>Ga0114983_1000455_pt1 | contig 17623 bp, 16 predicted proteins | sample Shrwel_input2_RT_FD_87182 | JGI IMG/M metagenome (GOLD analysis project Ga0114983, IMG submission 87182) | Subsurface microbial communities from deep shales in Ohio, USA - Utica-3 well 1 S input2 RT | ecosystem: Environmental > Aquatic > Deep subsurface > Shale gas/oil reservoir > Produced... | reverse complement strand
TCAGAATGCTCAGTGGCGCCGAACAACCGTACAGCGGTGAAATCGAGATAGGTGATACGGTACAAATCGCCTCTGTGGAACAGTTCCGTGACTCGATGAGCGACAAGAACACGGTTTGGGAAGAGATTTCCGGCGGTCAGGACATAATGCGGATCAACAATCTGGAGATCCCGAGCCGCGCCTATGTCGGTCGCTTCAACTTCCGTGGTGGCGATCAGCAGAAGATCATCGGCTCACTTTCCGGTGGTGAACGTAACCGGGTGCATCTGGCCAAGCTGCTGCAAGCCGGCGGCAACGTGTTGCTGCTCGACGAACCGACCAACGATCTGGACGTGGAAACTCTGCGGGCACTGGAAGAAGCGCTGTTGGAATTCCCGGGCTGCGCCATGGTGATCTCGCACGACCGTTGGTTCCTCGACCGTATCTGTACTCACATCCTCGACTACCGTGACGAGGGTCAGGTTAACTTCTACGAAGGTAACTACACAGAATACTCGGCCTGGCTGAAAAACCAATTCGGTGCCGATGTGATTGAGCCGCACAGACTCAAGTACAAGCGGATGACCAAGTAGGGCCTCAAGGGCAATACCCACAGTCATACATAAAAAAACGGAGGTAGCTGCCTCCGTTTTTTATTCCCTGAACATCACGTCATTCAAATAGCATAGGCCAGAGGCGGTTACGTAAATCGATTTTCCAGTCACATTTTCGTACTGGAATTTGCGCTTTTTTACACTCATTTACCAGCTTTATGCATAAGGCTAACGTAAAATAGGTGCCCTCAAGATCCGCAATGGACCTCTACCGGAATCAGATAAGACACCATGAAGAAAAGCTACATAGGACTAGTGGTCCTTGGCCTTTGTGTGGCCACCTATCTCCTATTGACGCCAACGGCAGAAAATACCGTCAAAAAGCCCGGCTCAGGCATGGGGATGGGGATGGGCAAAGCCGCCGTTCCCGTAATTACCGCCACAGTCACAGAGCAATCCCTGGCGCAATCCCTGACTCTGATAGGCAAGCTGGAAGCAGAACGCTCGGTCACCATAGCGCCTCAAGTCGCCGGCAAGATAGACGCTATCGCAGTGCGCTCCAATCAAGAGGTGAAGGCAGGTGAACTCTTGCTGGTTTTGGAAGAATCCAAGGCCAAGGCGGCAGTGATGGAAGCCGAATCTTATCTGGCCGATGAGCGGCGTAAGTTGGGCGAATATGAAAAACTGATCGGCCGCAACGCCATTACCCAGACAGAAATTGATGCCCAACGCGCCAGCGTCAGTATCGCCGAAGCCAGGCTGGCCTCGGCCAGGGCCGAACTATCCTACCATCATCTGCGGGCTCCCTTTTCCGGTACAGTGGGCCTGGTGGATTTCAGCAAGGGTAAGCTGGTGAGCCAAGGAACCGAACTCTTGAGTCTCGATGATCTGAGCTTGTTGCGGCTCGATCTGCAGGTGCCCGAGTCTTATCTGTCGCAACTGAGTGTCGGCATGCAGGTACAAGGCAGCAGCAGTGCCTGGAACGGCCAACTATTTCAGGGCAAGGTTGTTGCCATAGATCCCAGAGTCAACCCGGATACACTCAATGTCAGGGTAAGGGTAGAGTTCAACAACCCAAACAAACACTTGAGGCCTGGCATGATGTTGTCGGCCACCCTGACCTTCCCACCACTGCATCAGGCGGTAGTGCCGGTGCAGGCGTTGGAGTATTCCGGCACCAAGCGTTATGTCTATCGCATCGATGAAAGCAGCATAGCCCACCGCACCGAAGTGCATCTGGGCGCCCGGGTCGACAATCTGGTGCTGATCACAGATGGCGTCAGCCAGGGGGATCGCATTGTTGTTCAGGGGCTGGTGAATATTCGTGATGGCGCCAGTGTCAAGCCCTTGACCGCCGAAGCAGTACAGCAGACCGGGGAGCTTCACTGATGTTGTTATCCGATGTATCGGTCAAACGGCCAATCAGTGCCATAGTGCTGAGCCTGCTTTTGTGTGTCTTTGGTCTGGTGTCTTTCAGCAAGCTGTCGGTGCGGGAAATGCCGGATGTGGAGAGCCCGGTCGTCACTGTGATGACCACCTATGAAGGGGCCAGCGCCTCTATCATGGAGAGTCAGGTCACTAAAAACCTTGAGGATGAGCTGACAGGCATCAGCGGTATCGATGAAATCACCTCGGTGAGCCGCAACGGCATGTCGCGGATCACTGTGACCTTCAAATTGGGCTGGAATCTCACCGAAGGGGTGAGCGATGTCCGTGATGCGGTGGCCAGGGCGCAGCGCAGGCTGCCGGAAGAGGCCAACGACCCGGTAGTCTCCAAAGACAACGGCTCGGGCGAGCCCTCCATCTATGTCAACTTGAGCTCCAGCGAGATGGATCGTACCCAGCTCACTGACTATTCCCGCCGGGTACTGGAAGATAAGTTCAACTTGATCACAGGGGTCAGCTCGGTGGATATCTCAGGTGGTCTCTACAAGGTGATGTATGTGCGCCTCAAGCCTGAGCAGATGGCCGGTCGCAATGTCACTGTGCAGGATATCCTTGCAGCCCTCAAGGCGGAGAATATGGAATCCCCCGGCGGCGAGCTGCGTAACGACACCACTGTGATGACAGTGCGCACCGCCCGCCTCTATCTGAGCCCTGAGCAATTCGACTATCTGCAGGTCAGCAGCGCAAACGGCTCGCCGGTTTATCTCAAGGATGTGGCCGAGGTGTTTGTCGGCGCCGAGAATGAAAACTCCACTTTCAAGAGCAATGGCATAGTCAACCTCAGCCTGGGGATAGTGCCGCAATCGGATGCCAATCCGCTGGATGTCGCCAAAGATGTTTACAAGCAGGTGGACGCACTGCAAAAGTTTTTGCCGGCCGGTACCCAGCTATATGTGGACTACGACTCGACCGTGTTTATCGATCAGGCCATAGACGAGGTGTATTACACCCTCTATATCACGGCGGCGCTGGTACTGCTGGTACTGTATATTTTTATCGGCCAGCTGCGGGCAACGCTTATTCCTGCTGTGACTGTGCCGGTATCGCTGATCTCGGCCTTTATGGCCGCCTACTTCTTGGGCTTTTCCATCAACCTGCTGACCCTGATGGCACTGATCCTGGCCATAGGCCTGGTGGTGGATGACGCCATTGTGGTGGTAGAGAATATCTTTCACCACATAGAGCGCGGGGAAGATCCGCTGCTGGCCGCCTACAAGGGCACCCGCGAAGTGGGCTTTGCCGTTATTGCCACCACGGCGGTATTGGTGATGGTATTTCTGCCCATCTCCTTTATGGAAGGCATGGTCGGCTTGCTGTTCACCGAGTTTTCCGTGCTGCTGGCGGTGTCTGTACTGTTCTCATCCCTGGTCGCGCTAACACTGACACCTGTGCTCAGCAGCCAGTTGCTCAAGGCCAATGTCAAACCCAACGCCTTCAACCGCGCCTTGAATCGATTCTTTGCGGCGCTCGAACTTAAGTATCGCGCCATGGTGGCCATTGCCATACGTCACAAGGTTGCGGCGCCCTTGGTTATCCTCGCCTGTATCGGCGGCAGTGCCTTGCTGGTAAACCATATTCCTGCACAGCTGGCGCCGCAGGAAGACCGCGGAGTGATCTTCGCCTTTATCAAGGGCGCCGAAGGCACCAGCTATAACCGCATGACAGCCAACATGGATATAGTACAGGATAGGCTGATGCCGCTGCTGGGCCAGGGCGTGCTCAAGTCCTTCAGTGTGCAGGCGCCGGCCTTTGGTGGCCGCGCCGGTGATCAAACAGGTTTTGTGATCATGCAGCTCGAGGATTGGGAGGACAGGGATATCAACGCCGATCAGGCGCTGGTGATGATAGCCCAAGTATTGAAAGATATTCCCGATGTGATGGTGCGTCCCATGTTACCCGGCTTCCGTGGACGCTCCAGTGAGCCGGTGCAGTTTGTTATCGGCGGATCCGACTATAAAGAGCTGTTCAAATGGGCACAGCTGCTGCAACAGGAGGCCAACAGCAGTGGCCTGATGCGCGGCGCCGATCTGGATTATGCCGAAACCACCCCTGAGCTTCTGGTCACGGTTGACCGACAAAGGGCGGCAGAGCTTGGTGTCAGTGTTGCCGATGTTTCGGAAACCCTGGAGGTGATGCTCGGCGGCCGCAAGCAAACCACTTATGTGGACAGGGGTGAAGAGTATGATGTCTACGTGCGCGGGGATGAAAAACAGTTCAGCAGCATGAGCGACCTCAGCCAGATCTATATGCGGACCACCAAGGGCGAGCTGGTTACCCTCGACAGCCTGGCGCATATCGAAGAAGTGGCCTCGCCGCAGCGACTGAGCCATACCAATAAACAAAAATCCATCACCATCAAGGCTAACCTCATGGATGGCGCCACTCTGGGGGAAGCACTGGATTTCCTCGACGCCAAGGCGATTGAATCCCTGCCCGGTGATATCAGTATCAGCTACACAGGTGAGTCGAAAGACTTCAAGGAAAACCAGAGCAGCATGCTGCTGGTATTCGGTTTGGCCCTCTTGGTGGTTTATCTGGTGCTGGCGGCTCAGTTCGAAAGCTTTATCAACCCACTGGTGGTGATGTTGACCGTCCCTATGGGTATTCGGCGGCTTCCTTGGTCTGTGGCTGACACAACAAGGACTCAACCTCTACAGCCAGATAGGGATGATCATGTTGATAGGCATGGTAACCAAGAACGGGATTCTGATCGTCGAATTTGCCAACCAACTGCGAGACAAGGGGCTGGCCTTCGAACAGGCGGTTATCGATGCCTCAGCGCGGCGTTTGCGGCCTATCCTGATGACCTCCTTCACCGCGATTGTCGGCGCGATTCCGCTTATCTTCTCCACTGGTGCCGGCTCTGAGAGCCGTATTGCCGTGGGTACTGTGGTGTTCTTCGGTATGGCGTTTGCGACCTTTGTCACCCTGTTGGTGATCCCGGCCATGTATCGACTCTTGTCCTATAACACCAAGTCGCCCGGCCATGTCAAAGACAGGCTCAATGCCGCTATCGCCCGGCAGCAGGCGCAGATAAACATAGGCTCAGGTTCAGATTGATTCTGTCTGGGTCAATAAGGAGCCTCAATAAAACAAGGGATGCCAAGCGGCATCCCTTGTTTTATTGAGGAGTCAAAGAAAAGCTATTCCTTGAACAGCATCTCAAAGCCGCCCCAGATCATTCTCTTGCCATCGAACGGCATATCGCCGAGAGTCTCGGGAACGGAAGGATCTGTCATGATAAACTGCATGCCTTTATCACGCGTGGCCTTGTCCGGCCAAAGGATCCAGGAAACCACCACAGTCTCGTCGTCTTGGCGCTTTACCGCCATAGGCATGGAAGTAAGCTTACCTTCCGGGACATCATCCCCCCAGCATTCTACCAGCTCCAAAGCGCCCTGAGACTTGAACAGACCCGCCGCCCGGCGTGCATGCTCAAGATATTGCTGTTTCTTGGCGCTGGGAACCGGAGCGACCACCACATCGATATAACTCATTTTCGCCTCCTTTGCTCTGTTATCCCTGAACTTGCATCTTCCCTTGCAAGTGTAGGAGGCGAAACGGCATTTTGCCGTCTGAGTCAGTGGTTATCTGTCAGCCTGCCAGTATTCACAGCAGCAAGCCTGGATCAGCGCTTTATTTTATTTAGCCCGGGTTTGGCCAGGATTGGCTGTGCTCAAGCCAAGCGCATTTGAAGCTTCAGGCCTCAGATACTTTGATGCTCTACTCTTGAGGCACTCAGCAGGTTGTCATGCACGGGACAACGATGGCAGACAGTATCGAGAAACTGCTGCTTCTGCTCTGCCGTCAAGTCGGCATCGATATCGGCATCCAAGGTGATACGGCGAAATCCGACAGGATCCTCGCTGACTTTCCCCAGCAAACCGTCGGAATTCATCTCGCCACGCACCTTGATATTCATCCCCCGGAGATCGATTTTCTGCTCTCTGGCCACCATTCTGGCAATGGCAGAAATACAGCCCCCCAGAGAAAACAGGAAAGTCTCCAGCGGATTGGCCCCTTCGTTACCGGCCGTCGGTTGGTCAATGACCAAGGTATGCTCACGCACCTGTGCTGTCACTTTCCAGCCTTTACCCATTTTGGTTTCAAGTTCAATAATCTTTTCTGGCATGGTACTACCTCATCCATTAGAAAAATTTTAATGAGATTAATCTAATGATTATTGTAATGCAAACCCGTATAACGTAACTGTCGCCAAGCTCACAACTCAAAAACTTGTCTCGCTGAGACTATCGAAAAGACTAAGACTCAGGTACTATTTTTAGTCTTTATAACCGGGCCGCTCAACCAAAGGACGAGAATGAGATCTGGAATAATAGCTGTATTAATTTGTTTTCTTTGCATATTACCTACCAAGTCAACCAGGGCAACCCCTCAGAATAAAGTCTTACTCGCCGCCGAAGACAGTTGGCCCCCTTTCGCCGACAGAACCGGGCAAGGCTTATCTCACCAACTGATCGCCGCGGCTTTTTCTATTGAACATATCCAAGTGGAAAGCTTGGTAGTACCCTACTCCAGAGCCTTGATGATGGCCCGAAAGGGCCAGGTTCAAGGAGTGTTCAATGTCACTCGTGAGCGCAGTACTGAGGCGGGTTTTCTGTTTGGTGAAGAGCCACTGTTTATTGCCAATGCCTCCTTCTACTACAACAAAAACCGGCCACTGAGTGCCCAAAACAAATGGCAACTTCCGAGGGGGAGTGTCGTAGGGGTTATCAAAGGTTATGAATATGGCGATGAATTCGCCAAACTAAGCAAACAGTTGCAGCTGGTTCAGGTCGCCAGTCAGGAACAACTGCTCAATCTCCTGCTGCTCAACCGTATAGATGCCGCCATTATGTTCGACAAGGTGGCCGAAGGCGTTATCAAACGTATGGGAGTGAAGGAGGAGATTCTGCCGGCATTTCCCAACCATCAGAGCCGAATATTCCTGGCATTCTCACTGCAGGACGCCGACTCACCGGCTTTGGCCAAGGCATTGGATAAAGGGTTGCGACAGATGAAACAAAGCGGTCAATATCAGCAAATAATCAACAATGGTCGCTTCTGAGTGCTCATCTTTCGCTATCACAGTGTTAAACTGCCGGGCACGAATCTACCACAGGTATCCGCATGCAACTCAGCTTCAGCCCTTGGTTCCATTTTCAATTGCAGATCTACTACGAAGACACAGATTTTTCCGGCGTGGTGTATCACCCCAATTTTCTGAAGTACTTCGAGCGCGCCCGTGAACAGGTCATAGGGGCCAACGAACTCAAACGCCTGTGGCATTCGGATGGAATAGGTTTTGCGGTCTACCGCTCCGAGCTTACCTGTCAGGAAGGGGTCGAATTTGCCGATATCCTGGATGTCCGTACCCGCTTTGCCTTCGAAAGCAAATACCGCACCGTGTGGGAACAGGAGATCTGGCGTGAAAACGCTGTCAGGGCTGCGGTCAACGGCAGGGTGGAAATGGTATGCATGAATAGTCAGCGTCAGCTTTGTCCCATGCCTGCGACACTACTCGAACAGTTGGCTGCTCAACTACAGCAGATTGAGTTCCCTTGAGTTCAGCCTGCTGTCTTGGCATGTATGCAGTGTTTAGCGTACCAGTACTCCAGTTCCGGCGCCGTTTTGGGTTTGGCAACAATATCTCCCTGCAGTTGGTCAGCCCCCATGGAAATTAGCACCTGTTTCAGCGCCATCGACTCTACCCCCTCGACAGTGACCTCAAACCCCAGCGACTTGGCCATCTGAATACTGGCACGCATGATATGCTTGGCATTACTGTTGCTGAGCAGCTCTTCGTTAAAGGCCTTGTCGATTTTGACTTCATCTACCGGCAGATTTTTCAAATAGGCCAGCGACGAGTGCCCGGTACCAAAATCATCTATCGCCAGGCGAATATCCAGTTGCCGCAGCCGCTCCAGGATTTTTATCGCCTGCTCGAGGTCGGCCATCAGGCTGCTCTCGGTGATCTCTATCGCCAGCACATCACCCGGCAACTGGTATTCTTGCAATTGACGTTCAATCTCCTGCAGCATGCAGCCGTTGTTGAGGTCCTGCGCCGAGAGGTTAAGTGCAATTCGCACTTTAAAGCCACCACTGCGCCACTTACGCTGCTGTAGCATCACCTGCTCCAGCGCCCAATGACTCACCAGGCCTATCATGCCGGAATACTCAGCCAACGGAATAAACTCGGCCGGAGAAATGGCGCCGAATTTCGGATGTTCCCAGCGAATAAGCGCTTCGACCTGGCGACAAAGGCCGCTGTTCACCTCTTCTTTGGCCTGGTAAACCAGATACAACTGACCTGTCTTCAACGCCTTGGGCAGACTGTTGATGATCTCCAGCTCGCGCATTTGGATACTGTCTTCACCCGTCTGATAACCGGCCAGCAGATCACGGCTATTGCGGGCCTTTTTCAGCGCCAGATCCAGGCGGCGCAACATCAAGCTGAGATTGGTATGATGAGCATGTAAATCCAGATAACCCATCTGAATGCGAATACTTACAGGCGTACCGTCAATATCAAAAGGCACCTGCAACCTGCCCCGCAGCCGATGAAGATCTTCTTCTGTCTGTTGCTGCTCAAAGTACAGCAGAAACTCATCTTCATTCATTCGCGCCAATAACCTGGGCCCATGTTGCAACCCCAGCAGGCGGTCTGCCATCTGCTTGAGCAGCTGATCACCAAAGGCAAAGCCAAACAGGTCATTGACGTAACGGAAACGGTAGATGTCCAGCAGCACCATGGTGCCCTGTTGCAACGGCATCAAGGCGGTAACGCTGCGCTTGAGCCCTACCCGATTGGCAAGGCCTGTGAGTTTATCTTTCCCCACGGGAGGCGGAAGCGCCTGCAGCAACTTCTCCAGACTATTAACCAAATCATAAAATGCGACCGGCACCCAAGGCAGTTCGAGTGGTGCGCGGGCTTTTATCTGATTATCGAGTTGCATGCCAAGCCGCTTGATAAAGCGACGTTCTTTTTGGCGCTGGCGGCGCCACAAAAGGAGAATAAACACAGTAATTAACGCGATAGAAAGCAACCATGGGCCTATCATCAAAGTGGTATTCTCCCGTGAACGACAAAGATGGGTTAATTCAATACTTACTCATAGCTTTGCTTGATTGAATGATATTTATCCAGAAACTCATCACAGCCAAGTAGTTCGGCACTGACGGGTAGACCTCTGTCAACAAAGACTTCCAAACGCTGCTCAAGCTCGGCGCCGGCTCGTAACTCACCGGTATAGAAGGCCGCCGAACGAATAAAATCCAAGTAAGTCACATGATCCGGCAGATAGGGCAGATCGGCCCAGCGTTCGACCACTTCCATCACATCCGGGGCAAAGTCCCAGCTCTTGAGTACCGCCCGCCCTATGGGCCCTTGCATCTTGCGCACCAAGGCTCTTAGCTGATCTATGCTGCCAAAGAGCTCGGGGTGTGCCTCGGCCTCGGTCAGTACCGGCAAGGCACCTATATTGTGCACCAGGCCCGCCAGGGTCAAAGTATCATAATTCAGGCCGCTGCCCGGATGGGTCTTGTTATAGATAAGTAACATGGCGCCGGCCGCAGCGGTAACATCTATTGATGTGCGCCACACTTCGTCCATGACTTCCCACACCATTTCGTTGGTGGAAATAAACAGCTGCTCCATGGCGATAGAGGTAGCGATGGATTTTATCTGCGCCAAGCCTATACGGGTCACCGCGCTGTTGATGTTTTCCGCCGGGATCCCCCGGCTGTAGAAAGCACTATTGGCTACCTTGATCATACGCGCCGATATGGCGGCATCCTGACCTATGATATCGGCAACCTCCCTCAGGCTTGAATCGGGACGACTGACGACTTCCTGCACCCGCATGGCCACTTCCGGCAAAGTGGGTAGCACCAGGGTATCGTTCTTGAGTTTCCGCAACAAACCAACCAAGAGTTGATGTTCGGTAGACATGCACTCTCCAATGTAAAAAAACTGTTCAAATACTGTGACTCAGTATATCAGCAACCCCGGCGGCCGCGAGCGTAAAAAAGCGTCAAGTGATGTTGACTGCCACTAAAATTCAACCAAGTAACAACTTGCCGGGATTGAAGACCTCGTAATGGCTTGCCAAGTTGAGCCATTCAGGCAATTTTAAATGGCCAAAGTTTACTGATTGGTAACCCGGGGCGGGGATATTTGATAGCCCGGCCCTAATTGAGTAAAATGCCGCCCCTGCTGCCAAGTCGCGCAACCGCCGGACTGCCGTTAATTGAGAGTAAATTATGTTTAAACCAGAGCTTCTGTCTCCCGCCGGGACCCTGAAAAATATGCGTTATGCCTTTGCCTATGGTGCAGATGCCGTATATGCAGGCCAACCCAGATACAGCTTAAGGGTACGTAACAACGACTTTAAGATGGAAAATCTGGCTACGGGTATTCAGGAAGCCCATGCTCTGGGCAAGAAACTCTATGTGGTCAGCAATATCGCTCCCCACAATGCCAAGCTCAAGACCTATATCAAGGACATGGAGCCTGTGGTCGCCATGCAGCCGGATGCCCTTATCATGTCAGATCCCGGTCTCATCATGATGGTTCGTGAAGCCTTTCCCGAGCAGGTGGTACACCTTTCGGTACAGGCCAACGCCATCAACTGGGCCTCGGTCAAATTCTGGCAGTCCCAGGGGATTAAACGCGTGATCCTCTCCCGCGAGCTGTCACTGGATGAAATCGAAGAGATCCGTCAGCGTTGCCCGGACATAGAGCTGGAAGTGTTTGTTCACGGCGCACTGTGCATGGCCTATTCCGGCCGTTGCCTGTTGTCCGGCTATATCAATAAGCGCGACCCTAACCAAGGCACCTGTACCAACGCCTGCCGCTGGAAGTATGATGCCCACGAGGCCAAGGAAAATGAAACCGGCGACATAGTCGCAGTCAATCCGGTGCAGATAGAGCAGCCGACTTTAGGCCAGGGCCCAAGCAGCGATCAGATTTTCCTGCTGCAGGAGGCCAACCGCCCCGGCGAATATATGCCGGCCTTCGAAGACGAGCACGGCACCTACATAATGAACTCCAAAGATCTGCGCGCCATTCAGCACGTAGAGCGCCTGAGCCGTATCGGCGTGGATTCATTGAAGATTGAAGGCCGCACCAAGTCCTTCTACTACGTGGCGCGCACGGCGCAGCTTTACCGTCAGGCCATAGACGATGCCGCAGCCGGAAAAGACTTCGACCGCAGCCTGATGAACCGCCTGGAAGGCTTGGCTCACAGGGGCTACACCGAGGGCTTCTTGCGCCGTCATGTTCACGATGAGTACCAGAACTACGAATACGGCCACTCTATCAGTGACAACCAGCAGTTTGTCGGTGAGTTTACCGGTAAGCGTAACGCCGAAGGCCTGGCCGAAATCGAAGTGAAGAACAAGTTTTTGCTGGGTGACAGCCTGGAGATGATGACACCGCAAGGCAACATCAACCTGACATTGGAAAGTTTGCAAAACCGTAAGGGCGAAGCCGTTGAGGCAGGTTTAGGATCGGGCCATACTGTCTATATGCCGGTACCGGCCGATTTGGAACTGGACTCGGCCATCTTGCTGCGTAACTTGCCGGAAGGAACTGATACCCGCAATCCACACGCCGCAACCAAGTGAATCCTGTCTTCCTGAGTATGTTCTCAACCTTTACACGAAAGGCTGCCTTCAGGCAGTCTTTCGTTTTACGCAAGCCATAGTGCTCTATAACAATCCCTTTGTAGCCATGCACACTGGTTATCAATAATAGTGGTGCCGACAGGTGCTCCCCCTATGATAAAATCTGTGTTATGACTTAGCTTGAGCGCCACTTGCCACTATTTTTGTGCGCCAAGCATTGAACGAAAACCTGCAAGACAGGATAAGTAATTTCGAGGAAAGACAAGGCAATGGCCTTAATCATTGATGACAGCTGCATTAACTGCGATATGTGTGAGCCCGAGTGTCCCAACCAAGCCATCACTATGGGTGAAGAGATCTATGAAATAGATCCGGCGCGCTGCACCGAATGTGTTGGCCACTATGACAACCCAACCTGTGTTTCTGTCTGCCCTATAGACTGTATCGACAAGGATCCCGAACATCAGGAAACCCAAGACGAATTGCTGGTAAAATACGCTCAATTGACCGGCAAGCTATAAGGATAAAATGATGAAAACATTACTGCTTCTTGTTGCATTACTTAGTCTTGGCGCCTGTGCCGAGCTCAAGGAAACCGGCCGTACCATAGGTCACACCACCAGAGACGTGACCAAGGAGATAGGCCACACCACCCGGGATGTGACCCGTGAAATCGGCCACGCCTCCCGTGATGCCGCCAAATCGGTCAAGGAAGAATTGAAAAACTGAGCCATCACGCCCAAGAAATTCAAGCCCTTTCTCGCCAGCCAACCGGGCAAAGCTCAGCCTGGTTGGCAAGCGCATTCAAACATTAGAGTTATCAAGCGGCATTGGCCCGCATACCGTGAGGCACGGGCAAGCCGGCTTCATTCACATTGACGAAGACCATCTTGTCAATGCTGACAATAGGCGCCAGATTCAGTTTATTGCGCACTTCGCAGCGAATGGTGATGGAAGTATGCCCCAGGCTGATAAGCTCAAGGCCAAATTCAATCACATCCCCAAGCTTTGCCGGGGTCATAAAGTTGATTTCCGAGATAAGCTTGGTCACATGGCTGACACTCTTCATCTGGCATGCGGCGAAGATGGCCGCTTCCTCATCAATCCAGCTCATCAACTGTCCACCGAACAAGGCTCCCGCCGGGTTGAGATGTTCGTGTTTAACCAAACGCCGACTGTAGTATTTCATGTTTGCGTCCTCGCATTCGCCTATGATTGAAATTCGCACTTGAACTAAAGCAAATTGGACGCCAAACATTCAATCAATATAATTCAATAAGTTACACCAAACTTATGCTCATAAATACCATTGCGATGCACCAAGATCACTCCTGCTGCACCCTAATGGACCGTGCTCAAACCTGGCTGAGCACCCGTTTGAAGGCCTGCAGAGTCTTGTCGATATCAGCAGCGCTGATATCTTTGTGAGTCACCAGGCGTAGTTGCCGAGCGCCGCTGATACGCACTCCTTCCTGCAACAAGCCTTTGACCAGAGCTTCAATATCCACTTCATCGGCCAAAGTGGCAAACACCATATTGGTTTGTACCTGGCTCATATCCAATGCCAACTCTTCCAACTGACTCAAACCTTCGGCCAAAGCCTTGGCATTGGCGTGATCTTCCGCCAAACTCGCCACCTGCTCAGTCAAGGCCAGCTCGGCTGCCGCAGCCAGAATACCGGCCTGGCGCATTCCGCCACCCAGCATCTTCCGCCAGCGACGCGCCTTATTAATAAGCCGCTCATCTCCGAGTAATAAAGAGCCAACCGGTGCCGCTAACCCCTTGGATAGACAGATGGATACCGAGTCGAAATATTGGGTTATATCGGCTATCTCCAACCCCTGCGCCACAGCAGCATTGGCCACCCGTGCGCCATCAAGATGGATTTTCAAACCGTGATTGAAGGCCAACTGCTGCGCCTTGGCCAGGTATTCCTGTGGCAATACCTTTCCACCTATGGTGTTTTCCAGGCTTAATAGACGGGTGCGGGCAAAGTGAAAATCATCGGGTTTGATGGCAGCGCGAATATCTTCAAGCGCTATACTGCCGTCGGCCTGATTATTCAGTGGTTGAGGCTGAATACTGCCAAGCACGGCCGCACCACCTCCTTCAAACTTATAATTATGGGCTTGTTGGCCACACAGGTATTCATCGCCCCGCTCGCAGTGGGACATGAGTGCCAACAGGTTGGCCTGAGTGCCCGAGCTGGTAAACAAGGCACTGTCAAAACCGAACATCTCGGCGGCCATGGCTTCGAGGCGATTGACCGTAGGGTCATCGCCGTAAACATCATCGCCCACCTGCGCGGCCGCCATGGCCTGGCGCATCGCCGCAGTAGGTTGGGTCACGGTATCACTTCTGAAATCTATCATCTATCCCCCATATCACATCCAGTTGCCCACATTAAGATACATGGGACAAAACACTCTAGCGCCGCTCGGCTTGACTGTACAGCGCCAGGAGGGCAAAGCTATATAACTGGACTTTTTACCAAATTGACACAGCCAAATAGTCCAAACAAAACGAGAGAAAGACAATCACACACATCAATCAGTAATCCTCATGCAAAGTAAAAAATAAAACCATTTAAAATCATAAAACTAAAAATTTATAACCTAAACAAGCCAAATAATACATAAATAAAACTAATCCAAATATTTAAATAAAATCACTGTTAAACTGCGGTATTTTCCGGCAGAATTCTGATCCTCTGTCATTTTGATGCGAATATTATGCAAGAAGCTCAGTTTATCGCCATACTTTGGCTGATTGGTGTACTGGCCGAAGCAATGACCGGCGCCTTGGCGGCGGGTAAAAAACAGATGGATCTCTTTGGCGTGGTAATTATAGGTTGTGCTACCGCCATAGGCGGCGGCACGCTCAGAGACATGCTATTGGGTAACTACCCGCTGATCTGGGTAGAAAACTGGCATTATCTGGTGGCTATCGGCTTTGCTTCACTGCTAACTGTGATAATCGCCCCTGTGATGCGTTACCTGTCAAAGCTGTTTCTGGCAATCGATGCCCTTGGACTGGCTGTGTTTTCCATTGTCGGAGCCCAAAAGACCCTGCTGCTGGGTTTCAGTCCCGTAGTGGCTGTGGTAATGGGTGTGGTTACCGGGGTTTTCGGCGGTATTATTCGCGACATTCTCTGTAATCAGATGCCGCTGATCTTTCGCAAGGAGCTGTACGCAGTGATCTCCATCATCACTGCCGGGCTCTATGTATTTTTGTCGCAATGGCAACTGGCAGAATGGCTAAATCTCAGCCTGTGTCTCACTCTGGGGTTCAGTTTGAGGATGCTGGCTATTAAGTATCACTGGGCCATGCCAACTTTCGACTACCAAACCGGCTCAGATCCACACCTGGATTGATCATACACCTGGCAGATACTGCCAAGCCAAACACAGATCCAACGTATTGTTTTATCTATTGGATCTGTATTGATTCGCCTACAGCTGTAGATGTTTCACCTAACCCTTGATTTTGGAGGCCTATTTGACCTCCAAAACCAAGCTCTAATCCCTAATCCAATACCGAAAACATATGCTGTTTAAGGCTATCAAAATCGGCCGGCAGAACAGCCGAAAGCAGCGGCTTATCAGCCACCCTTTGCAATGCCTGTGGCAGTGGCAGACAGGTGTTCAACTCGCGGTCGACCACATCCTTGAATTTGGCCGGATGTGCGGTTGCCAGAAAAATCCCCTGCTCTTCATCCTGCAGTGACAAACGCAGTGCCTCGGCGGCCACCGCTGCATGGGGCTCTGCCAGATAACCTGTCTGCTCAAGCGCTAACATGGCCTGACGGGTTTGCCCCTCGGAAAGCGCCAAGCCGGACAAGTCAGACAGCGGCCATTTCATCTCGGCAAAAATCGCTTCCACTCTGGGCCAGTTGCTCGGCTCGGACACATCCATGGCGTTGGACATGGTCGCAACAGTTTGCCGCGGCGCCCAATCACCAAAACTCAAATAGCGCGGTACAGTATCATTGCTGTTGGTGGCCGCCACAAAGCGCTTGATGGGCAATCCCATGGCTTTGGCCAGCAGACCCGCGGTCAGGTTACCGAAGTTACCACTGGGGACACTGACAACCGGCGCCGATTGATGCAGCTTTCTATGCTGGGCGACCGCTTCAAAGTAATAACAGATCTGCGCCAGCAAACGGCTGATATTGATGGAGTTGGCCGAGTTCAGGTGCAAACCGTCACGAATATCACTGTCTTCAAAGGCCTGCTTGACCAAATGCTGACAGGCATCGAAGTCGGCTTCGACCGCGACGGTGTGAATATTGCCGCCCAGAGTGGCAAACATCTTCTCCTGCAACTCACTGATCTTGCCTTTGGGATAGAGCACCATCACCCGCACCTTATCCAGGCCAAAGAAGGCATCGGCCACCGCCGCGCCTGTATCCCCGGAGGTCGCGGTCAAAATGGTCAGCGGCTCTGAGCCGCCAAGCTGGTTGAGACACTGAGCCATAAAACGGGCACCGAAGTCTTTGAAAGCCAAGGTTGGCCCATGAAACAGCTCCAGACAACTGCGCTGCGCATCCACCTGCACCAGCGGCAGAGGGAAATTAAACGCTTGCTCCACCAGTTTGTCGACACAGTCCTGCCCCAGTTCATCGGCGAGCCAGGCGCCGAGTATCTGCTTGCTGCGCTCGACAAAAGGCAGAGCCAACAAGGCATCGACATCTGCCAGTTTCGGGATCCGGGTTGGGAAAAAGAGCCCTCGGTCCATGCCAAGACCCAGCTTGAGCGCTTCAGTAAAACTTACCCGCTGTGCCGGGTGCTTGAGGTTATAGAGTTCCATATTGATGCCTTAAATTCTTTTTTGGATGAAAATGCGTTTCAGGACAATACCCGGGTGCCTTGCATATCCAGGCGGCAGATGTGAGCAAAGCCGCCCGCTTCGGTTAAATAGTGTTGTTCCAGGTAGCGCTTGGCCTGCTCGGCGCGGGCCAGATCGCCGCTGATAGAAAACAGGGTTGGGCCGCTGCCGGAAATCCCGGTGGCCAACATACCCAGCTCAGACAATCCGCGCCGCGCCGCCAGATACCCTGGGATAGCCTCGGCCCGATAGGGTTCGGCCAACACATCTTTCAACACAGTCAGCGCCAGCGCCTCATCCTGGCGATAACAGGCATGAACAAAGGCACTGAGATTGCGGCCAAATTCTATGCAGGTTCCCTTGTCATATTGGTTCGGCATCAAGGCGCGCATGGCCGCCGTCGATAATGAAATCCCGGGATAGGCCACCAACCAATACCAGGAATCAAAGGCCGGCAAGGGCTCGCAGATACGCCCGGGTAAATCCAGCATCAGTTGCAATCCACCCAAGTAGCAAGGCGCCACGTTGTCATAGTGCACCGAGCCACTGATTTCCCCTTCAAAACGCCCCATCAACCCCAGCAAGGCCTGCTCATCATAGGGGCGACCGAAATATTCATTGAGACCATAGAGCGCCGCCACCACTGAGCTGGCACTGGAGCCAAGGCCGCTGCCTACCGGCAGGTTCTTGGACAGGGTCAAAGAAACGCCTTGATTGATCCCGGCTTCACCTAGGAAAAACTCGGCGCAGCGATAGACAATATTCTGTTGCGGCTCCTGTGGCAGCTTATGAGCCCAGGGGCCAAGTTGAGTCAGAGAAACGCCGCAAGACGCGGCGCCCACTGTAACTGTATCCCCCAGTAAACTGCCATCAATGGGGGCCAGTGCGGCGCCCAGCAAATCGAAGCCGACACCGACATTTCCCATAGAGGCGGGCGCATAGACAGTCACAGGTGCATTGGCAGGAATAAACTGACTCATGCGCTGACCTCCCGAGTCCAGTTGAGGGTTCTGAGTAAGTCGGCAAACACCCCGGCGGCCGTCACCTCAGTACCGGCACCATAGCCTCTGAGTACAAAGGGGATCGGCTGGTAGTAGCGGCTGTAGAAAGCCAGTGCATTCTCACCACCTTTGACGCTGAACAGGGGATCATCGGCCGCCACTTCGGCGATACGCACCCTGCAACCTGAC
>Ga0114983_1000453_pt1 | contig 17639 bp, 23 predicted proteins | sample Shrwel_input2_RT_FD_87182 | JGI IMG/M metagenome (GOLD analysis project Ga0114983, IMG submission 87182) | Subsurface microbial communities from deep shales in Ohio, USA - Utica-3 well 1 S input2 RT | ecosystem: Environmental > Aquatic > Deep subsurface > Shale gas/oil reservoir > Produced... | reverse complement strand
CAAGGAGTATCCATTTACGGATGAGGTCGCACTTAAAGAGTACGTGCAAGTCACAAGAGATGGAACACCGAACAAGTTCTGGAGGACAAAGCCGGGTACCATGATCCGCAAGGTTGCTATGTGCCATGCTCTTCGTGAGGCATTTCCTTCCGAGTTTGGTGGGTTGTATGATCAATCCGAGTTGGATGCTGGTAAGGAGGCAAGTTCATGAACGCAAAAGAACTTGCTGACAAACTCCACTGTGTAGAATATGGGAGGATATCCCATACTCTATGTGATGAAGCCAAGGAGAATGGTCTTGTCATCGTCTACGGTGCATCTGATGATTTGATGGAGTTCCGTGGTGCAGTTGATGATGAACTTGATTGTTACGGTGGCGGTACTGCCTACCTGAACAAAGACGGATTGATCGAAAACAGATGCTCTGATCCAGATTGTCCATACTTCCACGAACATCAAAAGAATGGTGTTCCAATTGCAGCTGTATGGGGAGATAAGCCCGGTACAGTTCCATGGAGTTACAGGACACCGATTCAGCTACCACATGAAACTTTCAGCATAATGGAAGATGATGTAGTCTACTGCCAAGGTATAGTTTTCGCACTTGCTGATGTTGAAAATGTCGAGGTGTGACCATGGTCAAAGTCAAAGGTGATAGAGGCATCCCTCGAAAAATGACCGATCCTGATGACCGTGGTTGTTCATGGTATGGTATGTATCGTGAGATGAGATGTGATTGGAGGGGTGAGTAGACATGGTATTCGATATATCAGACTCCATAATCTACTTCGATGCAATTGACCCACATTACGACGACTATAAGAATGGAGAACCTGCCTGCACAATACGTGGACTTACCCCGGAAGAACTAGAGTGCATATGTCAGGCCGACATCAGACAGATTGACATTCATCGAAAGGGTGACATTGACAACTACTTCAGGAGAGATGTCACAAACATCAAAATAGCCGACATGTACCGGTTGAAGGATGGTCGGACACCGGTTGTTTTTTCATGGAAACATCCTGACCCAGCAGATGAAATCCTCTCCTCTGCAATTGCCCATTACGGTGAGCCTGCTCAGGTGTTGAAGTGTATTGAAGAATCAGTGGAATTGGCACTTGCGTTGTCATGCACAATTGTTGCAGATAATCAGTATTTCAAAGAAAGTATGGTCAGACTCACAACCGTGCTCAACGATGCGATGTACATATCAAAATATGAAGTGCCTTCTACGACCTCTGAAATAAAAATGTATACGGTGAACAGTGAATCAGTCAAAGCAATTGTTTCTGAACTCGCCGACGTCTCCATCACCACCTCTCAAATGAAGAAAATCTTCACCACACCTGAAGAGTTTGAGAAGGTAAAACAACAAAAGTTGAGTAGACTTGTTGAGAGGATGAACGGGGATGGTGATTCTCAATGATTGCATGTACCGTTTGCCCCACATGTAGAAGAGAGACCAACACCGACCATATCAGCTACCACGCAAAAACCATCAACGGAACACTGAATGAGATAACCACGTGGAGATGCAGTGAATGTGATATTTTTTTCGTGGAACGAGTTGAAAAAATAAGCACAGTGTATCTGTTGTCACCCGTGACTACCGCTCTCAGTTCACCTGAAATTCCCACGGAGGAAGAAGTCCAGCAACATATCAAAGAAAACACTTACACCTGCTCGAAGTGTGGCAAAGAATTCGTTGCCGATGCAGATGTGGAACCATGTGAACTCGAAAACAAAGTCGTTTGTGATGACTGCTACAATGTGGCCTACCAAGAAGACAGGGGTGGAACTCAACCAGACGATGATCAATTCCTTTGCGCATACTGTGGCACTCTCAACGATGCTTCTGTCATATACTACAGTGATGATGGCCTGAAAATCTGTGCTGCGTGCAACGATCAGAAAGACAGATCATGGACAGATGCACCCGTGGAGCAAGAACCACCTGAACCAGAATACGTCCCGCTTCCAGATTCCAGAACAGTATCCTATTGCATAGACGAGGACACCATCAAACTGCAGTACAAAGGCAGTGACTGTAATGCCTACGCTTCTGATGTGATTTGGGATATAGTTGATTCCCCACAATCCAAATGGATGTCACGGATTGATGAGATGCTGAAGGACGAAACTAACCGTATCCAGAAAGCAAGTGCATTGAATCAGCTTTGTAAGGCAGTGAGCAAAGGAACTGTGAAGATACCGGGAAGTGATTCATAATGGCTCTCGAACTTTCCCCAGAAGAACGCCAGAACTGGATCGAACATCGTACAAACCACCCACCCAGAGACAGTGGCGGTGTTGGATCAAAGACTCCTGAAAAGACAAAACAGTTGATTGTCAGGGAGTACCGGCGTGGAAAGTCAATCAGGCGGATATGGATAGAGCATAAGATTTCTCGCAAGATAATCAGCACAGTTCTACGCGAACGGGGGTTGAGACCATGACCTTTCTTTCTATTTTTTGGGAACATGATTGTAGATGTGTTGAATTGTTGGAGGTGCCGGCGTGAAGACAGCAACTGTCTACTATACAACAATTGGAATTGTGGTACAATGTCCAGAATGTCAGTACAGGCACCGTTACTATAAGAAAACTCCACCGGGGCATTTAGTGTGTGAACGATGTGGTGTCTCATTTGAGGTGCCAGTATGAGCATCACAACAACAACAGCAGGTGATACCTACGTCCAACCGAGCCTGTGTGACTGTGGTTTGACAGGTGGGTGTGAGAAGTGCCGAGGATATTGGATCACAAAGAAGTGTAAGCGGTGTGGCAGGGACATGGAGCTTCCACGGGGATACCATGCGACCAACTATTGTTGGAGGTGTCTGGAATGATAGAAATCCACAACACCTTCGTACAGACATGTGACAGCTGCCCGTCGAACTGGGATTTGAAAGCTATCCATGTCTCACCTATCGGGGACAGAACAGAAACTATTTTTGTTCTATGTGGTGGGTGCAGGTATGAGCTGAAGAAGAAGCTTGGTGAGGAGGTGGTCTGATGCCATTCCACGATCTTGACAAACTAGTCGACCTAGAAACAGAAATCATCCAATATGACGACCACCTCAGACGTTACCCCGATGATACAAAAACAGAAGGAAAACTCAAAAGACGTCTATCCAAATGGGTAGACAACCTCAAAATCACAATCTTTGTAGCCAGGAACGAGCAGAAGCCATGGAAGGAAACTGAACTGGGATATCCCACCAAGCCGATGCCAACTAAGGCTATGATTGGTAGAGATCAGGTCGGTGACTATCAATGCTACATCGAACGTGGTGGTCAGATTGACAAGAACTTTGCATCTTTTGTAGTTGACCGCAAGGAGTGTTCTGATTTCTATTCGACATTGTTCTCAAAAGGCCAGAGCGGGAAGAACCGGGATAGGTTCTATCGGGAACTGGACCGGTTTGAGAGAGATCCTCGCTTTGACGAGTTCTACGTCTTCGTTGAATGTGACTTCATCACCTGGTTGAATTATGTTCCACCTGGGAACTCTGGTAACCGGATGGTTCCACAGAAACTTGCATCTGTGGCATCATTGGAAGCTCGTGGTGCTCATGTTGTCTGGAATGGTAACAGGAAGATTGCCTGCCGGATGTACCGGGAACTTTGCAGGCAGTATTGTTTGAAGAATTATCGTAAAATCATCAATGGACATGCTGAAGTTGAACAGGTATGTGATGTTGGGAGGTTGGGATTCGCATGACATCCGAATGTCCTTACATCCCCCTCTGTACCTCCTACTCACCATGTTGTCAAAAATGCCAGGATGGTGGTGGAGAGTATTGTGGTAAGTGGAGAGAATTTGAACAAATTGATCCAGGTAACCCATAATAAAGGAAGTTTTGATATGCTAACTCACTTTTCTTGTTTTTCAGGAATTGGAGGTATTGATCTTGCTGCAGAATGGGCGGGATTTCAAACAGTCGGACAGGTAGAATTTGCAGATTATCCTTACCGGGTGCTATGTAAACACTGGCCCGATGTACCAAAATGGAGGGATATAAAAGATGTTAATGGAACTGAAATTAGATCAGTGTGTGGAGATGTTACCATACTCTCCGGAGGTTTCCCCTGCCAGCCACACAGCTTTGCAGGAAAACGTAAGGGATCTTCTGATGAGCGTAACCTCTGGCCAGAGCTCCGGAGAATCATTGGCGAGCTTAAACCCCGGTGGTTTCTGGGTGAAAATGTGCCGGGATTGCTATCAAGTGACTCTGGAAGGTTCTTTTCAGGAATACTCAGAGAACTGGCCGAAATGGGGTATAATGTCGGGTGGTGTAGTTATGAAGCTGCCCGGGTTGGTGCTCCCCATCGTAGAGAGAGGGTGTTCATCGTGGCCTACTCCAACAGTAGCGGACTGTTACACGGACAAACTGAAGAGCACTCAGCAAAAGCCCGGGAGCATGCACTCGGTGAACTTAAGCCAGGCTGTGAAAATGTGGCCTACTCCGACAGCAACAATGTACAAAGGGAGTTCTCCGGCATCTCTCACCAGGAAGGACGGAAAGAGCAGATTAAAAGACCGTTTGGATCATGCAGTGATGGGTTCAGATGGTGGTCAGTTGAACCCGGATTGGGTAGAGTGGCTCATGGGATTCCCTCAAGGGTGGACCGACTTAAGTGCCTCGGGAATGCGGTAGTACCTCAACAGGTATATCCTATCCTGCAAGAAATAGCAAATATAGAACTATCCTAAACCGCCAAAGAGGGGAAAACAGAATGATACTAACAATATCAGCTTATGACCATTCGGAAAAAAGGCACCACACGATAAGATTAGAAACTATTGATTTTGTAAGGATTCCTTCAAATGGAGTTCTAAAAATTGATGGTAAACCATTGCAGATTACTGGAGCAGCGTTTGACTGAACCGCCAAGTAAAGGAAATTATTTTTTTAACTCTGTTAAGCAAAAACTATAAATATAATTGCGTATAATAGTATATTGTCGAAAGACGGAGGATAAAATAAATGGTTAACGAAATCACAGAATTTAATGATGCAATAAAAAATATTGAAAATGGCACAATTAACGGACATGTTGCAATCATAAACGAGCTTGAAAGTCAGTATGTAAAAATGGACTATTTCTTTGATCGTCAGTATAGAAAGGGCGAAATCTCAAAAGAAGATTATAATAAAAAAATGGATGCTCTTAAAGCTGTACTTACAAAATATGGATGGGAGGAATAAAAAGTGGCATTTTTTTTAGTGACTTATATTGATCGTAAAAAAAATATAGTCATAAGTTCCGATAGACATGATTCTTTGCATGATCTCCATATGTGGTATGTTAAATATAACAGACCCATCATTCGGTGCGTTCAAATCACCGAAGAAGAATGGTTAGAAATTACTGACATTGAAAAATATCAACCGATTCATGGTGTTGATAATTAATGCCTCGCCCATCTATTGACATTCCTATGAGAAAGGATCTTCTTAGTTTAGAAACTCTTTTAGATGCTGGTATGACATATCAACAAATCCTTTCTTATTATGAAAAACATGGTGTTGTGATGAGTGAAAGAACTCTTGTAAATAAGATCAAGGAGCTAAGAGATTCCGCCAATATAAGGAGAAATTGAAATGGTTATAATGTGGGATTTAAGCAAAGTTGATGATGTGAATGAAATAGTGCCTGTATGCCCGTTCAAATACACATTCCAAGAATGTCATGATTTGGAACAATGTAATCTGTATTCTGATTACTGCGGTTGTGTGGCATATGATGTAAGAGGTAGATTTTACTAAACCGCCAAGTAAAGGCAGGTGATAAAATAGGCTATGTAAATCCTAATTGTACTTGCGAAGAATGCAAAACGGAAAACCAATACTGCAAATGGAACGGACTTAAAATGATCTGTGAAAAATTTCTGAGGTGATACGATAAAACGTGAAAGAGTTCAGGGGGTCCGAACGTGATGGCAAGCACCACCAAGACATCACCGTTCCAAACCCCCCTCACAGTCCCCCGCGAGAACCAAGATCCCCGCGTTGCAACCGCGTATAACCTCCTGAACGCATATCAAGAAGGGTTATATCTGGTTCACAAGACCACTCGGGCGGGATGCACGACAGCATCTGTAGCGGAGTCACTGAACCGCCAGGAACAATTCCTAGTTGTCGTACCAACTAATAAAATAGCCGATAAGACTGTCATTGCAGATTCTATCAAATATTCGGATAGAGATTCGTGCAATGTTATTCACATCCCATCGAATCATGCGTGTTTGAAGAATCAAGAACTGTGCGAGCTATATCCCGACCTTGAAAAACTGCCTATACTGCCCCTTGCTGAGAAGTGTTCAGAATGTGAACAATACTATGATTGTCCGGTCACCCGGATAATTCACGAAGGCAGGACATGTGATGGTATTGCACTGACCTACCAGAAGCTTGTAGCGTTAATGATGGCTTCGATGAGCAGGCCGAACACTACGGCAGAGCATGTACTTGATACAATCTCAAGAGTTCACAATGCACTGTTCGATGAGGTCCACGAGATACAGTACGGCAAGTCTACGGCCATAATCATCTACAATGATGCAAGGAAGGATAAGAAACAGCTGGACACATCGAACTTTCAGCCCGTTATGGACGAGTTTCCACATATACGGAAGATCGTTGCTAACTTCGAGATGTTGAGGAGTGAGCAGGCCGTTAAGAGTGCTCTCCTGCAGACCTACAACAATGCAGCGGATGAGGGATACTACCGGCACAAGCTCAGCATTACTATTCAGAACTCATACCACGAATTCGAGGACGACCAGACGAAGTTCATAATGGCCGTCTACAGTGAAATTATTCACCTGACCAAGGACAGAAAACGATACGGCCTTTCCATGGTGGATGTACTGAACCTGTATAAGATCCTCGGTGTGGTCACAAGTGAGAGAGTAGTCATACATGGTATCCGTGACCGTGGCTTCGTTAAGATCAGGATGGTTGCAGTTGACCAGATGTTCACGAGTATGCTCAGGTCGTACATAATGAGCATTCAGAACAAGGCAAAGAGGACACTGCTCACGTCGGCCACTATCTGCAGTCATGATTATGACCAATACTTCATGGGCAATTCTGGACCCCAGAACATTACCTTTGGTACCGGTGGGGATCCAATGAATACCAATTCTAAAATGCTGATACTGGCAGATTCGAAGAAATATGGTGCTACTGGTAGGAACTCCCGGTACAACAAAAAGCATGAGATTCTTGAGAAGATAACAACTTTACTTGATTTGTACGGCGATGACGACTGCATCATAATCACGTTGAGCATTAAGGAAGCTACCGAACTGCAGGACGAGCTTGAAAGGTTCGGACATCCCCATCCAGTGACGTACTACAAGGCCCCTGAAATGATGGGTGTTTCTGCAGATGCTCGTGTGATGATTGCTGTCGGTGTAGCTGACAAGCCGAGTAACTCTTTTGATGCCATTACTGATACGAAAGAGGAATCTCTTGTACTTCGTGAGGAAGCGGTGCATTGTGATACCTGGCAGGCATGGTCCCGGGTCAAGGATCCCAACGGTGAGGTTCCGAGTTTGGTGTTTGCCCTTGGGTGTAACGCCGACCAGTGCAAAAACATCGTTACGTGGGGATTCAACCGGACAGTTGAGATCGATCAGAGTGACAGGAAGAGAGTTGTCAGAGTTCATGCTGACAAGAATGTGATTACTTTTCCAGAGATTGTAAAATGCAGGGAGTTTGGTGAGATGTTAAACCTTGCTAATACACATAAACAGACTAAAAAACCTTTAGACAAATGTAAAACCAATCTAAAAACTGCACAGAATTACCCTATATATTATATTATAGGGCAAATCAGTGCAAATATTAGATTCAATTTAGACAGTTCCAAATTCGACTTTATCAAAAACCACCTAATCAACAGATTCGATACATTTGCTGAACAGAACCACAATGGTACTCAATACATTCGAGTTTCTGTTCCATTGACTGACAGGGTAATTGAGAACCACATTGCCGGTAAGATCACAATTGGTGCATATTCAACGAGTACCGAGGGTACATGCAAATGGATATGTTACGATGTTGATGCACATCGGAAGAAAGACGATACAGAAGAAGACGTTATTCAGAAAGAGTTGAAAGCAGAGGAAGACCTGAAAAACCTAACGTCATTCCTTGATAGTGTTGGTTTGAAGTACCTTGTTGAGTCCTCGGGTTCTCCACATTCGTATCATATCTGGTTATTCATTGAAGAAGTTGCCATTGAAAAAGCGCATTATTTCGCTAATGCAATCGCAAAAGAAGCCGGTTTTGATGGTGAAGTCAATCCAAAACAGCGCAAGTGGAACAAGGATAATCAGTACGGTAACCTCGTAAAATTGCCATTTGCATTCCACAGAAAACACAGAGTCTATTCTTTTATTCATGGATGGGAAGGTGAAACTATGGACATTCCAGTCTACGATATCTCAGACATTGAGATTCCTAAAAAGAGACAGAACAAGAAAAAGAACAAAGGAAAAACAATTAACGTCAAACTGAACGGAGTAAGACCCTGCATAATGTCAGCTTTGGAGAAAGATCTCTCTGGAGAACAAGGCAACAAAATGCGAGTTGCTATTGTCAGAGAGTATCACAGTTTCGGCATGACTGACAGAGAACAACTTATCGCTCTATTTAGTGGTCAATCTGATTTCACTTACGAAAAGACATCTTACTATGTCAATAAGATCCTTGAGAGGGATTTCAGGCCATGGCCACAACAGACACTTCTTGAGAGGTGTCCGAAGTACCTGAACTGTGACGAATGTGACAGGTTTGATTGTAAAGGAGGAAAGTAACCATGGGTTACAAAAAATACGGCCAATGTATCACCCCCGGCTGCAAAAGTCGAGGAGCTGTGAAAGGGTACTGTAAAAACTGTTATCAAAAGGCCATGTACAGGAGGTCACGAAATGTCTGAACTTGTCGACATCCTCCTCAGAGTAGCAGTACCCCTGAAAGAAGCAAGAGGTATGTGGAGAGAACTCCGGACCATTGATAAATCAAATATGCCACATACTCGGGCATTTTTGCAAGGTCTTGCTGAATTGGATGAAGTTACACGTGAGGATTGACACAGAGCGTTGTGGTGAAAGATTTCCCACCCCAACGCATAGAGTTAAGTATGGGTGAGTTAAGAAAACATCCTTAGAACGCTTATTTCGAATTATTACCGATACAAGTGGTAAAAATGGCAAATATAAATAAAATTGTAAAGTTTGACCTCGACGAAAGGGCCGTACACCTCCGGGGAGAAAAACGACTTTCATTCAACGAGATCGCAACTACTCTGTCTGATGAGTCTGGCGAGAAGATATCGAAGGCATCTGTTCAGAGGTTCTTTGAAGCACGTGACAGAGATAGACAGAAGGCAGTTGCTATGTCGTCAAAGTTACAGGCCAAGGTCGCAGAGGCCGAGATCAATACAGTAGGAAAACGGCAGGACCTCATCCAAAAACTCGAGGACCTTGCACAACTGGCAATTGAACAAGGTGATCTCAAAGTCGCCGTCGATGCTCTGAAGGAAGCAACCTCCGCATTGAATAGCCTCGACAAGTTACTTGGAAAGTATGAAACCAACCCGGCCGTACAGGTCAATCTAAACCAGGTGAACATAGATGGAGAACTCCGAGCTCTCTATGAGAGAGTTGCTGGCATTGAAGCCACCGAAGCAGCGTTTGAAGACGTTGAATGATGCAGGCTTTGATACACCACAGAAACTCAAGATACTTGATGCTTCGTGGGGATTCAACGCGAGGCCGAAACAGAGGACTCCACCAGGTGATTGGCGCATCTGGCTTATCCTCGCAGGCAGAGGGTTCGGCAAAACGAGGACGGGTGCAGAATGGGTCCGGGAACAGGTTGAATCTGGAAAAGCAAAAAGAATTGCACTGGTCGGACCAACATCTGCAGATGCAAGGGATGTTATGATAGAAGGGGAGTCCGGCCTGCTTTCGGTGTGTCCGGAATGGAACAAGCCTTCATACGAACCATCAAAGAGACGCCTGACGTGGCCAAATGGTGCAATTGCCACAGCATATTCAGCAGATGAACCGGAAAGACTGAGAGGACCACAACACGACTTTGCATGGTGTGACGAACTCGCTGCATGGAGATATCCTGAAGCATGGGACATGTTACAGTTCGGCCTTCGCCTTGGTGATGATCCCAGGGTCATCGTGACAACCACGCCGAAACCAACACCTATGGTCAAAGAGCTTGTCAGGAATCCGAATGCATACATCACAAAAGGTTCAACTTATGAGAACAGGGAGAACCTTGCACCTGCCTTCTTGGAAGCCATCGTTGGGAAGTATGAGGGTACCCGGTTAGGCCGACAAGAACTCAACGCAGAGATCCTTGACGACAACCCCGATGCACTCTGGCAACGTAAAGATATTGACGACAACCGGGTATCAAAAGTACCCGAACTCATACGAATTGTCGTCGGTGTGGATCCAGCAGCCACGTCAAAACAGGGCGCAGATGATACCGGTATTGTCGTCGCAGGTATTGATAAGAACAAACATGGGTACATCCTCGGGGACTATACCTGCCACCTGTCACCCAAGCAATGGGCCATTGAAGCAATTGCAGCTTTCAACAAACACCAGGCTGACCGGGTAGTCGGAGAAACGAACAACGGTGGTGAGATGGTCGAACATACACTGAGAACAGTTGATCCGGGCATACCGTTCAAGTCTGTTCATGCATCGAGAGGGAAGCAGACCAGAGCAGAGCCGATATCCTCTTACTATGAGCAGGGACGGATTCATCATGTCGGTTCATTCCCTGCACTGGAAGATCAGATGTGTGATTGGGTTCCTGGTATAAGCGATTCACCGGACCGTGTTGACGCTTTGGTGTGGGCCTTGACTGAACTGTTGCCACCGGAGAAACCGAGACAGAGTGTTCCGAAGTTCTCACCTGGGTTTGGATTGTCAGGTGGAATGAGAATATGAATATGGGTGGCACCGAGATCGCCAAATAGAGGAAGATAATCCCCGAGTATCTTCCAACAATAATCGGACAATTCAACTTTCCTTTATATACTCCACACTCACCATTTTTCTACATGCGATTACCAAAACTCTTCTCATCAACTCCACCCACCACAACATCAAAAAAGAATGTCCCGGTCGGTGCGTATGTAGGTGATGACCCCTACCAAACCTACATCACCACCCTAAAGTGGATCAAAGAAACAAAGGCCAAAATGCCAGACGGTTCTGTATTCGAAGTCACGCCGTCTATGAGGGAGGAAGCATTTGAAACAGATCCTCTCCTGAAAGGCACAATCACACCATTTCTGAAGAATTCTATCCTGGGTGACTACCAGCTGGTAACAGAAGATAACAAAAAATATGAATCTGCCATCAGAGAGATAAAACAATATCTCAGTGAGATTGGTCTACTGGATGCATTCAGAGATGATTTCAAAGACCTGACAATAGTCCATGGTCATGCATATCGTCGCAAGGATCCTGATAAGGACAATATAGAATCCCTGGCACCACTCAAGAATGCCACAATCACAACATATCGGGACCCATGGGACAGCACCTTTGCAGCATACCATCAGAAGATCTACGTAAATGATTCGTGGACGGAGAATCCATCAACATCTGAGTACAATTCGTGGTTCATTCCAAATGGTGGCCGATACATCGAGGGTGAATATGAAGACCGCGGTGCAAAAGCACATTTTGATTTCATCAAGATGAAGTATGGAATCACAGATACCACCAATCTCCGGGTAGATTCATCAGACCGTATTGTTGCCATGCATCGTGTAGAGCCGGATGAGCCGGCACCGATTGATTCTGCAATTCTGGCAATCTGGCTTAAGAGGTTACTGCTCACCAACTCACCTAATATTATATTCAGAGTGTTATCTCCATTTGTCCATATCAAAAACGGCCTTGTCATGGAGGTCACTGGTGCAGATGGTGGAAAGGATCTCATCACCACGGTACCGCAGCAACCACCAGAGGAAATGTCGACAACTGATCCAGAGAGATATGCAGCCGAGAGTTCAATCTACAATGCATGGGTCACAGCATGTAAGACAGCTGCAAAGAATGTACTCACATCACTGAAGGACGGGGGAATCTTCAGTTCAGGTCCTGATACAGAACTTGAAGTTGTTGAATCTGGCAGGTCTGTCCCTTCCGCCTTCATCAAAACAATGCTAGACCTACTAGATCAGGAGATTGGACAGTCTTTCGGTTTCCCGGTTGCACTTGTGAAGGCGAATGGTTCTGAATTGGCAACTTCACGTACTATCCTGGAACTTTTCAACACAACCTATGCAGGTGTGAGAAGAGAATATGAGAAAGTAGCTGACAAACTCATCAGAGAGAGATTTGAGGGCATGTCATGGCAGTATGAAGTACCCACAAAAGACGGTGGAACCGACACAGGCACTTTCACATTTGATGATATGGCCTGTCATTTCAAATTGTCTGTTACTGATGTAAGTGACCAACTCAAAGAAGCTCAGGCCAAAATGCAGAAGATGAAGACACTGCAGATTGCTAAACAGGTTGGTGCAGATCGGTCTGATATCCAGGCACTTGGAGAAGAATATGGCTTTGGAATGCTCGACCTTGACAATTACGACAATGCTCAGGAACAACCTAATATCCCATTCAACATGCCTTCGACCAGTGTTCAGAGTACATCTGAAGAGTTAGAACCTTCCGAGGTTACTGACGAAGACGACCTACCGGATGCTTTGTTCGAGGCATACAAAAAAGGCATTTCAAAAATTAAGGAACTGTGAACATGGTCGACGAAGTTCCTCCAGAAACGATTGAAAAGCAGATAGACCAGGCTATCCTTGCCGTCACTGCAGCACAATCAAATGCAATCTCAAAACAGATCAAGAAATATTATCGTGCTGGTTCGAACGATGTCAGAGATACCACCGGTCTTACAAACGTACAGAAAAACGCTATTAAGAGGCTGTCAGCCGAATATTTCGGTTATATTTCTGAATTCAACAACAACATTGGTGAACAAATCAAGGACAAGGCACGAACCTTAATAGCAGATGGAAAGGGCTACAAGGAAGTTTCTGCGGAGGTCAAAAAGTATGCTGATGACATCTTCAAAGGTTCCGAACATGTTGTAATTGACAATCGTGGAAAGACAAGAACCGTTATGAAAGTTGGCAAGGACGGCACAATTCGCACAATTGAGAAGACAATCGAACGACCATACGTGACAAATGTCAAAGCATATTCTGACATGGTTGGCAGGACAGCTACACATACGGCGTGGGAGCATGGAAGAGCAACTGAATATCAGAGGATGGGATTTGATAAGTTCAGAATAGTTGGTCCGACTGACGAAAGGTCCCGGCCGGATCATGTAGCTGTGCTTGGCTTTGTTTACGAGTATGGAACCGAGCAGGGCAACTATGCACTTTCGTTGTTAGAAGAACCAAATTGTCGTCATCGGCAAGTGCCAATATTCAGTGATCCAAAGTTGGATACCCCTATGTCATTCTTTGAAGAACAAAAAAGTAAAGCTGGCTTGTATTGGGATGATGAAAAAGAAGATTGGGCGTTCGACTAGGCTTTGTTATCCTCTAAATACTTGATTACCTTTCTGATAGCTTCGCACCCACCAGCACCCCATGCCTTGTCCACTTGATTATCTGCACATGCTTGCATGTGGTTGTACTCGGCGTATATTTCACTGAGTATATCGTTTGCGTGGGTGTATTTTGTTTTGATTTTGTATTCGTCCATATTTCCATATAGTCCTCAAAGATATTTCAACTTTCCTTTAAATAGTCACCCTCCAAAGTTTCCTCTATGATAATTTCAACTGTTCTATCCGAGAAACCTCTAATCGAAGGTAACTCGGTCACTCTAAAAATATGCAAATCCGGAACAAAAGCATACGACAGTAAAGGAAAAGAGTACATCCTGACAAAAGAAGCACTTGAATCAAGTGGCGAATCGTGGACCGGTGGTATTGTCACAGTCAACCACATGGTCAAAGAAAAAGGCAAGATGACAAAGTCATGGTTCGAGGATCCTTATGTCTATGCTACTTTTGAAGGACTTTCCCCTGAAACAGTCGATGCAATCAATTCGAAGGCATATAGGGGAGTATCACAGGAATCTGAACCTGTCAAAGTAGATGGAAATAAAGTCCTGCAGCTGAAAGGAACAGGTTCAACTTTTGTTTTTTACCCATTCAAGCCGGCGTGCCCGATGAAGGAAGGATGTGGCCTTCCAATTGCATCATGTGACCCGGATTTCAACTTTCCTTTATATAGCCATACTGAAAATTTTGACGTAGATACTCCTGGAGGGGTAAACATAACTGAAGCCGACCAAAGCGCAAAACTTGAATCAACTATCTCTGATCTCAAAACAGAGAACAAGGATCTCAAGTCCACTATCGATGAACTCCGAAAGGAGTTGACCGAGAAGGATGGAAAGATAGAAAGTACAGTCAACGCGGCCGTAAAAGCTGCTCTTGAATCACATGACAAACAACTCAAGGATAACGCAGAACGTGAAGCAGTTTTTACTGAACTCAAATCTAGTGTTTCACCCGAGACACTTGACGGACTGAAAGATGCACCAGTTTCTATTCTCAAGAGTACCCTCGCAGCAATCAAAGAGACTGCTGGAAAACATGTAGGTGCGAACAGTGGAACTGTAAGCCAGAGCACTGGTGATGACATTGACTATGCCAGTCTCGGCATAACATCAATCGAGGTGGAATAATATGGCAGCTGGTGATCTCAAAGGTGAGGAATGTGTTGTCATCACGGTAACTGCCGGAGCAACCGTCACAAAAGGACAGGTCGTTCACCTCGAAGCAGATGGTAAGTGGGCCCCCGCGGTTCTTACAGACCTTGGAAAATTCGGTGTAGCCCTCGATGCAGCGAGTGGAGCAGATGAAACAATTCGTGTTTGTATCTGGGGCCGTGTAGAAGTCACAGCAACAGACGCTACAATCGCAAAAGGTGCCACCGTAATGGCCGGTGCAGGTGGGGCAGTGCTCGCATCTGACTATGGCGTGTATGGCGAAACACTTGGAACAGCCATGGAGGCGTTCAGTGCCTCTGGTACAGGTACCGTATGGATAGGGATGGTGAACTAACATGGCAGGAACAATCACTCCTTCGAATATCGATGGCTCACTTGATGCCAAGTACATAGCAATGCGTGTCCTCAAGGGCGCAATAGAACAGACCGACCTTGCACCGATGTGTATGTCCGTGCAGGTTCCTGAACTCGTGGCAACCGTGCCAGTGTACTCAGTACCTGCCGGAAACGAAGACCTTGAACCGATGGAAGAGTCTGAAATTGACGGTTCCGAGTTCACCAATGTGGACTTTGACCTCAAGAAAGACAGGGTTAAGGTTGCAGTAACTGACGAGGCCAGATACAAGTCACGTGCTGGTGATCCTCTCACACTTCAGATAGGTGGTGCATCCGACAGACTTGCACAGATCCTGAACAAGAAGATTGTCACTGCTATGAACACCACACCACAGACTTCTGCAGGTGCTGATTGGTCCGGAGCCAACAATCCAATTGCAGACATCGCAACTGCAGTAGCTGCACTCAGGCCATACAAGGCAGACTACTGTCTCATGGGTTCAACCGCATTTGCCAACTATGTTGGAAACAGTTCTATCGCCAACTTCGGCACAGGGAACATTGGCCAGTTTGCCAACGCCGTCGCCGTCGTGCCGGGTTATAACCTTCCGATCTACGTCAGTTCAGAAGTGGATGACAACGTTGCAGATGACGCTACGTTTGTAGTTGCATCAAAAGCACCTGGCGCAGTGATTGGTAACGGTCCTGTCAAGGTCCGCAGAAAGGACCTTATGAGTGGTGCAGAGGTGTACCAGATCGATGTCTGGAGAGAAGTCGTCTCTAACATCCACGATACTGGAAGTTCCACCAACAAGGCAGTGTACAAACTGACAGGCCTGGACGGCTAACCCCGTCCGCCATGGTTTTTATGAGGTGTATCAATGGTAGATCAACCGTGGATCCCGGGAAAATTGGCAGAGCAATACCTACAGTCCATCGCAGGAACAATAGATGATAGTGGGGAATACCCAGTGATCCGTGTGCGCAACGAAGCAATTGACGGTGGGACTGCGTAATACTACAGAGGTGACAAGATGTCCCTGATCACTAAGGCGGATATCGAAGATGAGCTGCAGCTGACACTCCCAACTGGATACACAGATGCAATCATCTCAACTATTGCAGAGACCGCAGAAGATTTGTTGAAGATCCGGACAAAGAGATCAGCGTTCACAGGTTCAGCAGCCAATCTTGCAACGAAGTATGTTTTGTTCAAGAGCATTGACCAGCTGCTGACTACCAGTCCTGATCTTGTTAAGACTGATGTCAAGAAGATCTCAGAAAACGATGCTAGTGTGGAATTCTTTGACACTGGTCGAAAACTCAAAGACTATGCAACTGAAGCCGAGAGCATTTTGAAGCAGCTGGTGATCAGGCCGGCACGGACAAGCTACAGCTACGTGAACGAATCTACATTCTATGCGGAGGATTCATGATTGAAGACTGCTCGATGTGTAGGTTTTTCCATCCACGAACATTAGGTGACGGCGAGTGTAGGAAGAACGCACCTGCCACGGGCAGAGTGTTCCCAATGGTGCCTGTTGATGGATGGTGCGGACAATTCATAGAGAGGTGACAAAATGTACGAAAATCACATCGAAACTGTAGCCGGGTTCGTCGTGGGTGCAATCGGAACAGGTGTTGTTCTAGCTCGTACCTGGTGGACAGGCAAGACAAAGGAACAGAAGAAAGAGTTTGTCAAGGACACACTGGCAGCACTGGCAGATAGGAATATCACAATTGATGAAGCATCTGCAATGATTGATGAGCATTTCTGAGGTTCATACATGCCAGAACATGATCTCCTAATGCAATTAAATAAGGATATCAAAGAAGTATGCAGGGCTGTCGGGAGGATAGAGGAGAAGGTTGACAACTCTATCAAAGCGGACAGTCAACTGTGTGATGTAATGGAAACACTCGATGATCGGGTTACCTGTCTTGAACATAAAGATATCTATAGGACCGGTGTAGCCGGGGGTATTGCCATAATAGTTTCCGGGATAATGGGCTGGATTAGGTGACACAGATATTAATATACAGAAGATGATAACAATGCCAAGAAACCAACTAATACAAATCAGGCGAGATACTACGGCACACTGGGCATCTGAAAACCCCGTGCTTGCAGCAGGTGAACCATGCTACGATAGTGACAATGGCATCTTGAAGATAGGAGATGGATCCACACCATATTCACAGTTGGCACCTGTTGCACCAGGAAAGGACATCATGCCCGTGGGAATTGAGTGGGATACTTCCAGTTCATCTCCATCGCTAACACAAATCGATATCAATGGCAATACTATAACACCAACTACTTCATTCTTCGACAATCATGCAATATTCGGCAGCATGTGGAGATGCGTCGTAGATCCGAATAGTGGCGAAGTATCATATGGTAGCAACCCGAGAGGTGACGGGCTTGATCTAACAGGCGCATCTGGAAACGTTATGGTAGAAAT
>Ga0114983_1000452_pt1 | contig 17660 bp, 15 predicted proteins | sample Shrwel_input2_RT_FD_87182 | JGI IMG/M metagenome (GOLD analysis project Ga0114983, IMG submission 87182) | Subsurface microbial communities from deep shales in Ohio, USA - Utica-3 well 1 S input2 RT | ecosystem: Environmental > Aquatic > Deep subsurface > Shale gas/oil reservoir > Produced... | reverse complement strand
CCGTGGGGCCTGACGAACCGCTGCACAACCTCTTCGCCATGTTCAGCGAGAAGAGCTTTCCCATCGCCGTAGTGGACGACAATCGCAAGCTGCTGGGGGTAGTGGTCAAGGGCGCCGTCCTCGATGAGCTGGCCCGGGCGGCCGAACCCGCCCAGGTGGGTGAAAAACAGGTGGGTGAAAAACAACACGACCCCGAGACCCTGGCCGCCGCAGGAGACGCATGATGGCTATCGAAGTTCCGCGCATACCGCTAGGCCAGTGGATCGAGGCTGGCCTCGACTGGCTGACCAGCAATTACTCCATGGTCACCCGCGGCATCTCGCGAGTGACCCAGACCGGCATCGACGGGCTCAACGATGCGCTGATGTGGCTCCCCGAGTGGGGCCTGCTGGCGATCATCGTCGGGCTGTGCTGGTGGGTGGCGAACCTTCGCCTGGGCATCGGCGCGGCGCTGGGCCTGGCGCTGATCTGGAACCTGGGGCTGTGGGAGCCGATGATCGAGACCCTCACCCTGGTGGTGATCGCCACCTTCGTGGCGGTGGTGATCGCGCTTCCGGTGGGCATCGCCGCGGCGCTCTCGGAGCGACTCTACCGCACGATCATGCCGGTGCTCGACTTCATGCAGACCATGCCGGCCTTCGTCTACCTGATTCCGGCGATTCCCTTCTTCGGTATCGGCTCGGTGTCGGCGATCTTCGCCACGGTGATCTTCTCCATGCCGCCGGCGATCCGCTTTACCACGCTGGGCATCCGCCAGGTGCCGGTAGAGCTGATCGAGGCCGCCGATGCCTATGGCGCCAATCGTGCCCAGAAACTCTTCAAGGTTCAGCTGCCGCTGTCGCTGCCCACGGTGATGGCGGGTATCAACCAGACCATCATGCTGGCACTCTCCATGGTGGTGATCGCCGCGATGATCGGCGCCGATGGGCTGGGCAGCGAAGTATGGCGTGCCATCCAGCGCCTGCGCCCGGGCGACGGCTTCGAAGCCGGTATCGCCGTGGTGATACTCGCCATGCTGCTCGACCGCGTAACCCAGTCACTGCGCAAGGGGCGCAAAACCTGATCCTCGAAGCCCCTTGAATTCGCCGCGGGGCAGCTTCAAAGTGAACGATCGATTGCCACAAGAAGGGGAACACGATGAAAAAGCATCCACTGAACCGCCGCATCCGTCTCGCCGGACTGGCCATGGCCGCCGGCACTGCGCTCACCGCTGGCGCCGCCCAGGCCCAGGACAAGGGCAGTGTGCATCTGGCCTACGTTGAATGGTCCTCCGAGGTCGCCTCCACCAACGTGGTGCGCGCAGTGCTCGAGCAAGCCGGTTACGAGGTCGACATGACCTCTCTCTCCGCCGCCGCCATGTGGCAAGCCGTGGCCACCGGCGATGCCGACGCCATCGTCGCCGCCTGGCTGCCTACCACCCATGCCGATTATATGGAGCGCGTGGGCGACCAGGTCGTCGACCTGGGTCCCAACCTGAATGGCACCAAGCTGGGTCTGGTCGTTCCCGCCTACACTGACATCGACTCGATCGCCGAGATCGACGAGAACGCCGACGCCTTCGATGGCACGATCATCGGTATCGACCCGGGTGCCGGGATCATGAGCCTCACCGAGAACGTCATCGACGCCTACGATCTCGATGAGATGAAACTCCAGAGTGGCAGCGGCGCCACCATGACGGCGGCCCTGTCCAGCGCCATCAAGAACCAAGAAGACGTCGTGGTTACCGGCTGGACACCACACTGGATGTTCGCCCGCTGGGACCTCAAGTACCTCAAGGACCCGAAGAACGTCTACGGTGGCGCAGAGCAAATTCACACCATCGTCCGCGAGGGTCTCGAGGAAGACATGCCGGAGGCCTACGCCATCCTGGATGCCTTCCATTGGACGCCGGAACAGATGGGCGAAGTCATGCTGATGAACCAGTCGAATGACGCCGACCCCTACGAGAACGCCAAGCAATGGGTCGAAGAGAACCAGGACCTGGTCCAGGAATGGCTGCCCGAATCCTGAGCAAGACCAGGCTTCGTCAATGCGGCGAGGCTGACCGCATCATGCGCAAGGGGAGGCACCGCAGGGGACCTCCCCTTGTCGTTGGTGACAAACGCTGATGTGGCCAATACGGTCGGCCAACACAGGAGTCGCCCGACACTGAGCAGGTACACTGCAATCCACGGCGAGGATGGGTACCATGGCCTCGAGCTGCAGGGTGGCGCGTTGAATCGCCGCCTGGCAAGGTGGCGCGCAACGGCCACACTGAACAGACTTACCGGACCTTCGTGGCCAGCAAGGAGATAACAGGCATGTTCAAAAAGATCATGGTGCCAGTGGACCTGGCACACCTCGAATTGATCGAACCCTCGCTACAGGCGGCAGCGGACCTGGCGAAGCACTACCAGGCAGAGGTGTGCTATGTCGGCGTGACCGCCAGCACCCCAGGGAGCGTGGCACGCACGCCGGAGGAGTTTGCGCAGAAACTCGAGGCCTTCGCCAAGAAACGCGGCGACATCCATGGCCAGCCAGTCAGCAGCAAGACCATCGTCAGCCCGGATCCCATCGCCGATCTCGACGACACCCTCATCAAGGCCATCGACGAGGTGGGGGCCGACCTGGTGGTCATGCCGACCCATCCCCCCAAGCATGTGGATGCGATCATGCCATCGCATGGCGGCAAGGTGGCAACGCATACCCAGGCCTCGGTGTTCCTGGTGCGCCCGGGAGCCGGCCAGTAACCACGTCCAGAGATCGACTATCGCAAACTGCAAGGGAGACGTCTTGTGGCCAACCACCCCAATGACGACAAGCCTCAGGCGCCGGATAACACAGGTTCCGAAGGGATACCGGCGCCGGAGGGCGCAGCCAACCTGATCGATACCGATTACGTGATCGGCCAGGACAACATCACTGCTTCACCCTTGGGGATCAATGTGGACCTGCACGGCAAGGTCTTCATCATCTCCTCGCTGCTGATTCTGTTCTTCGTGATCATCACCTTGGCCCTCCAGGAGCAGGTGGAGCCGATCTTCAGCAGCATGTTCAGCTTTCTCACCGACAACCTGAGCTGGGTCTTCCTGCTCAGCGCCAACGTCTTCGTGATCCTGGCGATCGTGTTGATCTTCACACCGATGGGCAAGGTGCGTATCGGCGGCGCCAATGCCAAACCCAGCTTCAGCTATTTGGGCTGGTTTGCCATGCTGTTTGCCGCGGGCATGGGCATCGGTTTGATGTTCTACGGGGTATCGGAGCCCCTGACGCATTTCGGTACTGCCCTGAATGGCGTCACCATGGAGAACGGCGTGCGCACCGACTGGGCACCACTGGGCGGTGCCGAAGGCAACACCCAGGCCGCCATCTCGTTGAGCATGGCAGCCACCATCTTCCACTGGGGGCTGCACCCGTGGGGCGCCTATGCCATCGTCGGCCTGTCGCTGGCGATCTTCGCCTTCAACAAGGGTTTGCCGCTGACCATGCGCTCGATCTTCTACCCGATTCTGGGTGAGCGTATCTGGGGTTGGCCCGGCCATCTGATCGATATCCTGGCGGTCTTTGCCACCCTGTTCGGCCTGGCAACCTCGCTTGGCCTCGGCGCCACCCAAGCCTCCGCGGGCCTCAACTACCTGTTCGGCATCCCCGACAACAACGTCACCCTGGTACTGCTGATCATGGGCATCACCGCGGTAGCGCTGGGATCGATCCTGCTCGGCGTGGACAAAGGGGTACAACGCCTCTCCCAGCTCAACATGGGACTCGCCCTGCTGCTGCTGGTGTTCGTCATTGCCGTGGGCCCGACACTGCTGATCGCCACCGGGGTGTTCGAGAACCTGGTAGGTTACGTGAAGAATCTGCCAGCGCTCTCCATGCCCTTCGACCGTGAGGATGCCAATTTCAGCCAAGGCTGGACGGCCTTCTACTGGGCCTGGTGGATCGCTTGGTCGCCCTTCGTCGGCATGTTCATCGCCCGGGTCAGCCGCGGGCGCACGGTGCGCGAGTTCCTGATCGCCGTGCTACTGGTGCCTTCGCTGGCTTCGGTGGTATGGATGACCGCCTTCGGCACCACTGCCATCGATCAGGTGGTCAATCAGGGCATTACCGAAGTGCAAGACGCGGCCCTCGAGCTGCAGCTGTTCACCATGCTCGAGCACTTGCCGCTCACCGCCATCACCTCCTTCGTCGGTATCGTGCTGGTGATCGTGTTCTTCGTCACCTCGTCGGACTCCGGCTCGCTGGTAATCGACTCCATCACAGCTGGCGGCAAGGTCGATGCGCCCAAACCACAGCGTATCTTCTGGGCGCTGATCGAGGGTGCCATCGCCATCGCGTTGCTGCTCGGCGGCGGTCTCGGCGCCCTGCAGACGGCAGCCCTGACCACCGGTCTGCCCTTCACCCTGGTATTGCTGGTGGGTTGCTATGCCATCGTCAAGGGGCTGATGAGCGAGCCGAAAGCCAAGTAAGTTCGACATGCCACAGTGGCATTCGGCAACAACACGATAAAGGCGACCCGCGGGTCGCCTTTATCATTTTCGTGTCTTGCCGGAGGGATCAGCTCCAGAGTGCCCTCACTGGCGTCGTGGTGCTGTAGTGGCAAGCCACCTGGGCCTGCAGCAGCTCGGCAGTGGCCAGCGCATCGATCAGCGCATGGTGCCCCGCATATACCGGCAGGCCGTAACGTGCACGACTATCGTAGAGGCGGATGGACGCCGGCGGCCTGCCGATCCAGCGCTTAAAGCGGGCCAGCAGAGACTGACGTTGAATGCGCGCCTCCAACGACATGGTATCGATGACCGGAAATAGCAGACTCTCGCCAATCCGCGCCTTCACCGCCGCATCCAGGAAGGGCCGCTCGATGTGGCGATAGTGGACTACCACCAGGCGTCCTGCCAGGGCCTCGAGCAACTCGTCGAGAATCTCCTCAAGATCCGGGGCTTGGGCAATATCACTGTGGGTGATGTGGTGGAAGGTCACCGAGGTCTCGTTGAGCGGTCGCGGTGGTCGCACGACCCAGTAACGGCGTCGTGACAAGGCGATGCGCTTCAGGGTAAAGGGCACCACACCGATGCTAACGATGGCATGACGCCGCTCGTCCAGGCCGGTGGTCTCCATGTCCAGAGCCGCCATCGGTGCCTCGCCGATAGGTGTTTCGGGATCGGGCAGGCCGGTGGCGAAAAAGCGCGCCAGGCGCGCGTCCCTAGCTGTGTCGGCGCGACCGGCCAGGTATTCCGGCCAGCCCGGGGTCGGCACAGAGGCGCGCGGACTCAGGCGCATCAGGGCCACCTTAGCGCGACCTCGTTCGCGACGGCATGGGATAGCGGAACTTGAGGAACTTCTGGGCATTGCTCAGCACCTGGAACGCCTCCTTGAGGTTGTGACGCTCGCTGTCGCTGACGCTCTCCGGCTCGATGTTGTTGTCCGGTGTTCGCTCGTGCTGGATATCGAACGCATGATGGCGGATTCGTGACATCGATAGGAACTCGAGGGCATAGCGAAGCTTCTGGCTCACGCCTGGCGCTAGCAGTTGGGTGCGGTCAATGTCGTCGAGCCGCGCAAAGCTGTTCTGGGCCCGCGATCCACAGGCCAGGGCATGCACGCGGATCAGGTCCGTCAAGGGCGCGGTGCCGCGGCGTTTGAGATTGATGGAGTTGTTGTGCTTGCCGTCCTTCTCCATGACGAAGGTGCGGAAGAAGCCCAGTGGCGGCGTACGGTTGAGGACGTTGCGTCCCATAGCAGCCAGGAACAGCGGGGCCTTTGGTGCCCGGCTGGCCACCAGATCCTGGAGCTGCTCGATGAAGGGGTTCTCGCCATACACGGCGTCCAGATCGAAGAAGATCGAGCTATGCAGTAAACGCTCCGGTGAAGGGTGGTCGATCCAGTCGCGGAAATACTGCTTCCAGACCGCCAGCGGCTGGCGCCAGCGGGTGTTGGTGGCCATGATGTCGCCCTTGCAATAGGGGTAACCGCAGGCATCCAGGCCATCGCTGACGCGCTGCGCCAACGTCAGGAAGTAGTCATCGTGACGTGCTGGATCGAAATCGTCGGCAAGCACCAGGGCATTGTCCTGGTCGGTAACGATGGACTGCTCGTTGCGGGCCATCGAGCCCAAGGCCATGAAGCAGTAGGCCACCGGCGGTGGGCCCAGCTCATCCTCGGCCAGCTCCAGCAGCCGACGCGTGAAGCTGCGCCCGATGGTGGAGAGCGCGCTGCCTATCATGCGCGAATCGGCGCCCTCCTCGACCATGCGCGTAAAAGCGGCATGCACGTCCGGCGCCAAGCGAGCCAGGCCCTCGACACTCGACTGGTGGAAGATGTTACTCACCAGATAGAGGCTACTGCCGGTCTCGTAGCGGATGATATCGGAGAGATGCACGATACCCACGGGATGGCGGCGATGCATCACCGGCAAGTGATGGATATTGTGGCGCAGCATGCAGAGCATCGCCTCATGCACCGATTCCTCGGACTGAATGGCGATCAGGCGCAGCCCGATGACCTCTCCCACCGGTGTATCCGGCGCCCGTCCCTCGGCTACCACGCGACGAAAATCGCTGTCAGTCAGGATGCCCTGCACCTGCCAGTAGCGATCCTGACTATCGCGAAAGGTGTAGCGAGGATTGTCGCCGGGGGCGTCGAGCACTAGGACCGCCGAGGCACCGGAATCCGTAATCTGGCGGGCAGCCTCCTGAATCGAAGTGCTCGCCTCGACCATCATCGGGTATCGGGTCAGTAGCTTGCGCACCCGGGTGATCATCATGTCGTTATGTTTCTTGTGCTGCTCCACCGCGGACTCGAGCCGCGGCCGCTCAAGCTCGACAAAGTCGGCGAAGTGGTCGTCGGCCTCGCAGAGCCGCTTGAAGGTGGACTCGGGAATGAAGTAGATCAGGCTGTCTTCCATGGCCCGGGCAGGAAAGCGAGCACGGTGATTCCGCAGCAGGCTGAAGTGGCCGAAGATGTCGCCCTCGACCAGTCGATTGTAGAGCTCGCCCCCGCGACGGTAGACCTCCACCGCGCCGCTGCGAATGTAGCACAGGTCGTGGACTTCCTGATCGAGCACCAGAATATCGGTTCCAGCCTTGAAGTAGGCCACCTCCACGCTGCCGGCTACCTCGTCGAGCAGTTCGTCGGAGAGCCCTTCGAAAGGTGGGAAGCGCCCCAGGTGCTGACGGATCTCTAGCAGTTCCACATCCATGTCCATGACTCCGCGCGGTGGTGAAGACCAGTCTGGAAGGGCCGGTCGGCACTGTAAAGCGGCGCGTGGGCACGCCTTGGGCAACCGGCTGGAGGGCATTCATGCCGACCATGCAACCAACAAGGCCACACCGTGGCGTCCACGGGGTGGCCTCTGGGTAGCCGACAATGTGGCGGCAGGCGCAAAAGCGCGGGTTAAGAGTTCTGATCGCCGCTGGCGGTGCTGGACTTGGCCATCTCCTGAACGCGCTGCATCAATTCCGGATCCTGCTGGATGGCCTGACCGATGGCGTTAAAGGTATCCACCTCGAGACCGCTGTTCTCGACAGCCTTGACCATCTTGTCGTTGGCTTCCATGCGGACTTGCTGCTGTGCCTGCTTGCCTTCGGCCGCTTGCAGCTGCTGGGTGTACTCCTGGGAGATCACGGCAATCTCCTGGGCAGCATCAGCGAACTGCTGCAACTGCTGGTCGGAGAAGTCCTGAGTCGGCGCAGTGGCCTGCGACTGTTTCGTATCGGTGGCAGAGTTCTGCTGGGCCTGTGCCTGGGTGGCGGCGAGGCCGAGAGCGAGAAACGCAGCCGAAAACAGCGCGGTCATTCGTTGCATTGAATACCTCCAGGGTGTTGCGTCATGAATGGGTTGTCTTGTGACGCCCCGCATCACGGCGAGTTCACGGTGTGTTGTAACGGGTTGTAAGAAAGGCGCTCCCCGCGGGGAGCGCCTTTCTTACCTCAACGGTTAATGCGCCGGGTGTCAACCATAGGCGAGGTTGGGTAGCCAGGTCACCAGCGCCGGGAAAAGTATCACCAGCAGCAGCCCCAGTGCTTGGATGCCCAGGAAGGGGAAGGAGGAGCGGAAAATCTGCGCCATGGTGATATGCGGCGGACAGACCCCCTTGATGTAGAAGAGCGCATAGCCGAACGGCGGACTGAGGAAGGACATCTGCATGTTGACCAGGTAGATGACACCGAACCATAGCGAGACATCAGTCGGGTCGACCCCGGGCAGGCCGAACACACCGTCGAAGGAGAGTCCCTTGATTAGCGGCACGAAGATCGGCACCGCCAGCAGCAGGATCCCCACCCAGTCGAGGAACATGCCCAGCGCCACCAGCAGTACCATCATCAACGCCAACACCGCATAGGAGCCAAGGCCCGCGCCGGAGATCAGCTCCTGGACGAAGGTCTGGCCGCCCTGCAGGATATAGAAGCCAACGAAGATGCTCGCGCCGAAAATGATCCACATCACCATCGCCGAGGCGACCAGGGTGGTCATGCAAGCAGCATGCAGGTTGGGCCAGGTGAGGCGCTTGTGCATCGCGGCCACCACCAGGGCGCCGAAGGTGCCGATGCCAGCGGCCTCCACCGGGGTGGCGATGCCGGTGAAGATGATGCCCAGCACCAGGATCACCAGCACGATGGGCGCCAGCATGTTGCGCAGCAGGCGCAGCTTCTCCTTCATGTCGACCCGATCCTCGACCGGCATCGGCGGCGCCATCTTGGTGTTCAGGGTGCCACGCATCCAGCAATAAAAGCCGTACATGAAGGCCAGTAGCAGGCCGGGAATCAGCGAGCCAAGGTAGAGCTCACCCACCGACTGCTGGGCGATGACGCCGTAGATGATGGCGAGTATCGAAGGCGGGATCAGGATACCCAGGGTGCCGCCGGCCATGATCGAGCCGATGGCGATCTCCGGGTCATAGTGGCGCTTGAGCATCGCCGGCAGGGCGATCAGACCCATGGTCACCACCGCCGCCCCGATAACACCGACCATGGCGGCCAGCAGCGTGGAGGCGATGACAGTGGCGATGGCCAGCCCCGCCTTGAGGCCGCCCATCCACTTGTAGACGACGTCGAACAGCTCCTCGATGATTCCCGCCTTCTCCAGCACCGAGGCCATGAAGATGAACAGCGGGATGGCCGAGAGCTGGTAGTTGGTCATCATCGGAAAGATGCGCGAGGGCATCAGGTTGAGCATCGCCTGATCGCCGACCAGGTAGAGAAAGACCACCCCCAGGCCGCCGGTGACGAAGGCCAGCGGCAGGCCCGCCACCAGCACCACCATCAGCGAGCCGAACATCACCAGGGTCAGGGCACCGATACCCACGGAACTGAGGCTGTTCTCGAGGCTGCCCGCCAGGCTGTCGTAATCGGTCACCGCGACATTGATCATTTCGAACAGCGTCCAGGCCGCCAGCAACCCAGCGATGATCAGCAGCACCCGGGCAAAGGTCCGGGTACCGTCGTGCAGTCGCCAGTGGTAACGATACGCCTGGACATCACGCACCAGCTGGCCGAAGCCCTGCAGCAGCAGCAGCAGCGCGCCGAAGAAGAGCATGAACTTCACCGGATAGAACTCGATGGCCCACTCGGTGAAGGAGGTCTCATTGGCGTAACTGGAGCCAAAGAAGTACGCATCGCTCACCGACTGGGAGAAGAACTTCCAGCCGGTCACCAGCAAGGCGATAGTGAAGATGAAGAAGAAGATCGAGGTGACCAGATCCAGCGCCGCTTTGTTGAGCGGCCGGGCACGCGAGTAGAGGATATCCACGCGCACATGCCCCCCCTCGCGCAGGGCATAGGCCCCGGCCACCAAATACTGCATGCCGAACATCAGGGTCATCGACTCATGAACCCAGTTGGTCGGCGAGTTGAAGGCATAGCGCACCAGCACTTCGTAGGCGAAGGCGAAGGGGGCAATCAGCGCCCAGTAGGCTACATAGCGGCCGGAAAACCCTGATAGGCGGTCGACGATGACCGTGAAGAGGTTACCGGGCGGCTGATAAGCGACCGCGACCTCCTCGCCGGCAGGCACCTCGGCGGTATCACCGCCGTCGATAGTGCCGCCACGACGGAAACTGCGGTCGACAAAGAACATCACCACCAGCGGCAACACAAGCAGCACCGACCAGTAGAGCCAGTGCGGCAGGACAAAATTGATATCAAGATTCATGGACACTCCTCCGCGATACCATCACCTGCTGGCGATGGTTACGGATCATCGAGTCGAGGGGATGCGGGATCAGTAGTGGTTTCCTTACCCAAACCGGGTGTTGCGGCCCTTGGCCCACAACACCCGGCTTAGTAGAGCAGGTAGATCAGACGTTGAGCTTGAAGTCCTTGATGTCCTCGTCGGTGACCAGTGCCACGGCCGGATCCATCATGGTATCCAAGTGCGCCTTGAACAGCCGCGAGGCATCCGGATCCTTGTTGGCCCACTTGAACCACAGCGGGATGGCGGCATCGCGGAAACGACTGGCGTCGTCTTCAGAGAGGTGAATGATCTCCACGCCCTTCTCGCGATACTTCGGCCAGGCTTCGGCGTTGGCCTTCTGGATCGCCGCATAATGCTCGCGAGAATAGGCCGCCACCAGGTCGTGCATGAGATCCTGGGTCTGCGGTGACATGCGCTCGAAGACACGACGGTTCACGGCGATGTCCATCAGGTCGACGGCCTGGTGCAGGCAAGGTGTGGAGGGCGGCCCCAGGATGATGTAATCGGCCACCTGCCAGAAGCCCAGCTCGTAGTTGACCGCTGCACCGGTGTAGTCGGCCGCGTCGATGGTTCCCTTCTCCAGCGCCGGATAGACCTCGGAGCCTGGCAGCAGGGTGGTCTGGGCGCCGATGGAGGCGAAGGTCTCGGCGACGATACCGCCCGGCATGCGCAGCTTGATGCCATTGAAGTCATCGAAGCTGCGCAGCGGCTTCTTGGAGTGGATCAGGTTCATGTCATGGTGGACATAGCCCAGCAATTCCTGGCCCTGCTTGCGGTAGAGATCCTTGGCGATGCCGAACCCGCCATAGGCGCCGAACATCATGTCCCACTGATGCGGCATCGACAACCCCATCGGATAGGCGGTGAGGAACACCCCAGCCGGCATCTTGCCGGGCCAGTAGACGGTGAACCAGTTCTGGCCATCGAGCACGCCGTTGCGTACCGCATCGGCAACCTCGAAGGCCCCGGCCACGGCACCTGACGGGAACGGCTCGATGCGCACCTCACCCCCCGTTGACTCGGCGACGCCGGCAGCCCACTCCTCGAAGATCTTGTAGCCCGTGGTGCCCGGCTGCCAGGAGGACTGCATGCGGATGCGGATGCCGTCCTGGGCCTGGGCGTTACCGATCCAGGGCGCCGCCACGGCTGCCGCCGAACCGACGGCGGCGGCTTTCAGGAAGTTGCGCCGGCTCGGAGTCTGGAACTCCTTCAGGACGTTGGTGTTGTCGTTGTCGACGGAAGAAATGCTTGACGGCTGCTTGTCGTCTTGCATGGCATGGTCTCCTGGTTGGGTAGCGAACCCGCCCTCATGAGCAGGTACAACGGGATCTTCGTCGTGTCTTCCCTATGCCATCTCGCGTGCCAACGCATGGCCAACGCATGAAAGGTAACCGGCCGGCACGCCCGACCCGCTGTCCGTGTGGGCCTCAGGGAAGATTTCCATGTTTCTGGAGAAAAATCTGGAAACGTCTTCCATGACGAAACCTAGCGAAAATGGCTCTTCCGGCCAATAGCGACTTTCAACGCAAGCCTTCGTCAACTATGGCACTGGCCTACGATAATTGAGAGACAAGACCTTGTATAAACGAATAAAATAATGGTCTGACCAATTTTCCGCCGGAGCCGACTCTACGACCAAAGCACGAGCCGCGAGAGTGGCATCCCGTGACACTGACCGCGATGATGCCCACACCCACTGACACTTGGAAGCCGTCGTCATGACATCGGAACGTCACCGCCAAGCCTGGCGAGTCGCCATGCCCATCCTCTTCGTGGCGCTGTGGAGCACCGGCTTCATCGGCGCCAAGTTCGGCCTGCCCCATGCCGAGCCCTTCACCTTCCTGTTCGTACGCTTCGTGCTGACCCTGGCCCTGCTGATCCCGCTGGTCATGCTGCTGCACGGTCGCTGGCCACAGGGTCCTCGTTTGTGGGGGCATATCGCGGTATCCGGCCTGCTGGTCCACGGTGCCTATCTGGGCGGAGTCTTCTATAGCATCTATCAAGGCATGCCCGCGGGCCTGGCCGCCCTGCTGGTGGGGCTGCAGCCACTGCTGACCGCCGCGCTCGCCGGCCCGCTGCTGGACGAACGGCTGTCACGCCTGCAGTGGCTGGGGCTGGTCATGGGACTCGCCGGCATCGCCATGGTGCTGGGTGGCAAGCTGGACCCGGGCGAGACGCTGTTCCAGGGCTTCGGCCTCGGCGCATTGGCCAGCATCCTGGTGGCCTTGGTCGGCATCTCGCTGGGCACCCTCTACCAGAAGCGCTTCTGCACCGGCATGCCGCTGCTCTCCGGCACCGTGGTGCAGTATCTGGGCGCAGGCATCCTGCTGGGCCTGGGTGCCCTGCTGTTCGAGACCCGACAGATCGAATGGGCGCCCACCTTCCTGCTGACCCTCGCCTGGCTGGTGCTGGTGCTCTCGATCTCCGCCATCCTGTTGCTGATGGCGCTGATCAAACGCGGGGAGGCCTCCCGGGTGGCCAGCCTCTTCTACCTGGTGCCGCCGGTTACCGCGCTGGAGGCGTGGTGGCTGTTCGACGAGCGCCTGCCGCCCGTATCGCTCGCCGGCATGGCGATCGCCATCGCGGGCGTGGTGCTGGTGGTGAGAAGCGGCCCTCAGAGGCGTTCGAGATAGGCGGTGCCGCCGAGGTTGTGCATCTGCTGGCGGACCCAGGCGCTGCGACGCTCCACCAGCGGGCCCGGGCGCGCGGCATCACGTCCGCGGGGGTCGGGCAGGATCGCCGCCAGGCGGCTGGCCTGGACCTCCGTGAGCTGCGCCGCGGAAACACCGAAATAGTGGCGTGAGGCGGCCTCGAGGCCGAACACCCCGCTGTCCCACTCGACGATATTGAGGTAGACCTCGAGAATGCGCTGCTTGGGCCACAGCGCCTCGATCAACAGCGTGAACCAGGCCTCGAGTCCCTTGCGCAGCCAGCTGCGCCCGCTCCACAGGAAGAGGTTCTTGGCGGTCTGCTGGCTGATGGTGCTGGCCCCGCGCAGGCGCCCGCCGTTGCGACTGGCCTCCCAGGCGCGGCGCATCTCGGCGAGGTCGAAGCCATGATGTCGCGGGAAGCGCTGATCCTCGGCGGCGATCACCGCCAGCTTGGCGCGGTCAGAAAGCCGCGGCCAGGGCTGCCACTGGTGGCGGATGTCGAGCGTCTCGCCGGCGATCCAGGACTGGACCTTGCGCTCCACCATCACCATGGAGCCGAACACCGGCACCACACGAAACAGCAGCACCAGCACCAGCGAGCCCACCACGAATCCCAGCAGGCTGCGCCAGACTATCCGCCAGGTTCGCCGTCGCCATCCCGTCATTGCGCGTCTCGCTCGGCCATGGGCTTCCTTATCGCTGCGTGAATGCCTGCCAGTATCACGACACTGCCTCCCGGCAGGGAGGCAGTCGGTCTGGCGCGAGATAGCGTGTCCGTTCAGCGCTTGTTCAGTCGCTCGGCATGATAGCGCAGATGATCCTCGATGAAGGTGGCGATGAAGAAATAGCTGTGGTCGTAGCCCGGCTGGCGCCGCAGGGTCAGTGGATGGTCGTGCTCGGCGCAGACCGCCTCGAGCCGCTCGGGACAGAGCTGCTCCTCGAGGAAGTCGTCGTCCTCCCCCTGGTCGATGAACAGCGGCTGGCTCGAGGCCCCGCGGGCCACCAGCTCGCAGGTATCGTACTGAGTCCAGAGGCCGCGGTCCTCGCCCAGGTAGCCGGAGAAGGCCTTCTGCCCCCAGGGACATTCGCTGGGGTTGACGACCGGTGCGAAGGCCGATACCGAACGGTAGTGGCCCGGTCGGCGCAAGGCCATGACCAGCGCGCCATGCCCCCCCATGGAGTGGCCGCTGATCGACTCGCGGCCGTTGACCGGGAAGTGCTGGCGCACCACCGAAGGCAACTCCTCGGCCACGTAATCGTACATGCGGTAGTGCTTCTTCCAGGGCTCGCGGATCGCATTGACATAGAAGCCGGCCCCGCTGCCGAAGTCGTAGCTGTCGTCCTCGCCCGGCAGGTCGGTGCCCCGCGGGCTGGTGTCCGGGCAGACGATGGCGATACCGAGCTCGGCGGCGACGCGGTGGGCGCCGGCCTTCTGCATGAAGTTCTCGTCGGTGCAGGTCAGGCCGGACAGCCACCACAGCAAGGGGACGCGGCCTTCCTCGGCCTGGGGCGGCAGATAGATGGCGAAGGTCATCTCGCAGTCCAGCGCGCGAGAAAGGTGACGATAGCGCTTGTGCCAGCCACCGAAGCTCTTGTTGGCGGAGACCAGTTCGAGGTGTTCACTCATGGTCATGATGGGATTCCTCGAGGCTCAATAGTGAAGGACGGTGCGGATGCTCTCGCCACGGTGCAACAAGTCGAAGGCCTCGTTGATCTTGTCGAACGGCATGTCGTGGGTGATGAAGTCGTCGATGTTGATCTCGCCGTTCATGTAACGCTCCACATAGCCCGGCAGCTCGGTGCGCCCCTTCACCCCGCCGAAGGCGGAGCCTTTCCAGACCCGGCCGGTGACCAGCTGGAACGGCCGCGTGCTGATCTCCTCGCCGGCACCGGCCACGCCGATGATCACCGACTCGCCCCAACCCTTGTGGCAGCACTCCAGCGCCGAGCGCATCACGTTGACGTTTCCGATGCACTCGAAGGAGTAATCGACGCCGCCATCGGTCAGGTCGATGATCACCTGCTGGATGGGGTCGCTGTAATCCTTGGGGTTGACGAAGTCGGTGGCACCGAACTGCTCGGCGAGGGTGAACTTCTCGGGGTTGACGTCGATGGCGATGATGCGACTGGCCTTGGCCATCACCGCGCCCTGGATCACCGCCAGACCGATGGCGCCCAGGCCGAAGACAGCGACGGTACTGCCCGGCTCCACCTTGGCGGTATTCATCACCGCGCCGATGCCGGTGGTCACGCCGCAGCCCAGCAGGCAGATCTTGTCCATCGGCGCCGCCTTGGAGACCACGGCAAGCGACACCTCGGGCAGCACGGTGTACTCGCTGAAAGTGGAGGTACCCATGTAGTGATGCAGCATCTTGCCGTCCAATGAGAAGCGCGAGGTGCCATCCGGCATCACGCCCTTGCCCTGGGTGGCGCGCACCGCGCTGCACAGGTTGGTCTTGCCCGAGAGGCAGAACTTGCATTTGCCGCATTCGGCAGTATAGAGCGGGATGACGTGGTCGCCGGGCTTGACGCTGGTGACGCCCTCGCCCACTTCTTGGACGACGCCGGCGCCCTCGTGGCCCAGCACCGCCGGAAAATTGCCCTCCGGGTCGGCACCGGAAAGGGTATAGGCATCGGTGTGGCAGACGCTGGTGGCGGCGAGCTTCACCAGCACCTCGCCAGCCTTGGGGCCCTCGACGTCGATCTCGACCAGTTCCAGGGGCTTGCCAGATTCCATGGCGACGGCGGCGCGTGACTTCATGGTGTCGTTCTCCTTAGAGTATGCGATGAGCCTGACGACAGTTTAAGCAATTCAGCCTCTGAGGTTAACCTCCCGCGAGCACAATGAATTGCGGTGCGTGTCTCACTACCCCACGAAAAGATCGCCCACGGGGCGATATCGCGGATCACCTTGAGGATCTGGCCGAAGGGCGAGTGAACGGTGCGCCAGATGTGCAGAACTTCCTTTCTTTCGACTGAGGTCAAGGTCAAGCAGGGCCTGGCGGCACTCAACACTCGATGGCGTTGACGGCCAGCCCGCCGCGGGAGGTCTCCTTGTACTTCTCCTGCATGTCGGCGCCGGTGTCGCGCATGGTGCGGATCACGTGGTCCAGGGAGACGAAGTGCTCGCCGTCACCGCGCAGGGCCATGCGTGCGGCATTGATGGCCTTGACCGAGGCGATGGCGTTGCGCTCGATGCAAGGCACCTGGACAAGCCCGCCGATCGGGTCGCAGGTCAGCCCCAGATTATGCTCCAGGCCGATCTCGGCGGCATTCTCGACCTGGCCCACGCTGCCGCCCATCACCTCGGCGAGGCCGGCGGCGGCCATGGCGCAGGCTGAACCAACCTCGCCCTGGCAGCCCACCTCCGCGCCGGAGATGGAGGCATTCTTCTTGCACAGGATCCCCACCGCTCCAGCGGTAAGCAGGAAATCCACCACCTCGCGCTCGCAGGCATCCGGCTGGAACTTCATATAATAGTGCAGCACCGCGGGGATGATCCCGGCAGCCCCATTCGTGGGGGCGGTGACCATGCGTCCGCCGGCGGCATTTTCCTCGTTGACGGCCAGGGCGAAGACGTTGACCCAGTCCATGGCCGAAAAGGTCGAGGCGATCACGCTCTCGCTGGCATCCACGGTCAGCAGGCGTCGATGCAGCAAGGCGGCCCGGCGCCGGACCTCCAGCCCACCGGGCAGCACGCCTTCGGCGGCCAGTCCGCGCTGTACACAAGCCTGCATGGCCTGCCAGATCTCCCAGAGGCCGGCGCGCACCTCGGCCTCGCCGCGCCAGGCCTTCTCGTTTTCCAACATCAGCTCGCTGATACGCAGGCCATACATGCGACACAACGCCATCAACTCGGCAGCAGAGTGGAAATCGTAGGGCAGCGCCGTGGTGTCGCTGTCCAACTCGCCGGAGCGTGCCTGGATCTCGTCGACCACGAAGCCGCCCCCCACCGAGTAATAGACGTTGCGATAGAGCACCTCCTTCTGCCCGTGGGCGACAAGCGTTAGGGCGTTGGGATGGTAGGGCAGGCTCTCGTCATGCCACTGCAGATCCCGGCTCCAGTGGAAGGGGATCGCCTGATGACCTCCCAGCGACAGGACCTGCGTGGCGAGTAGTGCCTCGATGCGCGGCGCGACCATGGACGGGTCAATGCGCGAAGGATGCTCGCCCATCAGCCCCATCACCACTGCGCGGTCGCTGCCATGGCCCTTGCCTGTGGCGGATAGCGAGCCATGCAGGTGAATCTCGAGGCGCGTCACGCGATCTAGCAGCTCGCGACGTTTGAGCACCTGGACGAACTCGTAAGCCGCGGCCATAGGCCCTACGGTGTGGGAGCTCGAGGGCCCGATGCCGATCTTGAACAGGTCGAAGACGCTGATTGCCATGGGAGAAGCCTCGCGTGGCGGGTAAAGTGAACGAGAAGGGTCTGGCGGCGCTGCGTTCAGTATGGCTGAACGCTGCTGGCCATGACCTGGTATTGCTCTATGCTGGTGCGGGATTACCAGGGCGGCAAGCCAGAATATCTCGCCCACGATATAGTTAATCTAAACCATGAGCCGACTCCTGCACGCCCAGACTCACGCCTGGCTGAAGGTCTTCGCGATCAGCGCTCGCCACCTCTCCTTCACCCGGGCGGCGGAGGAGCTGCATGTCACCACCGGGGCAGTCAGCCAGCAGATCAAGCAGCTCGAGGAGCGGCTCGGCTTCAAGCTGTTCCGTCGCCTGCCCCGGCAACTAGAGCTGACAGAGGAGGGCCGCCGCCTGGCGGCGGTGGTGGACGAGGCCTACCAGGCCGTGGGCCTGGAGGTGCGGCGGCTGCGCAGCAGGGTCGGG
>Ga0114983_1000451_pt1 | contig 17674 bp, 15 predicted proteins | sample Shrwel_input2_RT_FD_87182 | JGI IMG/M metagenome (GOLD analysis project Ga0114983, IMG submission 87182) | Subsurface microbial communities from deep shales in Ohio, USA - Utica-3 well 1 S input2 RT | ecosystem: Environmental > Aquatic > Deep subsurface > Shale gas/oil reservoir > Produced... | reverse complement strand
TGCGCTGATCGCGGCGGCGCTCGGCTTCGACCCAGCGCCGGCGCTCGTCGTCGGTTTCCAGCGTCAGCTGCGGCACGGCAGCCGGCTTCTTGTGATCGTCGAGCGCGACCATCGTGAAATAGCAGCTGTTGGTATGGCGGCGCTCGCCGCTGCGCAGGTTTTCGGCTTCCACACGAATGCCGACTTCCATCGAGCTGCGACCGGTGTGGTTGATCGCGGCCTTGAAGGTCACCAGATCACCGACGTGGATCGGCTCCTTGAAGAACATCTGGTCGACCGACAGCGTCACCACGTAGCGGCGGCTGTAGCGCGCGGCGCATGCGTAGGCCACGCCATCGAGCAGCGACAGGATGCGGCCGCCGTGGACATTGCCGCTGAAGTTGGCGCTGTCGGCCGTCATCAGGACATTCATCACCAGCTGTTTCGTCGATTCGATCATCTGCGGATTCCGGGGGTCAGGTTGCCGCCTGAACCGCATGCCGCAAACGTGCCGACGCGCGGTAACGAGGCTCGCCGTAATGTGCCTGCAGATGGTCGAGCCCGGCCAGCACGCGATCCAGCCCGATGCGCCGCGCCCATTCGACCGGGCCGATCGGATAGTTGACGCCGCCACGCATCGCGATATCGACGGCCGCCTCGCTGCAGACCTGCTGATGCACGGCGTCGAAGGCTTCGTTGGCCAGCATCGCCACGGTGCGGAACACGACGAGCCCCGGCGAATCAGCCAGCACCGACACCGCGAAGCCGGCCGATTGCAACATGCCGATCACTGCATCGCGCGCGGCATCGGAACAGTGCGCGGATACAGCGATTGCGGCGCGCTTCGCGGTGGCCGGGTCGAGCATCAGATCGAGCGTCACCAGCGCCGGCAGGCCCAGCGCCCGCGCCATGGCCGTGGCGCTGCGGCCATCGCTGGCGAACAGCGCGGTGCTGTCGTCGATCGTCGCGATGCGGCTGTCGGCCACACCGCTCAGGATCTGCAGCGGCTGCGCGGCCGAGGCGTACATGCGCTTCGACAAGGCCGCACCCAGCGGGTGATCCATGTTCAGCGCAATGCGCCATGGCCGCGGCTGCGCGCCGGCGGTCACCGGTGCTGCGTTCACGGCACCGTCGCGGTAGTCGTAGATGCCGCGTCCGCGCTTGCGGCCGAGATAGCCGGCCTGCACCAGCTCCAGCTGCACGAACGAAGGCGCAAAGCGCGGATCGCCATGAAAGGCATCGAACACCGAGCGGGTCACGGCGTAGTTCACGTCGTGGCCGATCAGGTCCATCAGCTCGCAAGGGCCCATCCGGAAGCCGCCGGATTCGCGCATCACTGCATCGAGCGTCGCCGCGTCGCAGACCCCTTCCTGCAGCAGCCGGAGCCCTTCGGCATAGAACGGCCGCGCCACGCGATTGACGATGAAGCCCGGTGTCGAACGCGCCAGCACCGGCGTCTTGCCCCAGGCTTCGGCGGTTGCGAACACGCAGTCGGCAATGGCCTTGTCGGTGGCGACACCGGCAATCACTTCGACCAGCGGCATCAGCGGCGCAGGGTTGAAGAAATGCATGCCGACCAGCCGCTCCGGCCGCTGCAGCACCGCACCGATCGCGGTGATCGAGATCGACGAGGTGTTGCTGGCCAGGATCGCGTCGTCGGCCAGCAGCGCTTCCAGCTGTAGGAACAGCGCCTGCTTGGCATCGAGGTCTTCGACGATCGCTTCGATGACCAGCTGCGCATCGCGCAGCGCATCGAGCGTGTCGGCAGCCTGCAGCGCTGCAGATGATGCCGCTGCGCGCTCGGCATCAAGCTTGCCCTTCGCTGCGAGCTTGTCGATCTGCGCCCGGATGCCGGCGATTGCCGTTGCAGCGGCACCGGCACGCAGTTCGTGCAGCAGCACCGGATGACCGGCGATCGCGGCGATCTGAGCAATGCCGGCGCCCATCGCCCCGGCACCGACGACGGCGATGGTGGCCGTGGTCGGCAGCGGATCGGTCTGGCGCGCGGTCATTTCCCGGTGAACAGCGCCGGACGTTTCGCCAGGAAAGCGGCAACACCTTCCTTGTAGTCATGCGTGTAGCCAAGCTCGCGCATGGTATTGGCCTCGCGCTGCAGAGCCACTTCCAACGGGGCTGCGCCGTTCTCGTAGATCAGCTCCTTGGTGCGGGCAAGACCGCGCGTCGGCGCCACCGCAAGTCCCGCGACCAGGGCCTCGACTTCGGCCGGGAACTGATCGTCATCAACCGCCTTCCAGATCAGGCCCCAGTCGGCAGCCTGTGTGGCGCTGAGCTTGTCACCCAGCATCGCCAGCCCGATGGCGCGCGCGGTGCCGACCAGACGCGGCAACGCCCAGGTGCCGCCGGTATCGGGGATCAGGCCAAGCTTGCAGAACGACTGGATGAAGTTCGCCGAACGCGTCGCAATGACGATGTCGCCGGCCAGCGCGATGTTGGCCCCGGCGCCGGCCGCGACACCATTGACGGCCACCACCACCGGCTTGCGCAGCCGGCGCAGGCTCAACACCAGCGGCGCCCACAGCGTCTCGACCGTGTGCCCGAGGTCGACCGGAACGGCATCGGCGCTGACGCTGCGATCGGCAAGATCCTGTCCGGCGCAGAAGCCGCGGCCAGCGCCGGTCAGCAGCAGCACGCGCGCTGCCGGATCGGCCGCCGTGCGGCTGATCGCGTCGCGCAATTCCTGATGCATGGCCGCATTGAAACTGTTGAGCTTGTCCGGGCGATTCAGCGTGATGCGGGCAATGCCGGCATCGATGCTGAACAGGATGCTTTCATAGGTCATGCGCGTTCTCCTCCGCTGGTTGTTGTCGTCAGTGCGTCCAGTCAGACCGCTACGCCCGTCGGGGCGAGCAAGGCTCGCCTCAAACCGCGACGGGGCCTTTCTCCACCATCGTCAGCACGTCGTAAGTCGCCACCACCTTGCCATCCTGATTGCTGACCACCGTGTCCCAGCGGACTTCGCCATAGTGCTCGGTGATGCGCGGATTCTTGCCCTTGCAGGTCAGCGTGACGCTCAAGCTGTCGCCTGGCTTGGCCGGGGTGACGAAGCGCAGGTTGTCGAGGCCGTAGTTGGCGAGCACCGGGCCGGGGTCCGGTTGCACGAACAAGCCGGCAGCGACCGACAGGATGTAATAGCCGTGCGCCACGCGTCCGCCGAAGAACGGATTGGCTGCCGCAGCCACTTCGTCCATGTGAGCGTAGAAGGTGTCGCCGGTGAAATGCGCGAAGTGCTCGATGTCGTCCAGCGTGATCAGCTTCGGGCCGGCGATGATCGTGTCGCCCAGCTGCAGCTCGTCGAGATTCTTGCGGAACGGATGGATGCCCTCGGTGCGCGGCGTGCCGGCGATCCACTGCCCGGTGATCGCGCTGAGCGTGGCCGGCGAGCCCTGCAGCGCCGTGCGTTGCAGGTAGTGCATGACACCACGCACGCCGCCCATTTCCTCGCCGCCGCCAGCACGGCCCGGACCGCCGTGCACCAGCACCGGCATCGGCGAGCCGTGGCCGGTCGATTCCTTGGCGCAGTCGCGGTTCACGATCAGCAGCCGCCCATGATGGCTCGCCGCACCGATCACCAGGTCGCGCGCGAAATCGTTGTCGTGGGTGAACAGCGAGCCGACCAGACTTCCCTCGCCTTTGGCGGCCAGCGCGATGACATCGTCGACGTCGTCATAGGGCATCAACGTCGCTACCGGACCGAAGGCTTCGACTTCATGCACGACCGCCGAACCGTGCGGGTCATTGCAGCGCAGCAGGATCGGCGCGAGGAATGCACCCTTGGTCGCATCGCCACCTTTGACCGACAACGCTTCAGGATCGCCGAACACCAGATCGGCAGCCTCGCGCAGCCGGCCCACTGCCTTGCGCACTTCGTCGAGCTGCGCGAGCGAAGCCAGCGCGCCCATGGTCACGCCTTCGACCGAGGGATCGCCGACGACGACCTTGGCGAGACGCGCCTTCAAGGCTTCGCTGACTGCATCGATCTGCGCGCGCGGCACGAAGGCGCGGCGAATCGCCGTGCACTTCTGGCCGCACTTGGTGGTCATTTCCTTGACCACTTCCTTCACGTACAGATCGAACTCCGGCGTGCCGGGCACCGCATCCGGGCCCAGGATCGAGCAGTTCAGCGAGTCCGCTTCCATCGTGAAGCGCACGCTGTTGCGGATGATCACCGGGTGGCTTTTGAGCTTCTGGCCGGTCGAGGCCGAACCGGTGAAGGTGACCAGATCCTGGCCGGTCAGATGCTCGAAGCTGTCACCGACCGAGCCGCAGATCAGCTGGAACGCACCCTCCGGGAAAATGCCGGATGCGACCATGTCGCGGAACACCGCTTCGGTCAGATAGGCCGTCTGCGATGCCGGCTTGACGATCGCCGGCACGCCGGCCAGCAGGTTGACGCTGAGCTTTTCCAGCATGCCCCAGACCGGGAAATTGAAGGCATTGATGTGCAGCACGACACCCTTCAGCGGCGTCATCACATGCTGACCAACGAAGCTGCCGGTCTTGCCCATCACTTCGGTGGCGCCATCAACGATGAAGCGGGCGTTCGGCAGTTCTCGCCGGCCCTTGCTGGCGTAGCTGAACAAGGTGCCGAAACCGCCATCGATGTCGATCATCGAATCGATCTTGCTGGCGCCGGTCTTCGCCGAGATCGCGTAGTACCCGTCCTTGCGCTCGCTCAAATACTGGCCGAGCGCTTTGAGCTTCATGGCCCGCTCGTGGAACGTCAGCTGGCGCAACGCCGGTCCGCCGACCTTGCGGCCATAGGCCAGCATCTCGGCGAAATCGACACCCTTGCTCGACAGCTGCGCGACCGGTTCGCCGGTCAGCGCGTTCAGCAACACATCGCCACCCTCGCCGGCCTGCCACTTGCCGCAGGCGTAGCTTTCAAGCTTGATCATCCGGTCTCTCCCCCTCGTTCTTTGCAGCGACGCGGTCGCCGCTTTATCGGTTCTTGAATACGGGTTTTCGCTTGGCCAGAAAGGCATCGATGCCTTCGCGACGGTCTTCGGTGCTGAACGTGGCTTCGAACAGCGCCGCCTCGCGCCGCAGCCCTTCCTGCAGGTGGGTTTCATGGGCAGCGTTCACGGCAGCACGCGCCAGTTCGACGATCGGCGTTGAAAAGCCTGCGATGCGCTCGGCGGTCTTCAGTGCTTCCGGAATCAGCTCGGCCAGCGGCAGCACGCGGGCGACCAGCCCGGCGCGCTCGGCTTCTGTGGCGTCGATTGCGCGACCAGTCAGCACCATCTCCATCGCCTTGGCCTTGCCAACGGCGCGGACCAGCCGCTGGGTGCCGCCGGAGCCCGGAATCAGGCCAAGGCGGATCTCCAGCTGGCCAAACTGGGCGTTGTCGGCAGCCAGCGCGAAGTCGCACATCATCGCCAGCTCGCAGCCGGCGCCGAAAGCCATGCCCGCCACGGCGGCGATCACCGGCTTGTGCATCGCGCCGATCTGCTGCCAGGCGCCGCGCAGCTCGGCGTTGTTGCGGGCATCGTCCTCGGACCAGTCCTGCAGCGCGCGGACATCGGCACCGGCAGCGAATACCGTGTCGCTGCCAGTGATGACGATGGCGCCGATGCTGTCGTCAGCATCGAGCGCGATCAACGCGAGCCGCAGCGCTTCACGCAACGGCAAGGACAAGGCATTCATCGCCTCCGGGCGGTTCAGACGCAGCAGCGCGACCTTGCCGTGGCGCGTCTGCAACAGCAGGTCGGGCGCGGACACGCCTCAGGTTTCCTGATCGAAATCGAGCGTCAGCCGGTCGCTGACCGGAAAGCTCTGGCAGCTCAGGATGAAGCCGCGCGCCAGTTCGTAGTCTTCCAGCGCGAACTGGTTGTCGAGATCGACTTCGCCGTGCACGCGCTTGCAGCGGCAGGTGCCGCAGACGCCCCCCTTGCAGGCGTACGGCAATTCAATGCCGTGGGCGAGCGCGGCATCGAGCAGCGACGGGCCGTTCTTCCTGACGCTGAACTGCTGGCTGCGGCCATCATGGATCACCGTGACTTCACAGCCCGCTTCGCCGTTGATCGTGGCCGTGCGCGGCTTGCGCGCCGCGCCATTCATCGCGGTGCCGAACAGCTCCAGCTTGATGCTGGACTTGGCAACACCATTGCCGATCAGGCTGTCGCGCACCTGCTCCATCATCAGCTGCGGACCGCAGATGTAGGCAACGTCGATGTCCTCCGGATTGACCCACTGCTTGAGCAAGGCATCGCACTTCGCGGCATCGATGCGGCCGTTGAACAGGTCGACGTCCTGATGCTCGCGGCTGAGAATGAAGACGAGGTTGAAGCGGCCCATGTAGCGATCCTTCAGATCGGCCAGCTCGTCCTTGAAGATCACCGACGACGATGCGCGATTGCCGTAGATCAGCGTGAAGCGGCTGTGGGCTTCCGCCTTCAGCGTGGTCTTGATCAGCGACAGGATCGGCGTGATGCCGCTGCCGGCCGCGAACGCGACGTGGTGGCGGCGCGCCTCCGGCACCAGCGGCACGTTGAAATGCCCGGCCGGCGCCATGACATCGAGCGCGACACCCGGCTTCAGATGCTCGAACGCCCAGCTCGAAAACAGGCCGTCGTCGATGCGCTTGATCGCCACGCGCAGGGTCTCGTCCTGCGCCGCCGAGCAGATCGAGTACGAGCGCCGCACGTCCTCGCCGTCGATGTCGGCGCGAATCGTCAGGTGCTGGCCCGCCTCGTAGCGATAGGCCTCGCGATGCTCCGGCGGCACGTCGAAGGTGACGACGACCGCGTCACGGGTTTCCGGGCGGACCGATGCAACCGTCAGGCGTTGGAACAGGCTCATGCGGATCGGCTTCAGGCGCTGGGACAGACATCCAGCAACGGTGCCGGCTGCTGCAGATCGTCGCTGCCCGGTGCGGGGAACGGATTGCGGAACGTGAAGGCCTCGGCCGTTGGCCCCAGCCGCTGCAGGGTTTCGAGGCGCAGTCGCGCTTCCTCGATGCTCGGCCGATGGCCCTCGGGCACCCACCAGAACACCACGTAGGCGACTTCCATCCTGTCGAACCACTCGCGGCGACGCTTCATGATCTCGACGTGATCGCTGGCGAACACGTAATCGCGCAGCGACTGCAGGTCCCTCCAGACCGACAGATTGACCAGCATCTCTTCGCCGAACGGCCGCAGCGCAGTGGCGTTGCCGTCATCGGTCTTGAGCCGCCAGCGAAAGCCGGGATCGCCTTCCGCCAGCGCGTTGATGCGATCGAGATTGGCCGCGAAATCGGCCATCAGCGGGTCTTCCAGCGGCGCCTTCATGCGCGCGATGTTGAGCTGGGCGAGTTCATGCTTCGGCATCGTGCGGTTCTCGTTTACGCGGCTTGCGCTCAGTGGCATTTGAAGTAGTCGAACGGCTCGCGGCACAGCGTGCAGCGATACAGGCTCTTGCACGGGGTGGAGCCGAACTGGCTCAGCAGCTCGGTGCGGGTCGATGCGCAGCGCGGACAAGCGACGGCCGGAGCGGCCGGCATGCGGCGAGCCAGCCGGCTCACGTCAATGCGCTGCTCGTTCGCCGCCAGCCCGACTGGTGGCGCGATGCCGTAGTCGCGCAGCTTCCGCTTCGCGTCGGCGCTCAGCCAGTCGGTGGTCCAGGCCGGCGACAGCCGCGTTTCCATTCGCGCATCCGCGATACCGTGCGCGCGCATCGCGTCACGAATCGACTCGGCAATCACGTCGGTCGCCGGGCAGCCGGAATAGGTCGGCGTCACGGTGACCACCAGCTGCTCGCCGTCGTAACGCACCTCGCGAACGATGCCGAGATCGGTGATCGAGATCACCGGAATCTCCGGGTCCGGCACATCGGCCAGCCAGTGCCAGACCTGATCCAGCGACGGCTTGTCGACGATGGCGCTCATCGGCCGCGCAACTACCAGCGCGCGCCGGGATGGCTGCGCGGCAACACCTGCATCTCGGCCAGCAGCCGGCTCAGATGCTCGCTGTGCAGCCCCTGCTTGCCGCCCTTCGGTGCCCAGCCGCCCGCTGCCGGCATGGTCAAGCTTGCTTCAGCCAGCACTTCGCGAACGTACGACAGCCAGGCATCGCGCAGGCTCGCCGGGTCGAAGCCGATGCCGGCCGCCACCATTTCGGCGTCGACGGCATCGCCGATGAACAGCTCGTGGTGGTACGGCCAAAGCGCGTCGAGCGCCGTCTGCATCAGCGCGTGGCTGCGCTCGGTACCGTCGCCGAGCCGCACGACGAGATCGCTGGTTCGGCGCAGGTGGTAGCTGACTTCCTTGACGGCCTTTTCGGCGATCGCGGCGATCGCGGCATCGCGCGAGCCCAGCAGCTGGCGCAGCGCCAGCGACGCCCAGGCATCGAACAGGAACTGGCGCACCAGTGTGTCGGCATAGCCGCCGTTCGGCTGCTCGACCAGCAGCACGTTGCGGAATTCCCGGTCGTCGCGCAGATAAGCCAGCGTGTCCTCGTCTGCACCGTCACCGGCTGCCTCGGCGGCCAGGCTCAGCCACAGCCGCGCCTGACCGAGCAGATCAAGCGCGGTGTTGGTCAGCGCCATGTCCTCTTCCAGCGCCGGCCCCTTGCCGCACCATTCGCCGAGCCGCTGGCTGAGGATCAGCGCGTTGTCGCCGAAGCGCAGCAGATACTCGCAGCGAGCCGTGCGCATGCTCAAAGGCCCTTCACTTCTTCGGGCATCGGGAAGAACGTCGGGTGCCGGTAGACCTTGCTCTGCGCCGGGTCGAACAGCTCGGCCTTGTCGGCGGGGTTGCTGGCGGTGATATCGACGCTCTTCACCACCCAGATGCTGACGCCCTCGTTGCGGCGTGTGTAGACATCACGAGCGTTGTTGATCGCCATCGTCGCGTCGGGCGCATGCAGGCTGCCGACATGGCGATGGGCCAGCCCGTGCTGGCTGCGGATGAACACTTCCCACAACGGCCATTGATTCTTCATCGTTGCTCCGGGAAGCAGATCAGGCGGCCTTGGCGGCAGCGCGCTGCGCGGCCTTTTCGGCATGGGCCACCAGCGCGTCGCGGAACCATTCGCCGTCGTCCCAGGCCTTGCGCCGCGTTTCAAGGCGCTCGCGATTGCAGGGGCCATTGCCCTTGACCACGTTGTAGAACTCGTCCCAGTCGATCGCGCCGAAATCGTAGTGGCCGCGCTCGGCGTTCCACTTCAGGTCGGGATCGGGAATCGTCAGGCCCAGGTGCTCGGCCTGCGGCACCGTTTGGTCGACCATCTTCTGGCGCAGTTCATCGTTGGTGAACAGCTTGATCTTCCAGGCCTGCGACTGGGCGCTGTGCACCGAATCGCCATCCGGCGGGCCGAACATCATCAACGACGGCCACCACCAGCGGTTCAGCGCGTCCTGCGCCATCGCCTTCTGCGCCGCGGTGCCGCGCGCCAGCGCCAGCATCAGGTCGTAGCCTTGGCGCATGTGGAAGGCCTCTTCCTTGCAGACCCGGATCATCGCTCGCGCATACGGGCCGTAGGAGCATCGGCACAGCGGGATCTGATTCATGATCGCCGAGCCGTCGACCAGCCAGCCGATCGCGCCGACATCGGCCCAGGTCAAGGTCGGGTAATTGAAGATCGACGAGTACTTGGCGCGGCCGGCGTGCAGGTCGTCGACCATCTGGTCGCGGCTGATGCCCAGCGTTTCCGCCGCCGAATACAGATACAGCCCGTGGCCGGCTTCGTCCTGCACTTTCGCCAGCAGGATCGCCTTGCGCTTCAGGCTCGGCGCGCGGGTGATCCAGTTGCCTTCGGGCAGCTGGCCCACGATTTCCGAATGCGCGTGCTGGCTGATCTGGCGGATCAGCGTCTTGCGATAGCGCTCCGGCATCCAGTCCTGCGGCTCGATGCGAATGCCATCGTCGATGCGCTGCTGGAAACGTGCTTCGCGGGCATCGATGGTGGCGGATGACGGCGTACCGGTGTCGACCATCTGGGCGTACATGGCAAGGCTCGGCAAGGATCTGCAACGAGTATTTGATACGTTAATTCAATTGTCAACACTAGTTTCGTATCAATTAATGGCTGCCGTAGAATTGGGTTTCCGGCCGCTGTGCAGCGTGCCGACTCCTCGCTCGCCGCTCCTGTCTCCTGCATGAAGATCAACGCCTGGCTCGATCGCTACGTCGCCGAGGAAGCACCGAAATCGAAGTCGCTGATCGTCACCGTGCTGGGCGATTCGATCCTGCCCGGCGCATCGGGCCTCTGGCTCAGTGAACTGATCGCGCTGATGGCGCCGTTCGGGCTCAGCGAACGGCTGGTCCGTACCAGCTGCTTCCGGCTGATCGAGGAAGGCTGGCTGAGCACGCGCCGCGATGGACGGCGCAGCCATTACTCGCTGACCGCGCTCGGCCAGCGCCGCATCGAGCTGGCTTCGCAGCGCATCTACACGGCGCCGAGCGACGACTGGGATGGCCAGTGGACGCTGGTGATCGCGCCGCGCAGTGCGGAGACGCTGCCGAACCGCGTCGACCTGCGCCGCGAACTGGAATGGGAAGGCTTCGCCGCGCTGGCCAGCGGCGTGATGATTCATCCGGACGCCAAGCAGGCGGTGCTGCAGCAACTGCTTGGTGATCTCGGCCTCGCCGACCGGGTGCTGGTGTTCCGTGGCGCGCGACCGGACGGCTTCGACGCCACGCCTGAGCTGCTGACGTTCTGGAATCTCGACGAAGTGCGCGCCCGCTACAGCCGCTTCATTGCCCGTTTCCAGCCGCTGGTCGCCGCGCTCGCGGCCGCATCACTGACGCCAGTACAGGCATTCCGGGTGCAGACGCTGATGATCCATGCATTCCGGCGCGCCACGCTGCACGACCCGCGACTGCCGATCCCGATGCTGCCCGCCGACTGGCCCGGAATCGCAGCCTACGCGCTGTGCCGCCGGCTGTACGCGATCACCCGGCCGCTTGCGCGCGCGCATCTGGCAACTAGCTGCCAATGGCCGCCGTCGAGCGGCGACGACGGGCTCGCAGCGCGCTTCGCCTGAAGCCCGCTGCACAGCGCGGCGGATCAGCTCAGCGACTTCAGGAAGTCGATCAGCAGCCGGTTGGTCTGCTCGGGCCGCTCCTGCTGGATCCAGTGACCGCAGCCGGCCAGCATGTGGGTGCCGCGATAGTTCGGCATCCGCTCTTCGGCACGGGCGATGGCCTCGTAGCCCCACATCGTGCCGACATCGAACTCGCCGCCGATGAACAGCGCCGGTGGCGTCAACGGCTTGCCGGACTGCTCGGCAAGGTCGTGCCAGCCGGCGTCGAGGTTGTGATAGAAGCTCAGCGGCCCGCCGAAACCGGAGCGCTCGAACTCGGCGGCGAAGAAATCGAGATCGGCGTCGCTCATCCACACCGGCATCGTTTCCGGGTAGACGAAGGCATCCTTCAGTCGCGCGCCGACCGGCATGCACAGCGGACCGTGGCGCAGCGTTTCCACCGGGTCCATCGGCGCGATGCCGGCGGCGGCGGCGGCCGCGACCTGGGCCGCGATGGCGTCGCCCGACACCGTCCAGATCAGGCCCTTGAGCCAGCCGCGAACATCTTCCTCGATCTCCGCGATGATGCCTTCCTGCTCGGCGAAGTAGTCCTGATAGAACTGCTTGCCCGGACCGGCGAGCTCGACGTGATAGTCATTCGGCCGCTTCTCGCCGAACGGGCTGCCCGGCAGGCCGACCAGCGCGCGATCGGCAAACGGCACGCTGATGCCGACCACGCCGCGGCACTTCTCCGGATGCAGCCAGGCGAACGTCCAGGCCACCGGTGCGCCCCAGTCGTGGCCGATCACGAACGCTGACGACACGCCGTAGCTGTCGATGACGCCAGCGATGTCGGCCACCAGCTTGCCGATCCGGTAGGCCTCCTGGACACGGAACTTCGACGACTGGCCGTAGCCGCGCTGATCGATCGCGACCGCCTTGAAGCCGGCGGCGGCGAGTGCGGTCAGCTGATGCCGCCACGAATACCAGGACTCCGGAAAGCCGTGAACCAGCACCACCAGCGGCCCCTCGCCTTCCTCGACCGCATGGATCCGTGCGCCATTGACCTTGAGCATCCTGTGGATACGCGACATGTATTGCTCCTGCGGTGATGGGGGTGATCGATGCGACAGCGTCAGCGCGACGCCGGCTGCACCGTTGATGGCGCGCTGTCCGGCTTCTGCGCGCTGCCGAAGTTGCGCTCGATCAGCGTCTGTCGGCCCTGCAGCCGAGTCAGCAGCCACTTGCCGATCACCCGAGCGATCATCGGCGGCGTCATCAAGGTCAGCGGCGGCTTGACCAGATGGATCACGGCCAAAAACTTGCGGTACGACGCGAGATCGTCGTGGACCAGCTCGACCAGCCGGTCCATGTACCAGTTCAGCGCCCGGAAATAGAACGGCCGCTTCGACTCCACATCCTTGACCCACGGGAAGCGCAGCGTCTGCTCGCGAATGACGAACCAGGCGCCATCGGCGATCCGGCTGATCGCGCGGTAGTAGCGCTTCGGCAGCGCCGGACTGTCCGCTGCGTGCTGGCCCAGCAGCGCGCGCAGCTGCGCCACTTCTTGCAGCGTGATGGTCATGCCGAGGCCAGCCACCGGATCGGTGCTGGTGTAGGCGTCGCCGATGGCGACCAGCGACCTCGGCAGCTTGCGCAGCCGCTCGTAGCGATAGCGCTGCATGCGCGGGCTGCGGAAGTTGTAGACCGGTGATGCCGGCTCCAGTCCGTCGATCAGCTCGGCGACCACCGGCGACTGCATGCGCTTGGCGAAGGCCTGGAACTCGGCGGCGTTGCGCGGCGGCGAATAGCAGTTGTATTCGATCAGCGAGGTCGACAGGATCGTCCGGCTGCTGTCGGTGTAGTACTGCGCGGCATAGGTCTGCTCGTTCGGCCGGTAGGCGTAGCAGATCACCATCACCTTGTCGGTCCAGCGCCGCTCTGGCGGCACGTGATGGCGCATCGTCGAATAGAAGCAGTTGAGGATGTCCTGCTCCAGCGCCGGTGCGCCGGTGCCGATGCGTTCAAGGAATTCCGGCAGGCGCGTGTTCTTGCCCGAGGCATCGACGACGAACGCCGCCGGCAGCACCTGCGGGCCATCGGCACTGTCGACAACGACGCCAAGTACCCGATTGCCGGCCGCGTCGTAGACCAGATCCTGCATCTCGGTGTCATAGCGGAAGTCGATTCCCGGCTCGCCATCGAGACGGCGGCGGACACACCATTCCAGCAGCGGCCGGCTGGCGCAGACGATCTCGATGCCGCCCTTGCAGGCCTTCTTCCAGCTGCCCGCCAGGCGCAGCTGGTACTGCTCGGCCATGTCGACCTTGAACGCGCCTTCGCGAACCATGTCGTCGATGATGCCGGGGAAGATCCGCTCCAGCTCCTGCTGGCCGGCGGTCAGCAGGTGATGCAGATGCCAGCCCTGGGCCGCACCGGGGCGGCCTTCGCTGCGATCGTGATGTCCGTCCTTTTCCAGCACGATGACCCTGCCGAAATGCTCGCGCAGCACTTTCGCGGTGGCGATGCCGGCAATGCTGCCGCCGACCACCACGGCGGTACCGCGGCCGGCGTCGGCGATCGCGGCAAGATCAAGCGCCTGGGTATTGATCGGCGCCGTCTGGCGTGCCCGCCGGCCGCTGCCGCTGGCGACGAACTTTTCGTAGTGCAGGCCAGCGCGCTGGAGGCCGGTGCGCGCCAGCCAGCCGCGCGTCGCTTCGACCATCGCCGCCGGGCCGCACAGGTAGATGTCGACATCGCCGTCGTTGAGCGCGATGTCGTTCAGCAGATCGGTGACCACGCCAACCGGGCCGGTCCAGCGCGCATCCGGACGGGCAACGATGCTGTGCACGACCAGCAACGGCTGCCGTTCGCTGAGCGCGCGCAGCTCATCGAGCTTGCACAGGTCTTCGTAGTGCGTGACGCCGTAGAGCAAGGTGACCGAGTGATCGAGCGGCTGGCTGGCCAGCCGCTGCGCCATCGCCAGGATCGCCGACAGGCCGGTGCCGCCGGCGACCAGCACCACCGGCCGCGTCACCTGCCGCAGGTAAAAGCCGCCCTTGCTGCAGCGCAGGGACAGCGCATCGCCCGGCTTGGCGACGCGCCGCAGGTAGTCGGACATCACGCCTTCCGGCAGCAGGCGCACGATGAACTCCAGCTGCTGATCATCGCGAGGCGGATGGGCGTACGAGTAGCTGCGCCACTGATCGCTGCCGGGCACCCGGATCTGCGCGTACTGACCCGGCCGGTAGTCGATCGCCGCGCCCAGACCGGAAGCATCGATGCGCAGCAGCGCGGTGGTCGGCGATACCTGCTCGACAGCGATCACGCGGCCTTCGCCGCTAAGCAGCTGTGCGGCGTTGTCGCCGAACGGGTACTGCAGTTCCAGCACGCAGTCGGACTGCACGGTGGTCTGGCAGGTCAGCAGCTTGCCGGCCTCGCGCTCGACATCGCTGAGCCCTTCGGCGCGGCCCATCTCGTAGCGGCCCGAGCTGCAGGCGCCGATGCAGGTGCCGCAAACCCCGCTCTGGCATTCGTTGACGATCGGCAGGCCGTTCGCCTCCGCTGCTTCAAGGATGGTCTGGTCGGCGCCGACCGACATGCGCCTTTCGACGCCGCCGAGATAGCGGAGGGTGACTTCATGACTCATAACGGCGCTCCCGAAGATTGAATTTCGAGGCACCAGCATCGGCGTGGCTGGCAGTGCTCGCCATCACTCGAACCGGTGAATGCGTCGGCGCGCTCAAGGTGTCGGCGCCAACAGTTCGGCACGAATGCGCGCGCGCAGCTGGTCCTTGCGGATCTTGCCGGCGGCAGTGCGCGGCAGCTCGTCGACCACGCGCAGATGCTCCGGGCACTTCTGCCAGGCGAGACCGGCGCGCATCACATAGGCGACGACATCGTCGGCCGACAAGGTCGCGCCGTCCTGGGTGCGCACGAACGCCGCCACGCATTCGCCGAGACGCGCACAGGGTGCGGCGACCACGGCTGCTTCGAGGATCAGCGGATGCTGGTGCAGCACATCCTCGATCTCCTTCGCGGAGATGTTCTCGCCACCGCGGATGATCAGATCCTTCTTGCGGCCGGTGATCGTCAGCGTGTCGTCGGCGGCCAGCACGCCGAGGTCGCCGGTACAGAAATAGCCATCGGCAGTGAATGCGGCCCTTGTTGCGTCCGGATCGGAATAGCCGAGAAACAGGCTGCCGCCACGGACCTGGATTTCGCCTTCGCAGCCGCGCGCCAGCGCGCGCTGTTCGGCATCGACGATGCGGATCTCGTAGCCGTTGACGCGGCCATCGGTCGTGGCACCGATCGCTTCGGGATCACTGGGCCGCCTGCCGCAGGTGACGAACGGAACTTCGGTGGCGCCGTAGCCACGGCAGGCATAGCCGGCAAAGCGCTTGCCGGCGCGCAGGATCAGTTCAGCTGGCACCGCCGCGCCACCGCAGACGAACACTCGCAGCGGCAGGCGCGTGCGCCGGGTGGCGTCCATCGCCGCCAGCAGCTCCTGCAGGAACGGCGTGGCGCCGACGGTCGCCGCGACGCGGTGCTGCTCGATCAGCTGCAGCGCTTCCACGGCATTCCAGCGCGCCATCAGCACTGTCGTCAGCCCCAGCGCGAACGGCAGTTCAAGGCCGACCGTGTAGCCGGTGGCATGCGTCACCGGCGATGGCATCAGCAGCGCATCGCCGCGCTTGAGCCCCCACTGGCCAACCGCCGCCAGCACCGATACCGGCAGGCTGCGATGGCTGTGCAGCACGCCCTTCGCCGGCCCGGTGGTGCCGGAGGTGTACATGACGAGCTTCACTGCATCGGCCGCGACCGGCGGCAGCGACACCGGCTGTGCGCGGCCCGCAGCAAGCAGTTGCTCGTAGCGCTGCGGGCCGTCGCTGCGCACCTGCACCACCGCCTGCAGCGCCGGCAGATGCACCGCCAGCCGCTGCGCCATTGCGGCGTAGTCGAAGCCGCGCCAGACGCCGGGCACGAACAGCACGCGGCTGCGGCAGTCACCGAGGATCGCGAGCAGTTCAGCCTCGCGGTAGATCGGCACGATCGGATTGCAGACGTAGCCGCCGAGCGCTGCAGCGACATTGATCACCGCAGTCTCGGCCCAGTTCGGCAACTGGAAACTCAGCACGTCGCCGGGCCGCAGGCCGAGCTGCCACAGTGCCGAAGCGAGGCTGCGTGCTTCTTCCAGCACGGCAGCAAAGCTCAGCTGGCGGTCGCCGTCGATGAACGCGACGGCCTCCGGTGTGTCGCGGGCAGCGGCGATCGCCAGTTCGGCGAGTGTCGGAACCGCCGCGCCGGTCGAAGCCAGCGGGCGCTGATGAGCCAGGCGTTGCCAGTCGAGGCGGTCCATGGCGGCGCGGCCTAGCGGCCGGTGAACACCGGCTTGCGCCGTTCGCGGAAGGCGTTGAGGCCTTCCTGATGATCGGCGGTCAGGTTCGACAGGTTCTCGTAGGCCAGGCCGGTATCGAAGATCGTGTGAGCGATCGCCTTCAGCGGCAGATTGGTCACCACCTTGGTCCAGCGGATCGCCTTGGTCGCACCGGCGGCCAGCTCGCGCGCCAGGCCGTAGACCTCGGCATCGAGCGCGTCCGGCGCCACCACCTTGTTGATCAGGCCAATGCGTTCGGCTTCCTCGGCCTTGGCCATCTTGCCGGTCAGCAGGTATTCCTTGGCGCGCGCGTAGCCGACCAGCTGCGGCCAGATGATCGCGCCGCCGTCACCGGCGACGAAGCCGACCGAGACATGCGGATCGCCGATCGAGGCATTGCTGCTGGCGATGATGACGTCGCAGAACAGCGCGATCGACGCGCCCAGCCCGGCGGCGGCGCCATTGAGCCGGCAGATCAGCGGCTTCTCCAGATCGAGCTGGCCGAACAGGATGCGCTTGGCTTCGCTGGCGGTGTTCAGGAACACCGCCGGATCGTCGATCGCCGCCTGCAGCCAGACGAGGTCGCCACCCGCACAGAAGGCCTTGCCTTCGCCGGTCAGCACCAGCACGTCGGAATCGCTGTCATCGGCCATGTCGCGGAACAGCCGCGACAGTTCCTCGTGCAGCTCGCCGTTGACGGCGTTCATCGCATCCGGCCGGTTGATGCTGGCCGTGAGGATGCGGCCCTCGCGGCTGAACTTGATGGTGCGGTACGGCTGGTCTTCGATACGCATGTCGGTTGGGTCTTCGTGCGGGTGGGTCAGGAGTGTTCGCTGAGCGCTTCGAGCGCCTGGTCGGCGGTGCCGTGAAGGCTGTCGAGCATCAGCGCGCGGCGGTAGTAGCGGCCGATGCGCAGGGCTTGGGTCACGCCCATGCCGCCGTGCAGTTGCACGGCTTCGCGAGTGATGTGGCGCAGCGCGCGCGCCACGGCGACGCGCAGCACCAGCACCTGGCGCGGCAGCGTTGGCGATGCGTGATCGAAGGCCTCGGCCACCGCCGCGACCAGCGCCTCGCATTCGCGCTGGCGCATCAGCATCTCGACCAGCCGGTGCTGCAGCGCTTGGAAGCCGAGCAGCGACTGGCCGAACTGGCGGCGCTCGCGCAGGTATTCGGTGCTGTCGCGATTGGCACCACGCATGATCCCCAGCGCTTCGGTCGCCGCGAGGATCGTGCCGCGCGCATTCGCTGCCGCGACTGCGGCTGCGCCGTCACAGAGTCGCTGCGCCGGGACTTGATCGAAGTGCAGATCGGCGGCAATGCCGTCATCGATGCAGCGATAGCGCTGCAGTTGCAGGC
>Ga0114983_1000449_pt1 | contig 17684 bp, 38 predicted proteins | sample Shrwel_input2_RT_FD_87182 | JGI IMG/M metagenome (GOLD analysis project Ga0114983, IMG submission 87182) | Subsurface microbial communities from deep shales in Ohio, USA - Utica-3 well 1 S input2 RT | ecosystem: Environmental > Aquatic > Deep subsurface > Shale gas/oil reservoir > Produced... | reverse complement strand
GTCTCTAGGCCGTAGTCTTCGCAGATATGATCTAGAGCCTCGTCTGAGAGTACTCTATTTCTTCCCATCTGGTTCCTCCGGGAAGGTCTTGAGGACCCACTTAGCAAACATACGAAGCTCCTCTGGTGTAGCATCTTGCTTCATTGTATTAGCCTTTAGAGGAATAACTTGTATATTTCCTCTGACGTATCCTTTTGATGGTTCAATCTTATCTAGAGACGGGCTTGCCTTTTGCAGCCTACCGTCACCCCTTTGAAGTTTGGTACCAAAGACCGGACAAACCTCAGGAACCACTACATCAGCCACGTCTAAATCAAACTCATGACCATACTTCTTAGCCCGCTTCCCAGCAACGAGGTGTAGGTATTTGTCTACATTCTTTTCGTAGTGAGCCTTAGTCCTATCGTCAACCTTCTTCCGGTTCTTCTGGTAGTACTCTTTCTGATACGCTAGTAGCTCCTCTCTTGTTTTCATTTAGAGTACTCTTTCTTTAGAGCTTCTAGGCTAATGTGCTGAAGGTCATAATGCCCGTCTTCGACATTTCTTTTCACTACAACACCACTAGTCCATAGATTACAGGTGGACCTACCAGCCCAAGGACTAACGTAATCTTGGTACACGCCACATACCAAAGCTTGTCTTACAGTACCTGAGGAGTCTTTAGCAATATGGTAGTCGAATAGGTGGCTGTGCCCACAGGTGCTGGAGTTAAAGCGTTTAGCAGTTAGGGCTTGGGCGTGGTGGATTGATTGGAGTGGTCTTCCTGAGATTCCACTGACGAAGTAATGGCTGTAGGATACTCCGTCAATGGTGATGACACCGGGGTTTCCTCCGTCATACTCGACAACATCGCTGTAGCGAGATGTAAAATCAAGGTCCCTAAAAGAAATGCCGTAACGAATACCTTCGAGGTGTGGCTCATAGTCTAGTACCTTCTTGATGCGGTGCTCATGGTTACCTTCCAACACTACGCTATAAGGCTTCTTCTTCTTGGCCTTAGTGATCGGCCCCCACATACGCTCTTGTGCGTCTAGGTGTGCTACGATATCCTTCTCGTAGTTTTTGCCATGGAAGCTGGCCTTACCTTTGTCATAGGCAGAGAGGCTGGCCATGTCGGCAGTGTCACCGATGTTGACAAGTACATCAGGCTTGAGGTCTAGGATAAGTTTACCGATCCAGTCGTACCTATCGTTCCTATAATCTGGATTGGCGTGGCTATCTGGGATGATTAGATGTGTCTTACTCATGGGCACCACTCTAGGTTACTTGCATTACAGTTTTTAGGGTCTCCGTCTTTAAACAAAACGTGTTCATAGTTGTTCGGGTTGGCTAGAAACTTCTCAGCTACAAGTCTATGCACGTATTGTCTGTACTTTCTATTAAGGTAGAAGTCAACTACTAGGCAACCGTCTTCAAGCTCGATAGGTTCGATATACATCCCACACTTACTAATGCCAGCCCCGAACGTAGACCTTTTAAGTTTTTTACAGCTTTGAATCCTACCGTCTTTCTTGACTGAGAAAGGGTAAGGAACCTCAAACCTCTCAATCATTTCTTTATAGTCCAATACAGATGAAGTGGCCACAGTATAACTGAACTAAGAGCCATTGTTAGCTTCTCTTTCAGAGACGGAGGCTCCTCCTCAAAGAAGTCTCTTACAAACTGGTCGTAGTCTTTGCCGGTTGTAACCCACAGAAGAAACACTCCAAACATACACCCAATGATTAGGTAAACTAGGATAGCTGTGTTCATTTCACCAACTCCATATAATGATCTAGGTCTACTACGACCAAAGGCTTACCGTAGTTCTGTTTGATTACTAGCAGTGGCTCCATTCCTCTAGGAGCATTAGCCTTAGCCTGTTGATACCAAGCATAAACAGAGATTGAAGCCCTAGCCTTAGCCTCTACTGAGTAGGGGAATAGTTTCCTAGCTGCTGGGCTAAGTTGGACATCTTCCCCTCCGGCCCCCATGCTCGTACTCTTGCAGTCGTCTGGCTCTAGCATAGGAAAGGCGTCTAGAATCTTATCCCTAACGATCTGCTGTAACCTGCGTCCTTTTGCTTTTCCTGATGCTACCTTCAAAATGGACACTCAAAGTCTACCGCATCAGCATTCTTATCCCTACCAAAGACGGATTCAAATACTGCGATACGCTCACCCTTAGTCTTGCTGTTAAGAGTCTTGATCAGGTTGGTGGCAATGATGTACTTCTTCCAGATTTCCTCTTTATCAACTAGAATAAGGTTAACACCATTAAGTTTTAGACTGTCAAACTCTCCGCGTTCGGCGTCAGAACCTAGTACCCAACCGTCTTCAGGTTTATACACAGCACGTAGTTTCTTGTCTGGGTCATAGACAACATAATCCCAATCAGACTCGCTAGTCCAGCCGTCCTTGGTCACCCTAGAGCCAGTCATCTTGACCCAGTAGCCTTCTTCAATTAGGTCGGTTAGGATGTTCTTTTTGAACAGGGCTGGAGAGGGGAATCCTAACGTTCCTAGACCACCAGTTAGAATTCCTGCTGGCCGCCCTGTTGCAGCCGGTCCAGCGGGTGACATGGGTGTATATTCAATGGAACTCATTCTTTAAACTCCTTGACATCTGGAACTCTGACAACCTTGGTAAGATACGAAGGTCCATTACTATAGGCAAAACCTCTTAGTCCCGGCCAACATTCCCACTTGAAATCACAATAGGAGCAAGCAGCAGGCAGCTTCATGTTACCGCTCTTGCCGTCTGGTACTGCTTCCCATTCCCTATGTGGCGTAGTCTTCATAGTAGCCATTAGTTTAGCTGCTACCACAGCAGAAGGAAACAATTCTAGCTCATGCTCTAGATCGTAATAGTCTAGGTGTAGGTGGCCATGTTGTTTGTCCATAACAAGGAAAGCGCCACCAGTCTTGTCTGTTACCAGAGGGTCCTTAGAAGCCCCATAGACATAGCCTGTAAGCTGTTTAAGGTAGCCGAAGGGGTCATCTACTCTAAGCTCATTCTTCTTGAACTTAGTAAACCCCATGGTACTCACAGATTTTACATCAACAGTAACACCATCAATAATAGCGTCACGATGGCCGACAATCCCATCAACAATGACTTCTCCCTGTTCTCCTTCCACACTATGGCCTGCTGCTTTAGCTAGGGCGAGCAAGAGATTCTCGATCAAATCTCCGTAGAAAAACTTCAAGTGGGTGTTGGCAGGTAGGTCTTGTTCATGCTCTGGTAGGTTTAGATAGTACCACAGCTTCCTACGACAAGGGGTGCCGATGTTCGACATACGAAGAGTCTTCGCTCTAGGCTCTGTACTGGGAGTTAGCCGCCTAGTGGCGGCCTCCCCCATAGTCTGCATGAAGTACTCGTTAACTGCTTCAGTCCACCCACCCTTACCTTTGATGACTGATTCAATGTCTGAAACAAGAGTGTCAATGGTTTTCACATTAGGTTCCTTTTATCTACTGGATCACTATATCCTAGGTACTCATACCTAAACTCCATAAGGTCAGTTAGTACCTTTTGGAGATTAACCATAGTAATATTCATTCCTACGTCATGGCCGTGATCGTCCCTCCAACTACCCTTTAGGTACTGCTCAAACATATCAGCAATACCATCACCAGTCTTTTGTAGTAGCTCGGAAAGCTCTGCCTTATAAAGCTCTATCTTTTCCATTAGAACGGTACCTCAGTGGTGATCTTAGCTGGAGAAGCTACAGGAGCCTCTGCCTTAGGCGCCTCTCGTTCAGGCAACTCAGCCAACTCCAAGACAGTAACCTTCTCCAGTCTAGTGCCGGGACTCATCGACGTGGTATAGACAGTGAACTCACACTCAACCTCAGAGCCGTTAGGAATCAGGCTACCCTCGAACTTGGAACCATCAGCGTTAACAACCTGAGGAACACCACCAGCCCAATCAAACTTCTCTTTCTCCTTACGACGAAGGGTGGCAATGAAGTTACCATCGTCATCAAACTTACCTTTACCAGCGGTGCCTGAGGATTTGTAGAGAGCCTTGTTCTCTTTGTCCAAGACAAGATCAATCTTGAACAGTTTGCCGAAGGGATGTGGTTGCCCAAGGTAATCCTTTACCTCACCATTGGTCTCGAAGACTTTAGCCCACATAGCCTTGCCTTTAATGGAATGCTTCTTAGTAGCCATAGTTTCTTTCCTCTTTCATACTATAGATAATATCAGTAAACATCTCATGTAGCCAAGAGTCTCCTACAAGGAAGTACGCTTGGTCTTCTTCTAGTTTGTACATTCTAAACTATCTCACCTCCTAAGTCAAGCGGAATCTTCACCATTTAATCAACAACTTAGGTCCTCCTACCTTGAAGTAGGTCTTAGAGGTGTCTGCCATAGGCCCATCAGGCTTGTCTAGGTAAGTCATTCTAGTGTGGTACCAGATTCGTGATGTCCGACAGAACACATGATACCATTCGTCATGGTTACCAGTACCATTATAAATCAACAGACCCACCATCACTTACTCCATGTGGTTAGAATACTAGGTCCAAAAATAGGAGAAGTATTTACTGAAGTAAGACTTCTATGGAAGTGGTGGTTATCTAGACTAAATCTACTCTTTCTCCAAGATGTGTATTTAGAGTCGAATACAGGCTTACCAATTATACACCATTTAGATTCAGCAAAGTCAAACTTAGTAGTTACTTGGATCATTCACTCCACTCCATTCAATGTGTTTCGAGCCATGTCCCACCAACCTTTGTGTTACCGGCTAGGGGGCAAAACACCCCAAGCTCTTTACCGGTATCTTCAATAGCTTGTCTTTGAATTTCACCAAGTCTCTCTGCTTGTTCCTTGGTGCCGTAGCATTCAGTCTGCCACTCGTCATGAACAAAATTGACTTGCTTAAAAACAATACCCTCAGCCTTAGCTCTAGTACGCCAAAGGATATTAGCGTGTTTCATAATCACAGCCTCACCATTCTGTAGGTACCCAGCCAGCATATGGTGTTCGGAAGTACAACTGACCTTTCTACCATCTAGACCGATGAAGTAGCCACGCCTAGCATCATTAGGAATTACCCAGTCCTTAAGTTTCTTAAGCCCCGGTAGGGCAGCAAGGAAGTTACTGACTGCTTGGGATGCTTCTTTGTTGGAACACTGTAGAATCTCAGCTACCTTAGGGATAGACGCACCAAGCAAGAAAGCATAGATGAATGTTTTAGCGTGGTCTCTGGTACGACAGATAGGGCCTAGAGCCTTCTTGTTCATGTTATGGATGTCTGTCTCTAGCTTCTTGTCCCCTATACAGATAGCATCCACATACTCTTGAGACTTCATGTAGTGAGCCAGTAGTCTAAGCTGAATACCTTCAGCATCAGTGCCCACCAACCATGCGCCTTCTGATGCTGTCCAGCAGTTACGCATAGGACCATCAAACCTAGCTTTGATTTCCTCTACTGGTGTCTTAGGGGTATCAGCAAAGGGAGCGGAGATGTTAGCACTGTTGGGGGCAGAGTGGCTCATACGGTGAGTCCAAGCACCGATAGGCCAGTACTTACCATGAATCTTACCGTCATCAGCACAACACTTAAGCCACTCTGTAAGAGCCTTCCTACGTCCCTCTAGGGTAAGCCACTTCACTAGGTCTTTAGCTGCCTGAGGAGCACTAGCTGGTAACGTGGACAAATTCTCCTCGTTAGTCATCCATCCGTATCTATCGTAATGATCCTTGCCCTTCTTATTTGTCATTCCATCTACCAATTAGTTGAGGTGCTACCTTAGTGTACCCTGTTTCGCTCTTGACGGTATAACTAAAAACCGGTGACTTTGTTACGTGGTACCCTCGAAATGGATAGTCTATGTAGTACCAGTCATTTCCCTCACGGCAGGAGAAGGCTTTACATTCAAGATCGCTTGATAGCCAGATACCTTCAATATAGTCACTCATCTACCCACTCCACTAATACAGTTGATCCGATAGGCCTACAGTTTTCTGAGGCTACGAAATCTCTGTGTAAAAACTTCCTGTCGCACAGGCAGCCCCACCAAATAGCGTAGCTGGAATCCTCTCGACAAAACACGATAATACTATGCTCTCGTTCATAAATCATCTGTTTTCCTTCTCGTGCTTCTTGTGCCCTTTGGTCTTCATCCAAGGCTTCCATCCTGCTCCCCATAGGACATCAATACGATCAATAGGACTGCCGGGATTGAACGCTTCATGGTCAAAGCACACTAGCTCGTCGCCCTCAACCTTAGTTAATGGGTACTTACCGAGAGCATCCTCTACTGTAGAAAATAGGGAGCCGTCTTTCTTGGTACGATATTTAAGTCTGTTGACCTCTACAAGCTTAGGTGGAAACTCTTTCTGGAATGAGGCTTCCAGAGTCTTCATCTCAAAATCCACCTCGCATAGGATACCTTCCGCCTCTGTTCTATTGAAGCTGAAACCATTCTGGTTCATGTCGTAGGATATGATAGCCATATCATGCTCTACACGCATAGCCTTAGCCCAAGCAGGGTCATAGATTTGTTTCTTATAGAGATTGAAGATAGCCTCAAGGACCTCTACATCCTGCTCACCATACTCGATCATCTCCGGTGTACATACATCCCAAGGACCATCGAACTTAAGCTTCTTGACTCCGAGACTTTCTCCAATCTCATCTAGAGAATGGGTGTTGAATTTCTCGAAGGCTACTAGTCTAGACACAACCATAGTATCGATGATGGACCTAGGGTTAATAAGCGGGGCTACCAGCCTATTGATATGCCACACGTCATAGCCTAGACCATTATGAAATACCCACTTGTCTGGTTGGTAGAACTCTACCCAAGTCTTGAATACAGACATATCAAAGAAGGTCTGCTTGAAGCCATCAGAAGTCTTTACCCTAATGAAATGAATCTTGGTGGGTACTAGGCCATCAGCCTCTACGTCTGCAAAGACTAACTTCATCACCATTTTCCTAATACTGGTGGAGCCACCACAATTAACCCACCCATAGAGGTGTACAATTCTCGCATGTGCTTAATCCAAAACCCCCACTCATCACCATCTTTGTTATCGTGGTAGATACCTACTTCATAACAATCACCGTAAGGATCAACAACTAAGGAGTTTTTAGGCATCATCCCACCCACTCCACTAGGATTGTAGGGCTTAAAAGTCTCTGACCCCTTTCTCTAATTAGGGGTTCATGCCAAGTACGTGACGAGTATCCTCCGTACTTTAAATACAAAAAGGTCAGGTTACGTTTTTGTAGAGAAACGTCTTCTCCATCGTTTATACAAATCATCACTTGACCTCACTAATGATTGTGGTCTTAGGGTCATAATACACAGAACCAGCGGGACCAAGTTTGGAGAAGGGCCTATTCTTAGTAACAATAAACTGAGTAGTATTACTAATCTCCTCGTCAAGAGACTCTTTATCCCGCTCAATCTTGATAAGCATAATAGCCTCTTCTTCAAGAGACTTGGCGTACTTAGTGTGGCCATCCTCATTGATGTGGCTAATCATAATCACTCCGATGTTAAGCTCCTTAGCGATCTGGGCGAGGTTTGAGGCGATCTTGGTGAGAATATTTGTAGCCCCCTCAACACCACCCATGTAGGCCAATCGTTGCACATGATCTACAAAGACGTAATCAGCACCGTAAACACTAGCAGCTAGTCTGACATAGCTTACAATTTCCATAGGGTCATCACCAGACTTCATCTCAAAGACAATAGTGCGGTCTCCCTGTGCAATCTCCTGCGCCGCCTTGATAACATCTTCCTCAGAGACACCATTCTCCGCCGCATCTTCCTTAGTCCTCACGTTGATACCTAGTTTATAGGTAGCCATAGCTCGATATGTGGTAGACTTCTGTTCTTCCATATGCAGCAGGCCAATACGCTTGTCGCTATTAGTGAGCAGGCCAGTCTCCAGCTTACGGAAAATTTCAGTCTTACCACTACCCGGTGGTGCCATAAGGAATGTAAGCCCGCCCTTGACAATGCCCCTGATCTTCTCATCTAGTTCTGCGATACCAGTAGGTACATACTCGTATGGATTCTCCTCCTTAAGGATAGTCTCAATTTGAGTGTCTGAACAGAAGAAGTTGTCTGGTGTCCAGCGCTGTGGTCTAAAGGCGGACCACTTAAGTTCATCCTTCTGGCCAGCCATAAGGGCTTCGTTAGCGTCTTTCCACTTGACTAATGGAACGTAAAAGAACTTACTTGGTAGGGCCTTGTAGAGCCTCTCTGCTGCCTTCAGACCGGCCTTGTCTAGCTCTCCTGCATAGACAATCTCTTGGAAACTATTTAGATAGTCAAACTGCTTCTTTACAAAAGCATCTCCAATAGAGCCGGAAGGTAGGGAGAGTACAGGCCAAGTTGAATCCATAGACTGGTATAGGGAAGCAGCATCAAACTCTCCTTCTGTGATGTATACTCGTTTACTAGAGGCTGGGTTAACTACTGGCCCAAAGAAGTCTACGACGGCTACGCCGGTATCTTTGAACCAGAAAGACTTTTCATCGTAGCCACGATACTTGGTGTTATTAGGGTACTTAAATACGTAACGATATGGTTTACCCTTCTCGTCGGTATGGACTGCGATACCATATTTCTCTGCAATCTTTGGGTCCAGCCCACGGATACCTTCGTAGGTAAAACCTTTAGGTTCCTGCTTCTTGATGTCTACATAGTCTTCAGTCAAAATCCACTTACCTCCACATCCACCATGACAATACCCTTTGCCCTTCTCAAACCAAGAGAAGGCATCCTTGCTACCACACTCAGGGCAAGTAGCATGAGTTCTTAAAGGTCCTTCCACTTGATCATATCCCTTTGTAGTATAAGATACTTATTTTTTTCTTCGTTTGGTGAGAAGATCCACCATCTTTCGTCTGCAACAAATTTTTCTATTACGGTAAACAGCCCCACGCCTTTGAAATGAGCAGGAAATTTCTCTCGGTTTACATGGTAGGCCCACATAAATCTTTTATCAATTTCTAGTTTGCTGTAGTAAAGCCCCTCTACGTTTACCACTGGACTAGACATGCCGCACCCACCAAACACCCCATAGTATCACCATCCCAGTTCTCCCATGTCCAGAAATCTGAATTTATGAAGTCGATAGAGGCCCCAGAATTTTCTGAGGAATTTTTCCAAGTTTTATACCATAAAATAACTGAGGTATTCGAGTATCTATACAAACCCTTATTAATCTTTCCACCATGACAGCGCATCTGGAGCTACGAGTTTAAGTTCGTTAGAAAAGAACTTATTTTTTTCTGTTAGAGTCCTTGAAGGGTGTTCCCTAAAGAGGTTTCTGACGCGAGGACAGCTACCCCCAGCATCCGGGAAGGTCTGTAAAAATCCAAAGTCAAACTTCTTAATCATAACAATCCCTCTCTAGATACTCGTAGTCATCTAGTGTCTCATCGTACTCCTCCAAGGTATCGTAGATAGCGTCCAAACATTCTTGGCAATAATAGTCCTCCCAAGATTCTACCCATTTAGCTTCTATTGAATCACATGACCGGCATCTCATAGATTACTCCATTCTACTAGAACTTTAGGGGACAACCATAGGGTAAAGTTTTGTGGTGGTCTTGTGGTACTCATAATTGACCCACGCCTGTAGGTTCTAACACACTGATCTGTTACGATTAGTACATAGCTAAGTGGGGTGACTCGGTCTACCATAGGCTTTGAGAGTCCTAACGGATAGGATTGATTAGTTAGAAGCATTAGAACCTCACCTTTCCACCTGTAAGAAGACCACTTAGCTGGTTGAGAATAGCACCGGACAGGTCCTCTACTCTACTAATCGACACAGACTTAGGATAGATACCGGTAACACTATCTGTTAGGATGCCGATACCTACACATTCTACACCATGCTCACCACACTCGTCAATAGCATTCTTCAGGCCCTTAGTCAAAGACCCATAGTCGCCGTGAATATTGATTGTATCGTTAGCTGGTTGACCATCAGATAGCACAAAAAGAATCTTACGCTTCTCGGGTCTTTGCATAAGCTCATGGTAGGCCCACACTACAGCGTCTCTGTCAGAGTTGTTCCCTCCAGCCGCATTGCCGATAGCCGCAACACAACCTTTAGCAAGTTGTAGAGATTGACTAAACTCTTTAAACTTGAATAGGTTCAGTGGTTCGTACCTATGATATTTAGAGGAGCCTTTCTTAGCTTTGTAGGCCAACGTACCAAGATCACTCGGGCAAGACCCGTTACTAAACCCAGTGATCTGGTAACGAATCTGAGTACCCTCCAGACACTCTGAGAAAGCCACAGCAGCGTCTCTAGCCACGTTAATCTTCCGACCACCCATAGAGCCAGAAAGGTCAATAAGGAAGTGAACGGCTGTGTCCATCTCCATACGATCTTTACGCTGCTTATAGACTACTGGAGAGCCTAGAGAGCCTGCTACAATGCGTTTAGTATCTAGTCTACCAAACTCTCTGGCGAAGTCCCAATCACGACTTTCTTTAGCCATAAGGGCACGTCTAAGCTTGGCCTTCATGGTATTTACCAAACCACCAAGGTCGGACTTTACCTTCTCGTAGTCAACTGTAGGCGTGTCCTTCATTATACCATGGACTATACTAGTCCTTTTGTTCGTAGAGGTTTTTGTGTATACCTCGTCATAACGATTAGACAGAACCCTGTAGTCAGTGCCTGAAGGTTTAGCCTGCTTCATGAAGCCATCTACCTTAGACTGGGTATCCTCCTTCACAGCTTCGATAACATCGTTAAGCATCTTATTGCCTTGGCTATCTTTAGCCTCACCATTTCCAGGCTGTAGCCGACCATGTGGGGCCTTACCCTCAGTAAAATCACCGTTAGGATCAAACTCGAAGTCAGCAGGGTCACCATCAAGGCCCTTACCACCACTACTAGGCTCTCCGTCCTCCGGCATAGGGTCAGGCTTCTTGTTGAGGGTTGACTCCTCAAGAAGCTTCTCAACAGCAAGGGCCAGATTCAGAATCTCATCAGTACTCTTACACCGTCTAGCCAAGTCTGCGAACTTGTGGCCCCATTCCTTGAAGCGGTCTGGAAGTGCGTCGTACATCTCTTTATTGTTGGCACCAGCGTAGTCCAGAGTACCAGCACGGATGATAGCAGATTGGATAGCAGGAGCCGTGATAGTAGTAAACACCTCTTGGTTAGCTTTGATAAACTCCAACTCATTGGCACCAATAGATTCTCTCATAGTGTGAAAGTTCTTCTGAGAGCCGGGGTATTCGTCCATAACCAAGGATTCAAGACGGATGTCCTCAAGAGTATTGGAGATAGAGAATGCTTGCTGTGACTGAGTGGCACCAAACTTCCTGACAGAATCAAAGTTAGTGTGTCTTACGTGACCAGTCTCATGGTCGAGAAGGCCACGCATAGTCATTACTTCTTCATGACTAAACTCAAGGTTATCGGGGAGAGCGGGTAGGGTAATCTCCTTACCGTCCGTAAAGGCTATAGCATTTTTGCCGTCAGCTTCAAATACAACAGTACAATCTTGGCTACGACCAAAGATGGCAGCAGTCTGTGTAAGTTCATGGACTAGTTCATGTCCCTTTTTCATTCTTCATCACTCCATTTAATTAGATTCTCTGGGGTTAGATGTCTAAAGGCATCGTGATCAGATTTCCAGGGACCGACATTCTTGTGCTGCTTCTTGAGGTCAAACCTCATCCCATTAACGAATGAATAAAAACCTGAGATAACAACACCATTCTCTCTTTGGTACACTGATAGTCCTTTAGGAGATTTGAACTTGTGTGTCATTTTACTCACCAGAATAGGATAGGTAAAGGGGCGACAAGCGCCGCCCCCTCAATTAGACACTCATCTTCACCTATTACGAAATCCCAACCTTTACCTCTGTCAACAGGAAGTTCTCCCCAACTCCAGTCGGTCCAAATATGTGACATACCCGGTTTCGTATAGTATGCCCCCGGATTATCCCTTGGAAACACGATCCACCAAACCTTTCAGTACAGCAGCATCAGCCTCCGTGGCACGATCTACGATGGTCTGAGTGAGAGCACGATGAATATTCTTCTTGTCCTTAGGGTAGATAGAATTGAAGAACATTACACTACGGGCAATAGCCAACATACCACGGGGAGAGATAGGCTGAAGGACCTTAGCTTTCTCGAAAGCGTCAAGATGTTCGGTGGTATACTTACCAATCACATTAACTTCTTCGTCCTTAAGTGTAGGGAAGTGCCGCTTGACAAGATCATCACGTTCTTCTGCACTCAGGTAGTCAACCTTAGCCCAGATGGTGAAGCGATCAAGAAATGCCAAAGATTGAGGACGAGCACCTTGGTACATACCATGCTCATCACCCTGACCCACAGTGTTACCAGTGCCGAACATACGGAACTGTTCATGTGGGTGAACAATGCGACCACCATCTTCTGTGATATTCAGACCATTACCTTCAAGAGCGGCCTGCATAACGTAGCTGACATCAGGACGGCAGAAGTCAAGCTCATCGAACACACAGATGTAGGGACCGGACATAGCCTTTGGAAGCATACCGTCCACAAAGACAGACTTACCATCTTGCAGAGTATCACGGCCGATAAGGTCCATACGGGTAATCTCGGAGTCAAAGTTAATCCGAGTGAATGGCCAGTTTAGGTGCGCTGCAATCTGTTCGATAAGGGTGGTCTTACCAGCACCAGTATGGCCTTGTAGGTACATACGTTGGTTACTGATGATTGCGTAAAGAGCCTTAACAAGAAGTTCTTCACGGTAGATGTAGTGGGGATCAATGGCGGGAACATCTGGGTGGGGTCCATCCCATTCCCAAACAGGAACCTGCATATCAACCTTAGACAGAATAGGGAAGACATCCCCGACATTTTTCATGGTAATCTTACCGTTAGGAACGGTACCATCTCCGATAACCTTAGCGTCAGTGAAGGGTTTGGCAGCCAACTCTTTGGTCATACGAGAAATTGCGTCAGAGAGTTGCTTGGTTTCTTTCTTGAATTTAGCGATTTCCTTATCGGAAACCTCCTTTACCACAGCAACCTCTTGTGCTAGTTGTTTTTGCACATGAGCGGCATTCTTAACAAAGTCTTCAATCACACCGTAGGACGGCAGACCAAAGGCATCCTTAAGAAGGTGATCAAGAGTGGATCGCTTCTCAGCAGTAAGATTAGGAAGCACAGGAATACCCAAATCTTTCAGGTCGGCAAGCCGCTCGGCCGCCTTGAAGTCTTTCCAATGACGGTACATAGCCCAAAGAGTCCCAACAAACTTTTCTTCAGTGACGAAGTTGGGGATAATTTGAGCATCAGAGGGTGCCGAAAGCACAACCTTAACAAACTCTTCATGAGTCACAGCACCACTAGCTACAAATAGGACTGCAAATGGTGGAATAAGGTCAAGGGTCTTATAAAAAGTTTTTTCAAACTTCTTTTCGATAGCGTCGTACCCACTAGGGTTAACTGATTTGATGTAACGCTTGAAAGCATGTTTGACATCTTTACCCTTCATCTCCCATTTCTCTGGGTCTTGAAGTTCAATCTCCTTCACAAGGTTTTCAATATGCCCGTCAGAAGGACCGTTATCCTTGAACAAGAAATTACACAGCGGGTAGATTTCGATAGCAAGGTCGTTGTAGGTTTTCATTAGATCAACTCCATTTCAGTTGTGTACAGGTTTTCACTTTCTGAGAGATACTCGTACTCATGGTCAGACTCGCCAAAATGACTAAGAATCTCTTTTCGTTTTTCATCTCTCTTTTCTTCAGAGTCAAAGATCATATGTTCGGTGTACCATGGCATGAAGTACTCACGGTCGCCATCAGATGCCGTGGTAATAGCCAACATATAAAGTTTCATTCTTCATTCTCCGTAATTGTTGAATTTAACAAGGTCGAAAGGTAATAGATAGTATTTAGGGTCCTTATCGTACCCTCTAGGCATATACCAGCCACTAGTAATAGCCATATAGAGTACTAGGTTACCATCTGTTTCTTGTGTAGCACCCAGCCTAAAGAAGTATCGTTTATTGTCGATAGCAAGCATCTCACAAGATTCTAAATCCATCAAAGCCCTCCGTAAACACTAGAGTACCAGCCAGCATAACAGACTCTTTAGTTGCAAACTCCAGCAGAATCTCTTTAATCACCTCATCTCTTTTAGAGGAGTTAGTAAGATTGTAGGTAGCTAGAGGAATCATAGTTGTACCCATGATACCATAGATAGCCAGAGGGGTCAGTGGGATTTCTTTGATTTCAGCAGTCATCGTTCCACCTATGTAGGAGCAGTGCCATTACTGGTGTGTAGTCTTGATAACGTGATTTACCTGCACCACCATCGTTTAAGTCTACAATTATGTTTGAAAGTTGAACAACATAGTCTGTCCAATAACCAATATACACTCTAGACCAAATTAGCCTATTCTCGCTTTTTCTGACACCTATCCACATTTCTTACTACCTTCAAAAGAGCCTGTTACAGGGGTGCTACGTGTCTGGGCTAGGGTGCCCTATGAAAACTCTTAGAGCCTCTATAGAGGCTCTCCTACGGGCACGGTTTAGAGTAGGTGGTTGCCGAGGAGGACTTGAGCCCCACCTTGGACCGACTCCCGATCCTGTTCTAACTTAAACTACCGACAACATGGTGACCCCGGCAGGACTCGAACCTGCATCTTCCATCCAGTTACGCTATACGGTTTAGAAGACCGTTACGATACGGGGCCAATCTCAGTTAAACAGGATTGTGCATCTCTGGTGCAATCCACTGCTCAATAGCTACGTGGTGATCCCACTTAAAGCAGGCATAAGCAGAGCTAGACATAATAGCAACATAAGGCGTGATAGTAGTAGGCTTAAGGCTCTGCTCTACTTGCTTATAGGGGATACCCTTGAGGTAAGCACGAATAAGATTGTAAGCCCTAGCCTCACGCTTAAGCCTAACATTGCGGTGCCAGTCATAGGTGTTGGCTTCTTGGCTTTCACCATTCAGAAGCTTTTCCTTGTTGCGGATACGGCAGGCTCTGGCAAGGCTACGCAATGCACGTTGCTGTTGCATGACAGACAGGTGGGACAGGCGCAGAGAATGTTTAGTTGTTTCCAGTTTCATTTTATCCTCCTTAGATCAAGATTGAAAGTAGCAGGAACAGCAACATACCACCAAGATTAGCTAACCCTAATGCTATGAATACCAAGATTAGTAGGTCGATACCCTTCATTTAAGCTGATCCGTGGTAAATACCCAGCCCACGCTCATTTCTTGTGGTTAGAATTATTTGTTTCTCCATGGTGGTTCCTCACCCTTGGTCCAAGACAAGTGAATGGCGTCTCGCTTCCAGCGTTCATTGATGTACAGACGGTAGGCTTCATGGACATCAGGGATATGCTTGAAGCTGATAACAAGATCAGAGTTAGCAGCACAATTAGGGAATGGTTTAGGCTCTTCAGAAGGAAACCAACCGTACATCTCGTAATCAAGGAACACTTTACGAAACTCAAGAGATTTGTGCCTACCAAATTGTTCACCAAGGTAATTCATGTAAACCCTAGCCCAATTAAAGCTAGGTCTTGAGGCCATAGCCCATTTAACACAAGGATGTCCAAGGTGAGTCGGCTTATAGACCCTAGAAGCCCAAGAAGGATCATTGATAGCCACAGCAGATGATAGTAGTTGTGCCGTCTCAAGGATCATCTTGTTCTTACGAACATCATCCAACCACAAAGCACATTCCCAAGGATCGTGAGAGAAAGCGAATATGTTCATGAGAAGTACACCATTACCGATCCACCAGCAATCCAACCAACAGTCAGACCACAAAGGAAACCAATCCACCACCACCTAACGATGATGTTCTTGATCACCTCCTTTAGGGCTTGAGAGGCTATTGACACCGCAATTGTCTTTACCTGCGATGCAGGCACCATAGGTTCTTCAGTCATGGGTGGTTTCCTTTGGTGAGGGCGGCTCGGGTCACGTTGAACGCCCTTTCGGGTAATCCCTTATCGAGGTAGTCGTTTGCCGCTTTCAACGCCTTTGTCAGCCTCTCCACCTTATCCGCAGCGGCAAGCATGGCGTCGGCGACTTCATATGCGCGATCCGCAAGCGGCGCGGCACACCAAGAAGACAGCCCCGCAGCGTCACAGTTCGAGGCAAGTCCCGCCAGCGCCTGCCCAGCGAACCAGTCGCGCAGAGACATTTCTGGTTGATGCCCCGTCACGTCGGAAGCCATCGGAAACGCTGGCACGCCGTCCTTCGTTTGTTCGGTCATTGCTTCACCCGTAGTATTATTATCCATTCTATCCTCCAATCATTGAGGCGAAGCCAATAGCATAAGCCCCGCCAAAGATAAGAAGGAAGGCCACTACAGCCTCCCCTACCATTTCATACCACCTCATAGCCTAAACCCTTTAAGTAGAAAGCTTAACTGAATTGAAGGTTAGTTTCTTTTTCATAGTGTCTAGATGGTTCTGGTAGGCAAAGTAATAGATAGCCTCCATCAAAGAGTCTAGAGATTCAAACTTAGTAGCATCCTCTGGTTCTCTAAGACGAGTAACTTCATACAACAAATCTTTTCTTCGTACAAAGGCTGCCTTAGTGAATACACCACCCGGAATGTAGGCAAACCATCTACCAGTACCAAACTCTTGACTAATTTCTAGCTTCGGAACATAATTCTTCCTGAACATATCACATCTCCACGCCCGATTGATGATAGTAGTTAAGAGAGGTGTCTCTTAATTTCGTCCCAAGTAATAGTGGCCAAAACTACGCCTCCTTGGTAGTCGTCTAGGATTAGATGAATACCTAAAGTATCTGCCTTCATACTAATAAGCATTTTATCTACCTTTCCTAAGATTGCTTAGCTTACGCAGCACAGCCTGATTCTCGGTAAGGATACGATGCACCCAACCAAAGGCTTTCAACTGCTCATACTGCACCCAATTACAGGGTACAACAGAGCCGTTTTCCATCTCTGCATAATAAGACATAGCTTCACCTTCTTTGATAGGATTAAACAGTCATGTAGTCCTAGTGTGCCGGTAACAGGATTCGAACCTGCAACCTTACGCCTAAGGCGTCCGCTCTACCGCTGAGCTATACCGGCTAGGACTACATGGTCGGCTTCATCCGACACCCTCTTAGAACATTGGATTACAAGTCCAAACCTAAGATGCAGGCCAAAGAACCAAGGATCATAGTTATAGCACCCCCCTTGGCTTAGTATACCCTGACAGGATTGATTACCTGTATCTCCAAGATACCTTGGCGACTTAATTCTTCCACAGGGTATTAGAAGGAATGGCGAACCATTCCCTAGATAGCAGGGAGTTGAGACCAACCCCTGAATAGAGAGAGCTTTGACACCCTCTCTAGAGAAAGCACACGTTAACCAATGGTTAACTAAGTTGACGATAGTCAACAACTACTCGACTGGCTTCATTGCCTAGACTGTTAAGGCTCAGGTTTGCGCAGAAGGCAGAAGCGCTGGAGACTAGTACTTTCACTAGAAAGGATAGGTAGTTTATAGACTTGCCTAGGTCTGATGGTAGTTAATCAAGTTTGATAGACGATACGCCGCCCATCCTTGTTGGTCAGATCAACCCTTGAGGTATGGGTAATCCCATAGGTTGGTTGAGCGTAATCCTTGAAAACAGTTTGCCCTTCACCTAAGCGTTTGGCGTAAGCAATAACTGCTTCCCTGTCCGTCCAGTCTATCT
>Ga0114983_1000448_pt1 | contig 17705 bp, 14 predicted proteins | sample Shrwel_input2_RT_FD_87182 | JGI IMG/M metagenome (GOLD analysis project Ga0114983, IMG submission 87182) | Subsurface microbial communities from deep shales in Ohio, USA - Utica-3 well 1 S input2 RT | ecosystem: Environmental > Aquatic > Deep subsurface > Shale gas/oil reservoir > Produced... | reverse complement strand
CTCGGCGCAATGCCCGTTGCCGGCTCGTATGCCCGACCTATGAGGGGCTGGAAGAAACCCTCAAGGAAGCGATCGACGAGATGCTGGCGGTCGAGGTCATGACCGAGCGCGTCATCGTTTATGAACGGCAGGCAGATGTGTCTGTGTGGCAGGACACTGATGGATCGATCCACGCGAATGGCTATTTGGGTAATGATCGCGGTGAAAAAGGAGGAGGTTGGAACGATTGCGGTGCCAACATTCATGCCGGCAACGCCCCGAAATATTTCAGCATCGGCCTAACTGCGCGGGTGCTAGACAAGATCACGTATCGGCGTCCTAATTCCGAACGGGTTGAGTTCAAGCGTCCGGAGTGGGGGCACAGTCATCTGAGTTTCCCGACGTGGGGCGCCAAGCTAAACGGGTTTGTGGTGGGGCTGCCGGACAAGCCCGAGCGTTTGGAGAGCATGCCGTATACCGAAGAAGCGGCGAAGTTCTTCTACGACGCCATGATTGGCATTGCCAGTATGGGGATTCGCCTGCACGAGTTCTTTGCCGACGAGGCCAGGGTTCAGCGCGCGATCGAGCATGGTGGGATGCCGCTGCTGGCTCAAGCTGGGGGAAGCCAAGATGGATAGCTTGGGTCTAGGTATTGCTGTCGGATGTGGTCTCGCGATCGGCGTGGCGCTGTTCGTTGTTCATTGGGGAAGAATTCGTCGCTTTGATCTTCGACTGCGAAGCCGCTGGGGGGTGGCCTAGGTGAACTCGCGATATTGCTTTTGGGGTGGGCGCTTCTCGCTGGGTTTGTCTGGTGGGGCCGAAGCATAGATCAGGCTGGCGTTATGTACGAGTATCACTCGCATTCGGTCTTCTTGCTGAGCTGCATCCTAGCTTTTGTCACGTTGCTTCTGCCTGTTCTCGGCAGGCGCTCCCGTAGGCGCCTTCCTGGCCGTGGAATGTCACGATAAGTCACGGCCCTCCCGTAACTGACAAGGAACATCGCCATGAGCAATCTGGCGCAGGAGGTCGAGCAATTCCTCGCTGGCAGCTCCCATAGCGTCGCGGAGGCCGCCACAGTGTTCGACACTGACGAAAAGCGCGTCATCGAGATCATGATTGAGGCCGAGCAAGATCTCTGCGCCACGTGCGGGTGGTGGTGCGAGAGCCACGAGCTGGAAATCGTCGATGACGAGCAGGTCTGCGAGGACTGCCGGGAAGTCGACTTCGACGACTGACTCACCCCTGCGGCCCTGTCGAAGTGCAACGCTCCCGGCAGGGCCCGAGATCCCCAACCTCCGTGTCCGGCTTGGACGCCACGATTAGATTTAACCCCTGCCCATCAGCGGCCGATTGTTCGCTTGCTGCTTTGCCTGTCTCCGGCACGATTCCCTCGATAAATGAAGATCGACTCGAAGGATTCATGATGAGCTATCCCACTGCATCACCGCCGGTGCGCCTCCAGCGCCTGAATAACGTACCTGCAAGCAATCCCTCGCCTTCATTCGACGGCCCCGTGATTATGGTCGAAGTGAACGCCCGTCTCGGCGCGAAAGAGCTTTATGCACGGCTGGTCGAGGCCGACGGTTGGCCCGCGGGCTTGTTAGACATCGACCTCCGGCGTGCTGCCATCCGCTGGATCGGCCTGGAAGCCTGGGTGATCGACGCTCGGATGCTGGCTGGCCCCGGGGCAGAAAACGAGGCCCCGTTACCGGTGCCGCGCACGTGCCCTCTCACTCTGGTCGATGAGCTGAACCCCATGGCGAGCCCCATCGTAGAGTACCTGGCTTGCACCGTGAGCGATCTCAACCACCTGGCAGTGTGGTGCGCTGAGAACGCCGTCGATCCCAAGTACCTGGAGCAACTTGCCCAGCTCATTGGGTATTCGGTGGATGGCTACGGAACGCTTAGCTACGTCAGCAACGAAAGCCACGAGCGCGCGGCGGCTCAAGCCGAGCGTCTGGTCGCTTCCCGCGAGGAGACCATCACCGATGGATAACCGCACGCTCGAGAAGATCAAGAAATGCCTGGCTCTGGCTGAGAGCGACAACCCCGGAGAAGCCGCTGCGGCGCTGCGCCAGGCCCAGAAGCTCATGGCCAAGCACAACGTCACCTCCAGCGACCTGCGCTTCTCCGAAGTGGGGGAAAGTCAGGCTAAGAGCCATGGCGCTCAGAATCCGCCCCGCTGGGTGTGGTTCCTGATGCACACGATCAGCGATGTCTTCTCCGTCGAAAACCTGAACTCTTACACCAGTAGGTTTGGGCGAACCGAGAGCCGCGCGGTGTTCATCGGCCTGGGCGAGGCCCCGAATGTTGCGTCCTATGCCTATGAGGTCCTGTACCGCCAACTTGCGGCCGATCGCCGCCGGTATCTCGAATCCCTCCCGAAGCGGCTATTGCGGAAGACGAAGACACGACGGGCCGATCTATTCGCTGAGGCGTGGGTGCGCGCGGTGCGCAGCAGGGTGGAGGAGGTGGCTATGTCGGAGGAAGACAAAGCTCTGGTCAAGCGCTGGAAGGAGACAGAGTACAACGATATAGAAAAGGCCAAAGATCGCGGTCACGGTCGACTTCGGGACGGTGATCTCACCGCTCTTAGTGCCGGCTCCGAGGCGGGGAGTAAGGCCAGTATTTTCCGCGGCGTGTCGGCGCGCGAGGCGGACTCACAGCTCGAAGGTTGGTGATGCACGGTTGTTGCACAAGGACAAGGAAGACTTACTCATACCTGATTCTACTTATTTACTCATTCATTCGTAATGGACTTTGCTCATGATTGGCAACGCGAAACTCAAGTACGGGTACATCAGCCGGTGCTTGCATTGGGTGGTGGCCTTCCTCATCGGGTGGCAGATGCTCAAGCTCACCTACTACATCGATGACGGCGAGCACTGGGTCGGCCAGACGCTTGTACCTTGGCACGTGTCGATCGGCACGCTACTGCTGATGATCATTGGGCTGCGGGTCGTGTGGGCTTCTCAGCGGCGCAAGCTGCTGCGGCGCAAGGCCCGACAGTACCCGCGAACAGGTGGGGATCTGCTGGTTTCGGCGGGCCATTTGGCACTCTACGCCAGCATGCTGCTGATGCCGCTAACTGGTGTTTTCAAGATGATCGGTGGTGGCCACGGGCTGATGGCCTTCGGCTTTGTTCTGATACCCAAGGGACCAGAGATCCCGCTGGCGGCCACTCTTGGCGAGTGGCACACGCCGCTGTCCTGGTTGCTGCTGGCGCTGATCCTTGGACACATCGGGTTCGCGCTCCGACAAACCAGTGCTCACCAAGGTGCGGGGCACAGTCGCACCTGAACGATGGCCTTTTTCTATGCCCGGTACCTGGCTATTTCGCCTTGCTGCTTCCCCGTTCTGCGGCACGAGGTGTTCAGCGCCGTCTTTCTTGATAGCCAGCACCGCGTGATCAGCTTCGAGGAGCTTTTCCGCGGTACTATCTACTCGGCCAGCGTCTACCACCGCGGGGTGGTCAAGCAGGCTCTGGCAAACAACGCTGCCGCCGTGATCCTAGTTCACAACCACCCCTCGGGTGACCCCGAGCCCAGCGATGCCGACAAGCGCATCACCCAGCACCTGAAGGAGGCACTTGGCTTGGTAGACGTCAGGGTGATCGATCACATTGTGGTGGGAAGTGAGGGCTGCTCGTCCGCCGAATGCAGGTGTCTATAACCTGACAAGTTATACGCCGCCAAAGCGCTTCTCATGGGGAGGCGCCTTGACGGTAAACTGGGCAGGCCCATATTTTTGGCTCTTTGCCGTTGAGTATGGAATTCAATCACGGTGTTGAGCCACGATAGGGGCTCCACGACGGCAGGGGGTAGGGCATGGACGGCCCCCAGATTCTAACCTCGGCTTGGGCCTGGAAGCACCCTGGGTTCTCAAGGACCAGTACCTGGATACCTCCGTGGCACCCCACCGGCAGACTATGAGCAATAATCGGCGGATCCTGAAGGACTTCAGTGCTGGCAAAAAAACATGAGGTGTCAGGCGCAACAATTTTTATATCCAAAATCTCAAAGCTATGCTAACATCATCGGGAGCTAACTCCTTGAGTGTAGGGAAGAAAAGAGAGCGGAACGTGTCTAACGCAAGGCAAATACTGGCAATGCTGCAAAGTTGCGCGGATGGCGACGATGAGCAGTTCTATTCGATTGCCTTGCAGATCGCGGCATCCGAAGCGCGGCAGGGGCACAAGACGACGGCTCGTGAGCTGCGCGCCGCTGTCGAGGCGGCTCGGTCTGGCTCAGGGGCCAGTGTTCCCATCCAGTTTGCCAAGCCACGCGGTGAACTTGAAAGCATCATCGAGCACCGGCAGCCTCGCTACGTCCTCAAAGACGTTATTCTTGACTCCCGTCTTGGCGGACGGCTTGATGACCTCGTGCGTCAGCAGGTCCGTCGTGATTGGCTGCGTGAGCATGGAAAGACCCCAAGCCGCCGTGTGCTTTTCCTTGGTCCGCCAGGTTCGGGCAAGACCATGACTGCTGAAGCGCTCGCCGGACAGCTCCGCCTTCCGTTATTCGTCATTCGTCTTGAAACGCTCATTACCCGCTACATGGGCGAAACTGCCGCCAAACTTCGGCTTGTGTTTGACGAGACCGCAAAAAAACGCGGGGTTTATCTTTTTGACGAGTTTGATGCTGTTGGGGGCAAACGAAATGCGACGAACGACGTTGCAGAGATGCGACGTGTGCTGAACTCCTTCCTGCAATATATGGAAGAAGAGAACTCAACGGATAGCCTGGTCGTCGGTGCTACGAATTATCCAGAGCTTCTTGACCGTGCACTTCTTCGCCGTTTCGACCAGGTTATCAGCTTTGACCTTCCGACAGATGAGGACATCAAGCGGGTTGTAATGATGGGCCTCCGGCCATTTAAAACTGGAAAGATGGCCTGGAATAAAATAATCGCGTCTGCCGCTGGTTTGAGCCAGGCCGAGATTGTAAAGGCGGCAGAAGATACCGTTAAAGCGGCTATTCTCGACGAGCGAAGCACCATCACAACCGACCAGATGTTGCAACGCCTCGAAGAACGTCAGGAGATGCAAGACGTATTTTCAAACAAGAGAAATAACGACTAACGGGAATTTATGCCGTCAGATTTCGACAAGCCGCATTTCGATATTTCCGACTCCGCCGTTCCTGGGCGCTACGCTTCGCCTCCACAAAATATCGGCGACGGCAGAGCGCCGCGTATCAGAGAAGCGCACGGGAGCATGCTCCGCCGGCAGCTTCAGGCAACGTTCCGAGAAGGCTCGCTGGAGCGTGAACAGGCCGCTCTTCCCGAGGGCCTCACGCCAAGCGCGGGGCAGTACTATGAGGTCGAACTCAAGAAAGGCGCGAAAGCTCAGAAGCTAGAACGGAAACGCGAGCACATTGTCGTCGGAGCAACCAAGATTGACGAGGAAAGCCAAAGCGTCTCCGCTGTTGTATTTATTCCAGACGACTCCATACCGGTTCTTGATACTATCTTCGATGAGTACGCGACCGGTGAACTGACCGGTAGTGGCAAGCCAAAGCAAAAAGATTTTGTCGAGCCCATTGAGACGATACGTCGTGCCCGGCTTTTTTCATTTTGGACCGACGATCCGGCGAGCCTTCCGGAACATGCTCAGGAGAGCATCTGGTGGGAGGTCTGGTGCGATCCGGATAAGGTTACGGATATTGCTGCCGTATTCCGGCGTATGGAGTCCCGCCCCGCCCACGAGGATCGCTGGCTGCACTTTCCGGAGACAACCATTCTACCCGTTCTGGCGAGGCGAGCGGATATCGAACTTGCCTTGATCATCGCCGATGGCATTGGGGAATTACGCCGCGGCTCCGATACGCCAAACTTTTATCTGGAAGATGAGCGCGAGAATCAGTACGACTGGGCGGAGAATCTTGCTGAACGGACGATCTGGCCCGGCGCCGATGTGCCTCGCGTTTGCTTGCTCGACACCGGCGTAAACAGGGCACATGTCCTTATTGAACCGGCGCTTGACGAAGCTGACCTGATGAGTGTCAGACCACAATGGCCTGCGACGGACAATATGCATGGCAGTCACGGTACGCCGATGGCAGGTCTTGCCTTGCACGGCGACCTTTTCCCGCGCCTTCAGGACAGAGGAGAGCATACGCTTACTCATCGTCTGGAATCTGTTCGCATATTGCCGGCTGAGGGTTTTGGTCCCAATGACCCCGCACGCTACGGATCGATCACAATGGATGCTGTCTCGCTTGCTGAGGTCCAGAACCCGGAAAGACGACGCGTTTTTTGTATGGCCGTTACAAATCATAACCGTAGCGGTGATCGCGCTAGTAGCTGGAGCGCATGCGTTGACCGTGCCGCCGGCGGACATCTTTTTGGTGATGAGGAAGATAGGCCGCGGCGGCTTATTTGCATATCAGGCGGCAATGTCCCCAGCGCCATGCAGGTTGCTCGTCTCGGTGCCCTCGAGGACTATCCTATCGAAGATCCCGCCCAGGCTTGGAATGCCCTGACTGTCGGTGGCTATACCGATAAGACTGACATCGATCCCGCCGACCCGTATTTTGCAAATCACCGGGCCGTCGCGAATGTCGGCGACATCAGCCCGTTTTCACGAAACTCGACATCGTGGCATCCGGGCAAGTCCCCGATAAAGCCTGAGGTCGTTTTCGAGGCGGGCAACCGCGCAGTTTCCGAAAACGGACATGACCTCGTGGACTGTCCGTCTCTTGAGCCACTGACGACGGGCGCAGATGCTGATCGTCTGCCTATCGTGAATTTTAGGGCTACGAGTGCAGCGACCGCACAAGCCGCACGTATGGCAGCGCGTTTGAAAGCGGATCATCATGAGTTTTGGCCAGAAACCATACGGGGTTTGATCGTTCACAGTGCTGACTGGACGGAGCCTATGGCGCAGCGGCTCTTCGCTGAAAACAGGCTGCGTGAACGCAAGCAACTGATACGGACGTTCGGCTATGGAGTGCCCTCCTATGAACGCGCCACGGCTTCTGCATCCAGTGATCTTGCGCTTATCGCCCAGAGAACGATCCAGCCTTACAGGCGAAAACCGAACGGCAGCGTAGTCTTCAACGAATGCCATTATTACTCGTTACCCTGGCCTCGCGATGTCCTTGAGGAATACGCTGAGCAGAAGTTTAAGCTCAAGGTTACCCTTTCATATTTTGTGGAGCCAAATCCCGGCAAATCGGCAGCTATTGATCCTGCGCGTTATCAATCCTTTGGTCTTCGGTTTGATCTGAAGCGTGCGCGGGAAACCGAACGTGCTTTTCGTCAATCAATAAATGCCCAGGAGCGTGAGGACCCAAAAAGAGGAGGTCCCCGACGGGAACCCGATAGCGGGTGGATGCTGGGATCGGACAGCATTTCGGCAGGATCGATTCACAGCGATGTCTGGTACGGTACGGGTGCTCAGCTTGCTGCCCGCAATATGCTTTGTGTGAAGCCTGTCTCTGGGTGGTGGAAAGAGCGACGCGACACGCATGTATGTGAGCAGGAGGCGCGCTACTCGCTTATCATCAGCTTGACTGCGCCAGATACCGAGATCGACCTGTATACGCCGATTAGTAATATCATCGAACCTGGTCTCGATATTGAGATATAAAGGCCGGACGCATCCTGCGTAGCAGGATCGGACTGTCGTGAATCAAGCCCGCGCCCTCGCCGGCGGTGAAGGCGGGTCTTGGCCATCCGGCATCCATCCCTTGCGCATCTGCGGCTAACATTGGCGGGCTGACGCCTTGTTTTCGGCTTGCGCCTGGCAAGCGATCGGCGATCACCGCTTGCCAGTGATCAGGTGATGTGTTGCCAGTGCTGAGGCAGGGGGTCGTGGATGTGGCTGGCCTTATGTGTCGGTAGCCGTTTTAGCACATCCTTCAGGTAGGCATACGGCTCGTGGCCGTCCCTTGATCATGGCCGAGCCGTTAGGCACCTTCTCGCGGAGAGCCACCATTCAGCGGCGCAGCGCGTCGGCGATGGGCCCCGCCCGGGTGCCGCGTACCGCACCCCAATGATCGGCGCCGCGAGCCCGTGTGGATATTTCGATATTGTTCGCTTCGGGGGATGCAGGCCATTACCTGCGTTGCTAGTCTAGTCTTCTTCAAAAAAGGAGTCGCAAAGCCGTGAATGCTGTCGAGATCGAAGAAGCTATCTCCGCCCTGGCCGAAAAGCCGTTTGATGCGGAGGAGTTCCCGTTCGCCTTCCTGGAAGCGTTCGGCAACAAGGCCACCACGATCAAGCGGCTGCGCAGCGGCGCGACGAACAAGTCCGACATCGGCGGCGTCCTCCAGACCAACCACATCCACATCAAGGTCTGCGCCAAGGGGCAGGTCTCCGACACGATCCGCGAGCTGCGCGAGAGCCCAGCCACAAAGAACGCCCGCAACCGCGTCAAATTCATCCTGGCAACGGATGGCGTAACGCTGGAAGCCGAAGACCTAATGTCAGAAGTAGCGCCGACCGTCTGCCCATTCGAAGACTTTCCCGAGCATTTCGGCTTCTTCCTGCCGCTTGCGGGCATCAGTACCGTTAAGCAAATTCGCGAGAGCGCTTTTGATATTAAGGCCACTGGTCGCCTGAACCGGCTTTATGTCGAGCTTTTAAAAGACAATCCGGACTGGGCGACCACCGAACGCCGCTACGACATGAATCATTTCATGGCGCGGCTGATCTTTTGCTTCTTTGCCGAAGATACTGACATCTTTGACGGCACGGGACTTTTCACTACAACGATCGAGAAGATGAGTGCGCGGGACTCGTCCAACACCCATGAGGTCATCGGTGAGTTGTTCCATGCCATGAACACGACGGTCGAAGAAAGGAAGAAGGCAAAGCTGCCTCGTTGGGCGGATTCCTTTCCGTACGTCAATGGCGGGTTGTTTACCGGTGACACGGGCGTGCCGTGTTTCAGCAAGATCGCACGCTCCTACCTTCTGCACATCGGCAATCTCGACTGGAAGAAGATCAACCCCGACATCTTCGGCTCGATGATTCAAGCAGTCGCCGATGACGAGGAACGCGGCGCACTGGGGATGCACTATACGAGCGTCCCGAATATCCTGAAGGTGCTCAATCCGCTTTTTCTCGACGACCTGCGCGAGAAGCTTGAAGAAGCGGGGGACAGCGCGCGCAAGCTTCTCAATTTACGCAACCGGATGGCGAAGATCAGAGTCTTCGATCCAGCTTGCGGTTCCGGTAACTTCCTCGTGATCGCCTACAAGCAAATGCGCGCGATCGAGGCTGAGATCAATAAACGACGCGGCGAGGCCGACCGTCGTACTGACATCCCTCTCACCAATTTCCGAGGCATAGAGCTGCGTGACTTTTCGGCCGAGATCGCACGGCTAGCGCTTATCATTGCAGAGTATCAGTGTGATGTACTCTATCGCGGTCAGCGCGAGGCGCTGCGGGACTTCTTGCCACTTGATGCCATGAACTGGATCACCTGCGGAAACGCCTTGCGGATCGACTGGTTGAGCATCTGTCCGCCGACAGGAACCAGCGTGAAGATGCATGGAGATGATCTGTTCAATACGCCGCTCGACCAAGCTGAGATCGATTTCGAGAATGAAGGTGGAGAAACCTACATTTGTGGGAATCCCCCTTATCTTGGAAGTAAGTGGCAATCCAAAGAACAAAAGGATGAGCTGAAGCGAATTTTTGAGAGCAGGACGAGCAGCTGGAAATCTCTTGACTACGTCGCGGGCTGGTTCATGAAGGCTGCTGATTACGGTATGCATACGAGTGCCGTTGCTGCATTTGTTTCCACTAACTCGATTTGTCAAGGTCAACAGGTTCCTATTCTATGGCCTATTGTCTTTAATACAGAGCATGAGATCGTGTTCGCGCATACATCCTTTAAATGGGCGAATTTGGCTAGCAAAAATGCCGGTGTAACAGTGGCAATTGTTGCTATTGGGGGGGGGGGAGGTCATTTCGAAGGCTGTTTTCCTTGTCTGACGATGGGGCAGTTGTTGAGCGACAGGTGGGTTACATTAACGCTTATCTTGTTGCGGGCAGGACTAAATCAGTAGAGCAAACACGTTATCCAATATCTGGTACTTCACCGATGCTTTTTGGCAATATGCCAAGAGATGGAGGCAATTTTGTACTTGATGGAGAGCAAAGAAAGGAAGCGATAAAGCAGTATCCTGAAATTGAGCGATTTATTAGGCCTTATCTTGGATCAGAGCAGTTGATCCAAGGAAAGCCTAGGTGGTGTATTTGGATTAATGATGCGGACATTGAATTTGCAAATAGCCATCCCTTTTTAAGAAAGATATTGGATAGGGTCAGAGAATGCCGGTTAGCTAGTTCAGCAGCATCAACTCGCGATTTCGCTTCTCGACCACATCGCTTTGTCCAGATTGCTGGAACAGCGAAGAGACACTCGCTTGTGGTTGCGAAGGTGTCTTCTGAACGAAGGATGTATTTGCCAGTTGACTTGTTAGATAAAAATGCAATAGCGAGCGATTTGTTATTTGCACTTTATGATGCTCCACTTTGGAATATGGCGCTGATTGCTTCTCGTTTACATATCGTCTGGATAGCGACAGTATGTGGAAAACTAAAGACAGATTTTCGTTATTCAAATACGTTAGGGTGGAATACATTCCCTGTTCCTAAGCTAACAGAAAAAAATAAAGAAGACCTCACGAGATGTGCTGAGGAAATACTTCTAGCACGTGAAGCGCATTTTCCAAAAACGATTGCCGATCTCTATGCACCCGACTCAATGCCGGAAGATTTGTGTCGTGCGCATGAACGAAATGATGAAGTTTTAGAGCGCATATATGTTGGACGTCGATTCAAGAACGACACTGAGCGGCTAGAGAAACTGTTTGGTCTTTATTCAAAAATGACAGTAAAAAATGATTATAAGTGCGCAAAAATCTCTTCACAGTGTATAGGTGGGGTAGCAAATTGAATATCAGTGCCTTTATACACAATGATCTAACTACGCCTACGACTTTGTCAGAGATTAAGCGTGTTCATGACTGGGTTTCTACAAAAGATTTCTTCGGAGTATATGCCTATGCGACACAGTCCGGAGTATCATCTTTTGAACTTGCTTTAGGCAGGAATTTTTGGACACACACCCCATCAAGATGGCTTTTTGGATTAGATTATGGTAGAACCCAACCTCAAGCCCTTCGTTTTTTTTGCGAACAGAATAATGCAGAAGTTCGGGTGTTTGACGGTTCTTGGGTGGTTGATCAACGAGGGTTTATTCCTCGTAGAGATTTTCATGCAAAAATGTCGTTCCTATTAAATCCGAGTGCCGATCGGTATGGAATGATTGTAGGCTCTGGGAATTTTTCCTCAAACGGTCTTCGTCGAAGTGTTGAAGCTGGCGCTAGTATTTGTGCGGAAGATAGAATCGAATATAGCGGCAATCTCGAAGCAAGCTTAAATTTAGCAAACTCTCTTTGGGATAATGCAACCCCAGCCGACTGTATATTAGATGTCTATGAAGATAGATGGAATGCCTCACACTCAGGCGCCATAGCTGAAAACCAATCACATGATGGTGTGATTCATGGGCCAGAAGATGTTTTTTGGATTGAAGCAGGCTACGTGACAAAGAACCGTGGTTCGAATAGACCAGGAAATCAAATTGATTTTCCGAGAGGCATGGGAAGATACTTTGGTTTTAATCCTCCAGAAGACATGCCACCTAACTCTGTAATTGGCGAAATTACCTTCGAGACTCCTGTTGGTGCTCCTGTTTCTTATAATTTAAGACTAGGAAATAACATGATGGAGAAGATTTCTTTGCCGATACCAGAGACACATGGGTTTGATATTTACGACGGGAAGTATTTGATTTTTCAACGATCAGGAAGTCGTTTTGTGTTTCGAGCTTTGGAAGCAGATGATTTTGAAACTGTATTCGGAGACAGATTGTCCGAAGTGAAAATCATGGGAAGCGGCAGGCGTTATGGGCACATTGTCTGAAATCATTGATATTAGCCAAACAAGAGAGAGGAAGGGGGAATGGACGCATGACAAATGATGAGCAACAACTTTCCACTCCCTCCGTCTCTGTGTCATACGCCCAGACCGGGCATTCAACCAAGTCGAACGAGCTTGGCATGCGCCCGATGCAGGAGCGTGCCTTCGAGCGGCGGGGAGAGCAGTATCTCTTGATCAAGTCGCCGCCGGCCTCTGGTAAGAGCCGTGCACTGATGTTCATTGCGCTCGACAAGCTTCACAATCAGGGGCTTCGGCAGGCTATTATCACCGTGCCGGAAAAATCCATCGGGTCGAGCTTTGTCGATGAGCCGCTCAGCGCGTTCGGTTTCTGGGAGGACTGGCATGTCGCGCCAAAATGGAATCTTTGTAACGCGCCGGGCACCGATGGAGGTAAAGCTGACTCCGTGGGCGCATTCTTGAAAAGCGATGATCGCGTCCTGGTCTGTCCTCATGCGACTTTCCGCAATGCCGTCGAAAAATTCGGCGTTGAAGCCTTTGATGATCGCTTAATCGCTGTGGATGAATTCCACCATGTCTCGGCCAATCCCGACAACAAGCTGGGTGCTCAGCTCACCGAGCTGATCGGGCGCGACCAGGTGCATGTCGTCGCTATGACCGGATCATATTTTCGGGGCGATACCGAGGCTGTACTCATGCCTCATGACGAGGCGAAGTTCGATACCGTCACCTACACCTACTATGAGCAGCTCAACGGCTATCAGTACCTGAAGACGCTGGATATCGGTTACTATTTTTATTCTGGCGCCTATGCTGACGATATCCTGAAAGTGCTGGACCCTGTCGAGAAGACGATCATCCACATACCGTCCGTGAATTCTCGTGAAAGCAGCAAGGACAAGATCAGAGAGGTCGAGCATATCATTGAGGAGCTGGGATCGTGGCAAGGAACTGACCCCGCTACTGGTTTCCAGCTTGTGAAGCGACCAGACGGGCGCGTTTTGCGGATCGCCGACCTGGTCGATGACGATCAGGCCAAGCGTGATAAGGTTTCGGCGGCCCTTAAAGACCCCACACAGAAAAACAATCGCGACTATGTGGATATCATTATTGCCCTGGGCATGGCCAAGGAGGGCTTTGACTGGATTTGGTGCGAGCACGCGCTGACGGTCGGCTACAGGTCGAGTCTGACCGAGATCGTCCAGATAATCGGTCGTGCCACTCGTGATGCCGAGGGTAAAACCAGCGCTCGTTTCACGAACCTGATCGCCGAGCCCGATGCCGCGGAGGAAGCCGTCACCGAGGCCGTGAACGACACGCTGAAGGCGATAGCCGCCAGCTTACTCATGGAACAGGTGCTTGCACCACGCTTCAACTTTACCCCGAAGAAACCGGATAGCGACCCAGTCCCTGGCTTTGACTACGGTGAGGGCGGATATAAGGAAGGCGAGTGCAATGTCGGGTTCAATGAGGAGTCCGGTCAGTTTCAGATCGAAATTAAGGGGCTTGTAGAGCCAAAGAGTAAAGAAGCGGAGCGTATCTGTAAGGAAGATCTGAACGAGGTTGTCGCGGCTTTCGCACAGGACAAGACGACCGTCGAGCGTGGGCTGTTCGATGATGAGCTCGTTCCCGAGGAATTGACGCAAGTGCGCATGGGCAAGATTATCAAGGATAAGTACCCTGAACTTGATGAAAATGATCAGGAAGCTGTGCGTCAGCACGCTATAGCCGCACTCAACCTGACACAGAAAGCCAAAGAAGCCGCACTTGATGGTGATGAAGCCGAGAAGAGCGGAAACACTGCCTTGATCGACGGTGTCCGTAAATTCGCGATGGATGTTCGTGATCTGGATATCGATCTGATCGACCGGATAAATCCCTTCAGCGAAGCTTATGCCATCCTCGCTCAAACGATGAGTGAGGAAAGCCTGAAGCAGGTCCAGGCCGTCATCTCGGCAAAGAAAGTACAGCTCACGCCTGAAGAAGCGCGTGACCTGGCGCGCCGCGCCGTGAAATTCAAGCAAGAGCGTGGAAGGCTGCCTTCGATCACATCGCCTGACGCATGGGAAAAGAGAATGGCCGAAGGCGTGGCTTTTCTTGCCCGCATGAAAGCGGAGGCTGCCAATGGCTAAAGAATTCACAGAAGACGACGATGCACTTCTCGCTGAGCTTGGTGTTGAAGTCGAAGATAAGAAAGCACAATACCGCACTCCTCGCGAAGAGCGGATTATCGCGGGTTTTGAAGAAATTCAGCGATTTTATGAAGAACATGGCCACGCACCGCAGCATGGTGAAAACCGTGATATCTTCGAGCGTTTGTATGCCGTTCGTCTTGACCGTATCTTCGATCAGCCAGATTGCCGGGACCTGGTTGAGCCGATCGATCATCAAGGACTCCTGGCTACATCAGTGCCATCGTCGTCTTCGGTAGCCGATGAGCTGGATGACGATGCTCTCCTTGCAGAGCTTGGGATCGAGGCCGAAGCCCCGCCGATCACTGAGCTAAAACACGTTCGAACGAGTGCAGAGAAAAAGGCAGCAGAGGAAATTGCTAACCGCGATAAATGCGACGGTTTTGAGGAGTTCAAGCCGCTCTTCGATCAGGTGCAGAACGATTTGGACAGCGGTTTACGAACAACGCGGCCATTCGAGATGAAAGCTGATATAGAACCGGGGCGGTTCTTTATCGTAGGTGGGCAGAAAGCCTATGTTGCTGAGATGGGGGAAACGACCATCACTGCGCAGGGGCGGACGGATGCCCGGCTGCGTGTGATCTTTGATAACGGCACAGAGAGCAACATGCTTATGCGCTCGCTTCAACGCGCCCTAAATAAGGACGAATCGGGCAGGCGCATTACTGAACCCGACCCTGGTCCCTTGTTCGCACAAGATACGATCGACGGCGACGAGGCTAGTGGCACGATTTATGTCCTGCGCAGCAAATCCGATCACCCGATGGTCACAGAAAACCGCGACCTTATACACAAGATAGGCGTCACCAACATGAGCGTCGCGAAGCGAATCTCTGGTGCGCGGCTCCAGCCGACATTCATGATGGCTGATGTTGAGGTCGTAGCAACCTACGAGTTGTTCAATATCAACCGCACCAAACTCGAAAACTTAATACACCGGTTTTTTGAACCCGCACGGCTCGACATCGAGATCATGGACCGCTTCGGAAATCCCGTTGTGCCGCGCGAGTGGTTCCTCGTTCCACTATTCGTGGTGGACGAGGCTGTGGAAAGGATCAAAGACGGCACAATTGCCGACTTCACGTATGATCCCAATGCCGCGGCGTTGAAACGTCAGGTAAGGCATATAGAAGACGACAAGTAACAGTGCAGTTCCGATCTGAGCGAAGTGGTGGCGACCTCCCTGGCGCAGCCCGGCTTAGGGATGAGTAAGTGGCCAAGCAAGAGTTGGAGCAACAGCGCCTGGACAAGGTCAACAAGTTCATCCGCCACATTGGCGATCGCTGGCGCCGGTTCTTCCGCTATAAAGAGCGACACGCGCTCATGGAGCTGGATGATCGCGGCCGGGTCTGGTTCGTCGACGACTACCACGGCGAGAGGAACTATACACACCGCAACGCCCGCTGGCGCGGGTTCAGCCACGGCGGCACGCTCAAGTCACTGGTGAATGTTTTCCGCTACCACATCAAGAAGGGGTACCAGCTCCACCACCTCTATTTCGATCCCGGCCGGTTCAGGGGCCTTGGCACGCCCCCCTGGGGCTACCCGGACGGCGAGCTGGTCCTGCTCAAGCATGCGGGCCTGACGCTCGGCATCGTAGCCCCCGCACTGGAGGAGGGCGCATCATGAGAGAGCCTTTCTACCTCCATGACAGCCGTAGCAACGTCGGCGATCGGCTGATGTTCAGGCGCGAGGGCGGTGGCTATCGAGCAACGTTCGCGACGCCAAAGCATTCACCTGTGAGCAGGCCGTGTGTCTGCACAAGAACCGGGAGAGCGATATCCCCTGGCCAGCGTGCTACGTCGACGCTCGTACTCACAGCGCGGTCGACATGCAGTACGTTGATCGAGCGGCATTCGGCGCGATGCCGCTAGGGGATGCGCAGTGCCTGATACAGGTGGCGCGCCACTACAACGGTAACGACATTGTTTGGCTGCTCAAAGGCCGCGACCGGGGTGCCAGCCTCGACGATGCCAAAGTGATGAGCTGCGAGAAGGCGCGCGAGCTGTGCATGGCCGAGGACGTGTACGTGGCCTGGAGCAAAGCCTATATCGACCAGCACGTGCGCCAGGTGGTCTCCTGCACCGATGTCAATCGGGAAGAAGCGCTCCGCGGTACCGGGATCAAGCTGGTGAAGCCGCGCCGGCCGCGAAAAGGAAGTAGTCAAATGCCACGCCTGCGGCCGGTTCCTTTCCCGGTATCAGGTCTACAGGGGCGACTGCCCCAACTGCGGGGCGTACAACCGCCCGTAATGACCCCTGGGCGCCGTCGCCCTTGCTGCCGGCGCCCATTCCTCCCGTCCAACCCCGACGCTGCACTCTCCCCGGAATCCCCGCCTGCTTCCCGCCAATACCTCGCTTGCTGCTTTACCGATCTCGGTCACTCTGACCGCAACACCGGCGATAGGCCGTACATCCACAACAACGCCGGACCTGCCGGCTGAGGAGAAGGAAGTGGGCGACAAGACGGGGATTGAGTGGGCGAGCGCAACATGGAATCCACTTCGTGGCTGCTCTCGGGTTTCCAACGGCTGCCGGCATTGCTATGCCGAGACCCAGGCCGCGCGGATCATCGCCATGGATCGCGGGCGCGGCGTGCCTGAGGGCGAGGGTGCCTACGATGGGCTGATCGCCAAGGGCGGGCAGTGGAACGGCAAGATCAAGCTGGTGCCCGAGCTGCTCATCCAGCCGATACGCTGGACGAAGCCGCGCATGATCTTCGTCAACAGCATGAGCGATCTCTTCCACGAGAACGTGGCGTTCGAGTACGTCGCCGCCGTTTTCGCCGTGATGGCGAGCACGCCGCGTCACACCTACCAGATCCTGACCAAGCGTCCGAAGCGGATGCGTGACTTCTTCGCCTGGCTGGCGGAAAACGCCGAGGGCGCCAATGAGCGCTACGCCAACAGCGAACAGCATCAGGCTGGCGTGAGGGCACGGCAGGCCCTTCGCGACCAGGGCAAGGCGTCACTGGATGAGCCGTCCCCACCGACGGAGATGCTGCGGGGCCTTTACGACATCGCCGCGCCGATCGTCGACGAGTGCATGGACCACCAGACCCGCCAGCACCATCTGAAACAGCTCGGTCAGTGCCACTGGCGCAACTGGCCGCTGGACAACGTGTGGTTGGGCGTGAGCGTCGAGGATCAGGCCACGGCCGACGAGCGCATTCCGCTGCTGATCGAAACCCCGGCCGCGGTGCGCTGGCTGAGCATGGAGCCGCTGCTGGGTCCGGTTTCGCTGCGCTGGATGGCCGCGTGGCCGGAGAACCCGCCGTATACTGCTCAGAACCCGTACAACGAAGGTGTTACCGACCACTTGGACGGGCTGCGGCGCCTGGATTGGGTCGTTGTCGGCGGCGAGTCGGGCAAGGATGCCAGGCCGATGCACCCTCAGTGGGCCTTTGATCTGCGGGATCAGTGCGCGGAGGCCGGCGTACCGTTCATGTTCAAGCAATGGGGTGAATGGGTACCCAGGAGTGCCTGCTACCACATCCTTGAGGACGGGACCGCCTGTTCCAATCGAGACCCCGGCGCGGTGCAATGGCCCAGCGTCCGGCTGACGGAAGCCGGGAACGACGGGCATCGTCTGGAGCATGCGGGAGATGGGGGCGACG
>Ga0114983_1000447_pt1 | contig 17708 bp, 15 predicted proteins | sample Shrwel_input2_RT_FD_87182 | JGI IMG/M metagenome (GOLD analysis project Ga0114983, IMG submission 87182) | Subsurface microbial communities from deep shales in Ohio, USA - Utica-3 well 1 S input2 RT | ecosystem: Environmental > Aquatic > Deep subsurface > Shale gas/oil reservoir > Produced... | reverse complement strand
GTTATGGATAAGATCAATAATCCGCATGATAATTTTTTCCGCAAAACCTGGAGCGACCCCAGGGTGGCCGGAGACTTCCTGGCCAATTATCTGCCGGAAAATGTTGCAAAGCATATTGATCTGAACCGGCTCAAGATTCAATCGGGTTCCTTTGTGGACAGGGATTTGCAGGAGCATTATTCGGATGTCCTGTATGAAGTCGGTGTGAAGGAGGACAAAATCATGACCATAGCTCAAGAATTATTCGAAAAAGGCATGAAGGAAGGTATGCAGCAGGGATAAATATCCACTCAAAAGGAGGTCCTGCTGCGACTTTTAAGGAAAAAATTCACTCTCTCGGAAGAGGACAGCAAGTACATACAGCAAGTGAATAATCTGGAACTTTTGAACAGGGCTCTGGACGAGATCCTGGTTGCCAAAAGCAAAAATGACGTCCTTCGGCATTTGCAGTAGAAAATTATTCCAGAAACCAGAGACCATTGGGAGGAACTCCTGGAGGGGCCTATGCTTGCTAAGAATGAAATAGACATTATAATCCGGATTGTCGGACAGGATTCTCGTATAATAGCGGCGTATATTCTGGGCAGCGCCGCTTCCGGGAAAATGCGCGAGGACAGTGACGTGGATTTGGCTGTCCTGGTTCCGACAATGCCTCCTTGAGCGGCATGGATAGAATAGAACTGGCTTCGGAAATATCGATTGCGACGGGCCGGGCAATGGATATAGGGGAGATAGGCCCGGACAACCTGGTCTACGCCAAGGAAGCGGTACTGGGAGGACAACGGATATTCCTCAGGGAAGGGACAGGAGCGGAAATGAAAATTGCCCGCATTCTGGGGATGTATATTACGTTTAATGAAGCCAGGCAGGAGGTTGTCAATGCCTATCAGACCGGATGATGTCTGCAGAAACAAGGCAGCGATCATAGAAAGGGCCATCCGCCGGGTAAAGCAGGAATATGAATTTGACCCGGAGCTCGAGGACTATACCCATATAGATGCCTTGATTTTGAATGTGGAAAGGGCATGCCAGGCGGCGATCGACCTTGCCATGCACATTGTTTCCAGAGAGCACCTGGGAATGCCTCAGAGTAATGCGGATTGCTTCCGACTCCTGCATCGAGCGAATTTAATCACACATGATACAATGCGCAATATGATTTCCATGGTGGGCTTTAGAAATGTGGCCATACACGAATACCAAGGGTTGGATATGGACATTATACATAATATCGCCCGGGAAAAATGGAAATCGCTCGTCGAATTTTGTTTTGAAGCAGGAATGAAAATCGAGCCATGAGCGTATGCTCCTAATAACAATTCCCACCATGCTTGAAGCGGCCGAATTAATCGTGAAACCGGAATTTCTTGGCCGTGCGGATTAAGGCGGCCAGAAAAAAATTATCCCTTTTCACCCATTTCAGGGCAAATCCGTTTCTTTTGGCCAGCCTGTAAGCGGTACTGAGCCCCACACCAGTGCCGTGGACCCGCTCCGTATCAATATCGTTTCTGATCCAGAAAAAGGGTCGGCCTCGGCTCTTGCCGCTGCGGACAAGCACTCTGGAGGATGAGTAGCGGGCCGCGTTTTCCGCGAGTATATACAAAACCGCCTCCACTTCCGAGCGGATGCACCTTGCTTCCGCCGGATTGAGCATGGTCTTTTCCGGCTCAAGCTCTTCTGTAAAATCATCCAGCACCCCGGAAACCAAGTCGGACAGATCCGTTTTTTCCGGTTCCGGTTCCTCCGAACCGGAATCCTTGATTATCCGGAGCATGTTCCTGAAATCCCTTTCCAGAAAAAAGCGGCCCTGCTCCAGACGGTCCAGGGCCTTTTTGCTCCCGGTGTCCCGCAAGAGCTCGAAGTCCACCCGCTGCGCGGCCAGAAAGTTGCCCAGCTTGTGGGAAACGGTCTGCAAAAGGAGCTGTTGATACTCCCGGGTCCTTTCCTTGTATCGCCTGTAGCGCCTGAGAAGTTGAAAAAAAAGATATGTCAGGGCCGTGACCAGGATGAGCTCCCACAACAGGATATTAAAAAGCATCATCCCGGCCTTGTCCGCCCAGCTGTCCCAGACCATAAGCGACATCTGATAGTCGATAACCAGAAAGGCTATATCCAGAAGCAACAGGCACAGAAAAAACACCAGGGCGAAATTTACAAGCAGCTTGAACTCTGAACTTATCTTAATATTGGCCTCCAATGCTGCTGTTTAGCCATTCATAAGCTCAAGACATCTATACAAACAATTTATTAGTAGTGTTAATCTTTAGAATATTTCCAAGCCTCACCCGGCAACTTACGAATAAGTTCATTTTTGAGGAAATCGAAAGCAGAGGCAAAATCCCAATGTATATCCGGCCTCAACAGAGGTCGAATATCGTTTGCAAATTGAGGATCAGAACACTTTGCATGCATATTTTCCTCATACATGGCCCGAGTAACATTTACTCCCGCGTGATCCATATATTTTTGAAAAGCATGAACTATACGCTTGGAATCCGGCTCTCCCCGTTTAGCCTGAAACGCATGCCATAAGTCAAACATATCCCGCCCTTTTTTACGCTGATAAAGGGCGCGCAATTTTGTTGCCAGTAATTCCTCCAAATCGTAGGTCAATATTCGGGCTTGACCATTATACCAGGGAGAAACAACAAAGAAAGGAATTTTTTGCAATCCATATACTGAAAAGTGTTCCCGGGAATTTATCTCCACCTTCAGCGTCAAAGGGACATCTTCTTCCGACAAAAATCGAAATCTGAAAGTCACCCGGCCTTGAGTCTGTTTCCATTTGGGCGCACCCAGCCATGGGGATAGTGCCTCCCGCAAGCCGTCCATCAAGGGACCGATAGGACCGGGATTGATTTGAACCAAGTCAATATCCTCGGAATAACGAGCAGCCGGCAAATAAAGTTTGAAAAGGGCCGTCCCTCCACGGAAGGCCAAATTGTCTTTTAACCCTGGATGTTGAAATATTTCTAGTAGAGCGCGGCTAATGACCAGATCCTGTTCCACCATACTGATATCCGGCCATGGTGCGTACTGTTGCCAATGTGTAATATAGGCTTGAGGGATCAAATTTCCGGCTCCACTCCAGTATTAATCAAGAGTTTCCAACGCTTACTTTTTTCCGCGCCTTTAGCCTGCACGGAGGGCAAAAGCGAGGACTTCACCGGTTCCCTTTGCGCTACAAGTTCGGCCAAAGAATCGGACAACTCGTTTGCCCCTACCAGATCCAAAAGATATCCTAAACGTTGAGTCCAGGATATGGGAGATTTTGAGGCTACTTTGACCAGGATTGCCCCATCCAATCTTGGAGATAATTCAGCAAGCAAGGTAGCTACATTGTCCAGTCCTCCGCACCGCTTGAAATAGCCCACAAGATCTAAAGCCGTGGCCTCAGGTGTGGATACATTCAACAGACCGGCAGGAGTATTTCTGGTCTGCACAGGTATCTCCCGGACATTGTTTCTGACTATAAATTCAACCCAAACATTTCCGCAATTAAGTTCTCTTCGTGGCTTGGCCACTACAACTTGAAACACCTGGGGCCGCTGATGGGCGGCACCATAGTAGGCAGCGGCACTCAACAAACCAGCGTAGTATGCCGATCCCAGATAGGCCATCATTTCCGGAATAAACTGCTCAGCCGGGAGACAGCCAAGTGATCGATAACGCGGAGGAATAATCACATAAAATCCGCGTGTCGGATTCGCGACAAACCCCTTTTTTTTCAGTCTATACAAGGCTGAATACAACGCTCGTGCAGACAAATCTGTTTGCCGCTGAAGACTCTGAAAAGAAAAACACATCTTTCCTTGAGCTTCCAATTCGGATATTTTTGAAAAAAGCATCTTCTCTCCTGGTTAAATTGTTTGCACTATTTACTGCTTTTCGAAAAATTGTGCAAACAATTTAACCAAAAACCAACTTCCACAAAAAATAAAGGGCCTCATATATCCAGGCGATACCCCCGGGCCTTGTAGGTAACAATGCTCTCCGGGGGAATCACCTTGCGGATCTCGCCGATATAATGCCGGATAACGTCATCTCCCACGGTCACGTCCGGCCAAACGGCCTGCAGTATCTCTTCCTTGGGCACCAGGCGCCCCTGATGCCGGATAAGGAGGCGAAGCACCTCCCATGCCTTTGCGGACAGGCTCTCTTCCCGGTCATTCTTTTTGATTACCCCGGTATCAAGATCCACTACTGCATCCCCGATGACTATCCGCTCCGCTCGGCCCTCCCTTCGCAAAAGGGCCTTCAGGCGCAAAACAAGTTCCAGGGGTTCAAAGGGCTTGGTCAGATAGTCATCCGCCCCGAGCTCAAAGCACTGTTTCTTGTCCTGTAAATCGGTCTTGGCGGTCAATACCAGAACCGGAAGCCGGAAACCTTCCCCTCTCAAATGGGCCAACAGATCCTCGCCCCGGCCGTGCTTCAAAATCAGATCCAGAACCATGGCGTCAAAATATCCGGCCCGGCCAGGGTCGAACAAATGCTCATCCGAGAACCATTCCACTGTAAACCCCCGGACCCCCAGATATTCCTCCAGGCTGGCCCCAAGGCCGTGATCGTCCTCTATTAAAACAATGCGCATAAAATCCGCCTGCAAGGATAAAACGTTTTCTCGGCGTTGGACATGATTTTTTGCCCGGCATCAGGGACAGCCAAACTGCCTTACCAGCGTGTTGAAAAAGTCCTTATTAAGCAGGCTGTTCAAAAATTCCAAGCGTCAGTCCGGCACCCACTTGAGTAGAACATATCTCGGCATGATTTATTACTAGTCAACTCAAGTGGGTGCCGGATAAAGAGCAAAAAAAGTTTAAGGTCGCAGCGTATCCAGACATACGTTAGAGTTTGAACTTTTTGTAGCGACGCAGCAATTGGGAGATTTAGGGCAGCCTGTTTCGCTCTTTATCCGACTCCCTATCTGATTTCCGGGCAATTTAAAACTCCCGGATCAGATTCTGATTTCCTCCTTCGAGCGTAACTACTCAGAGAGCTGCTTCCTAATTATCCAAAGGAAGACACCTTGGATAACACCTTGAAATAACATCATAAAAAAACAAGAAATACCACCCCTTGCCCATTTGCCTATTTATCGTTAAGTATTCATGTTTTTCGGTCACCCGGTTGCCCGGCTGAAGAATCGCACCTGAATTATTAACTTGCCCCTGCCCAGAAAATAACCCAAGCCCAGCAGGTGGATCAGGTCACCGCAAGCACTGTCCGGACGGAATATAGCCGCTTATCCGGCAGACTTTCTATTAGCTGTAAAACCCGGGCGATAACGACCAGAATAAGACAAAACACGGAGTAGTCATGCCCAGAAAAAAACCGCATATTTCACTGCCTCCCAAGGAGGTGGTCAGCCGCGTTCTTTGCCTGGGATCGGATCAGTTTTCCTCCTGGCCGGAGTCGGTTCAGGAACTGGCCGTGAGCTTGGCCGCGGAACTCTTTATAATCCGCTACAACCCGTTCATAGACACCGCTCTGGTCATTAAAAGCGTACTCTCCCGCCTGGACAGCGAACGTGCCGCTCTGTCCTCGGAATACTACCAACAAATCCGGGAATGCCTGGACAACTATATTCAGCGCTTCAAGGACGATCGGGAATTCACCAACCAGGTCCTTCGGGAACTTAAAAAAACAATTCCGGAAAAGAATTTCAGCGCGGACCCGCATATTCTGGTGGCCTGCTCCACGGACGCCACGGACCTGCGCATGGAGCTGCCCATGCTGGTCCTTTTCCCGGAAACCACGCTGCAGATCCAGGAAATTGTCCGCCTGGCCAACGAACTCAAATTCAGCCTCATTCCCAGGGGCGGAGGGTCGGGCCTGACCGGCGGAGCCGTCCCGGGGCGCGGTCGCTGCGCCATTTTGAGCCTGAGCCGGATGAAGGAGATCATCTCCATCGACAAGGAGGAAATGGCCCTTTGCTGCCAGACCGGAACAACCACCCTGGATGCAATAAAGGCGGTGGAAAATCAGGGCCTCCTTTTCACCGTGGACCCGGCTTCCAAATCCGCTTCCTCCGTGGGGGGAAATGTCTCGGAAAACGCCGGCGGCCCCTTCGCCTTTGAATACGGGACCACCATAGACAATGTTTTGAGCTACAAGATGGTCCGCCCGGACGCCTCGCTCATTGAGGTGAGGCGCAAGAACCATCCCAGACACAAGATCCTGCCCCGGGAGTCACCTGTATTCGAGGTACTGGACTCGGAAGGAAATCTCCTGGAAACTATCACCTTGAGCGGGGAAGACATCCGAAGCGCGGGACTGGGCAAGGACGTGACCAACAAATACCTGGGCGGATTGCCGGGCATCCAGAAAGAAGGGGTGGACGGGGTGATAACCGATGTCTGCTTCACCCTGCACCCGCGCATGTCCATGTCCCGGGTCCTTTGCCTGGAATTTTTCGGCGCGTCCATGCGCAACGCCATGTACGTCATTCGGGATATTGTCGGCCTGCGGGACAAGATCCGCAAGGAGGGCGATCTGGTAAAGATATCCGCCCTGGAGGAATTCGGCTCCAAGTACGTCCAGGCCATTGAATACCGCAAGAAATCCGAGCAGTACGAGGGCGAACCCATCTCCGTACTCATAGTCCAGCTGGACTCCAACAACAGCGAGGCCCTGAATCAGGCGGTGCAGAATATCGTGGACATCGCCACTCCCTACGATCAGGTGGACATATTCGTGGCCCGGGACGAAAAAGAGGCGGAAATCTTCTGGGAGGACAGGCACAAGCTTTCGGCCATAGCCAAGCGCACCAGCGGATTCAAGATAAACGAGGACGTGGTCATCCCCCTGAAAGTCATCCCAGAATTTTCCGACTTTATCGAGGAGTTGAACCTGCACTATCTGGCCCGGGCCTATCGCACGGCCTTGAACGAGGTCCTGGACCTGGAGGACGTGGATGTCGGGGACGAATTCATTGACATGGAAATGGGTGTGACCAAATCCATCCTCCAGGAAGAAGTCTCCAGGGAGGAAATATCCGAGCAGGAACTCGAACTGCAGACCGAATTCTTCTTTTTGGATCTCAAGTACCGCTATCCGGACCTGGATGAGGAACTTTCCGCCATCTTGGAGAAGATGCGCAAAACCAGGATAATCGTGGCCAACCACATGCATGCCGGGGACGGCAACTGCCACGTAAACCTGCCCGTGAACTCCAATGACCCGGAGATGATGCACCAGGCCGAGGAGGCCGCGGAGAAAGTGTTCGCCCGAGTCCTTCAGCTCGGGGGACAGATCACCGGAGAACACGGGATCGGAATCACCAAGATCAGCTACCTGGACGAGGCCAAGATCAACGCCCTGAAAACATACAAAAACAAGGTTGATCCGGAAAACGTATTCAATCCGACCAAACTGACCCAGAAAAAACTCCCGGTAACCTCGTACACTTTTTCCTTTAACCAGCTCATCGAGGATATCCGGCGCACAGGAATAAAGGACAAGGAAAGACTCACCGAACTCCTTCGGGACATACAGACCTGCACCCGCTGCGGGAAATGCAAGCAGGTCTGCCCCATGTTCATCCCCCGGGAGGGGTTTTTATTCCATCCCCGGAATAAAAACCTGGTTCTGGGAGCCCTGATCGAGGCCATCTACTACAGTCAGCTTATTTTCGGCGAGCCGGACATAAAGCTCTTGAACACCCTGCGGGATTACATGGAGCATTGCACCGCCTGCGGCAAATGCAGACAGGTCTGTCCGGTGAAAATTGACAATGCCGGGGTTGCCTTGCGCATGCGGGCCTTTCTGGAGGAAAGGAACGCCGGAGGCCATCCGGTAAAGACCAAAGTCCTGGACTATCTGAGCCGCAATCCCCGTAAATCGGTGCCCAAAGCGGCCCGGGCCGCCGGGGCCGGACAGATGGTCCAAAACCAGATCACCAGGTTCGTGCCCGCCTCCTGGCGCGCCCGCATAGACAATCCCTTGTGGCGTTCTCCGGGACCGCAGACCGGGGTGCGCAACCTGTATGACGCCCTGTCCTCAAGCGGCAAAAACATCCTCGTTCCGGAAAAGGATACCCAGAGGACGGTTCTTTACTTCCCGGGATGCGGGGGGAGCCTCTTCTTCCGCGACATCGGTCTGGCCACCCTGTATCTGCTTCTAAGGACCGAGACCTGCGTAATACTTCCGCCGGTGCATATGTGCTGCGGCTACCCCCTGCTTTCCGCCGGAGCCATGCACGCCTTTGGGCGCATCCAAAAAGAAAACAAAAACACCCTGCAATATCTGATAAATTCCTCCTGGGAGGAAGGCTTCAGGCCGGATACGGTCCTGACCGCCTGCGGCACCTGCCGGGAGGGGATAGCCAACTACGACCTGCAGACCTCGCCGGGAAAGCTGCAGCACATGGATGTCTTGCAGTATCTCCTGCCCAGGCTCCCGGAAATGCGGGATTACGACGCCCGGCCGCTCGTGTATCACGCGGCCTGCCACTCGGAATGGGCGGGCGTGAACCCGGCCGCGTCCGGGGAAATCTACGCGGCCAAACTGGAAGACAGGCTGGGAACAAAGATCCAATTGTCCCCGGGGTGCTGCGGGGAAAGCGGTCTGGGCGCCTTGAGCTCCCCGGAGATATACAACGTGATCCGCAAACGGAAAAAGGAAAGGCTGCACTCGGAGATGGCCGCCTATCCCGAGGACAGGCCGATTCTCGTGGGCTGTCCCTCGTGCAAGATCGGAATAAAACGCAGCCTGATTCAACTAAAGGACAGGCACAACGTAATGCACTCCGTGGAATTTTTGGCCAACCTGATCGGGGGCAAGTCCTGGAAAAAAGACCTGGCCCGGATGCTGAACGGGAAGAAATAGATGGATAAGCCCACGAATCACGAGAATGGACGCGAATTTAGATGCGCTATCTGGGAATTGATTTCGGCATAAAACGGGTCGGCCTGGCCCTGAGCGACCCCGGCGGGAAGCTGGCCTTTCCCTTGCGCACCATTTACCGCACCACCCGCGAGGAACTGTTTGCCGAGCTTTTGCAGACAATCGCGGAAAATCATGTGCAGGCGATTGTATTGGGCATCCCTTACGGATTGGACGGGCAAACCACCACCAGCACCAGACAGGCCCTCAACTTCCAAGAAAGCATGAAACGAAGGGCCGCACGGCCCGTTTTCAGCATTGATGAATCATTTTCCACCTCCGAGGCCGAGGATCTTCTCCAGGAGACGGGCAAAAAAACATCCTCCCGGGACACAGTGGACCACCACGCAGCCGCGGTGATCCTGCAGAGATTTCTTGACGACTCGCAAAGCATGGAATAGCTCCGGGGCAATGCGCAAACGGACAGCTGTTTTTATAACCGCCTTTTTTCTCTTCCTGGCCGGCATCCTGGCCGGGGCCGGGTATGTAAAGCACTCCATGACCGGGATGCAGGGGAGCAACGGCCGGGAGGTGCTCGTCAGAATCGCCCCGGGTGAGAGTTTTTCCCGGGTTAAAAGCAAACTTATCCAAAAAAACCTTTTGCACTCCCCGCGGATATTTTCCCTGTGGGCCAAAGTAACCGGCAAGACTACCCGGGTCCAGGCGGGGGAATTCCGACTCAACTCCTCCTGGTCCCAAAAAAGGATCCTGGACAAACTGACCTCCGGTCAGGAGGCCCTGCATGAACTGCGTATCTTGGAGGGGCTTGCCTGGTGGGAAACAGCGGAAATAGCGGAAAAAGCCGGATTTTGCACCGCCCGCTCTTTTTCCCGGCTGGCCACCAACTCCACTTTCTTAAAAAAACTAAACATCCCGGCCCCTACAGCGGAAGGCTTTCTTTTCCCGGACACATACCTTTTGCCCAAAAGAAAGGGTAAAAACGCGGCCAGAATAATAAAGACACTTACGGACAGGTTCTGGGAAGCAAGCGGAGATTTATGGGGAAATATGGACTTTCCGGCCATCCGGGACAAGGTCACTTTGGCCTCACTGGTGGAAAAAGAGACCGGGGTTGCCGAAGAAAGACGCCGGATAGCCGGAGTCTTTGCAAACCGGCTTGAAAAGGGAATGCGCCTGCAATGCGATCCAACGGTCATCTACGGCCTCGGCCCGGAATTCGACGGGAATCTGAAGAGAAAGGACCTAAATAACCCGGCCAATCCGTATAATACCTACCGCCACGCCGGCCTGCCTCCCGGGCCGATCTGCTCCCCCGGACTGAACTCCATAAAGGCGGCGCTCAACCCGGAAGAGCACGATTTTCTTTATTTCGTGTCCCGGGGTGACGGAACGCACGAATTCAGCAAGACCCTGGCCGAGCACAACCGGGCGGTCCGCAGATTTCAGCTTAGGCGCTAGCAGAGTGTTGAAAAAGTCCTTATTAAGCAGGCTGTTCAAAAATTCCAAGTGCAAGGAGCAAAAGAAGTTCAAGGTCGCAGCGTATTTAGACATACGTAAGAGTTTGAACTTTTTGTAGCGACGCAGCAATTGGGAGATTTAGGGCAGCCTGCTAGATCCTCTTTTCCTCCACGCCATGACAGGCAACCAGAGTGCCGTCCTCCATATCCATTAGCTGCGGGGCCTCCCTGAGGCAGCGTTCCCGCACGTGCGGACAGCGCCCGCTGAAAACGCACCCCGACGGGAGATCTATCGGAGTGGGCACCTCGCCCCGAAGCTTAATGTGCTTTGAACCGGCCCGCCCCAGCCTGGGGATTGCACTCATAAGCGCCTGCGTATAGGGATGGCGCGGTGAGCTGAACAAATCCGCGGTCCGGGCCACCTCGCACAAGGTTCCCAGATACATGACCGCCACCCGGGTGCTGAAACGCTCCACCACCGCCAAATCATGGGTAATGAACATATAGGTCAAGCCGTGCTCTTCCTGGGCGTCCATGAGCAGATTCAGAATCTGGGCCTGAATGGATACGTCCAGGGCGGAAATGGGCTCGTCCGCGACAATGAATTCCGGATTGACCATTAGCGCCCGGGCGATGCTTATCCTCTGCCTCTGCCCGCCGGAGAACTCGTGCGGATACCTGAAAGACCAAGCCGGATCCACGCCCACCTGATCCATTATCCGGGCCACTCTCTCCCGGACCTGCTTGCCGGGCATGTCCGGATTGTGGAAGACCACCGGCTCGCGCAGTATCTGCTGTACGGTCATCCGGGGGTTCAGGGAGGCGTAGGGGTCCTGGAAGACCATCTGCATTTTCTGCCTGTATGGGAGCATCTCCTTGGCGTTCAGATTGTCGATCCGCTCCCCCTTGTAAAAAATCTTTCCGGAATTCGGCGGGTGCAGACCGACCACTGTCCTTCCCAGGGTGGACTTGCCGCAACCGCTCTCCCCGACCACGCTGAATGTTTCCCCGGGGAATATGGAAAAACGGACATTGTTCAGGGCCTTTACTATGGTCTTGACCCGGGTGAGACGTCTGTCCCTAAACTTAAGCTGATCCAGGAAACCGCCGGAAATATCAAAATGCCGGACCAGGTTTTCCACCCGGAGCACCTTATCCACGGACATGGAAATCTTTTCTTGCATAAAATCAATCCTGTTCATAAAGGTGGCAGGCCACCAGGCCCGTACCTTCCGGATTTTCCTTGAGTTCCGGGGTAATTCGGCTGCAAACCGGCAGGGCCTGCGTACACCGGGGATGAAAGGAGCATCCGTCGGGTATGGAAGTCAAATTGGGCATTGTCCCCGGTATCTGGTGCAGTCTTTTTCCGCTCTGCCCGGCGGCTTGCGGCAGGGCGCTTATAAGTCCCTGCGTATAAGGGTGGCGGGGATTGTCCACAACATCCCGGGTGCTTCCGCTCTCCACTATGCGCCCGGCATACATGACCGCAATGCGCTGCGTGGTTTGGGAAACCACTCCCAGATCATGGGTGATCAAAATAAGCCCCATACTATGCTTTTCGCAAAGCTCGGTCAAAAGATCCATTATTTCCGCCTGAATGGTCACGTCCAGGGCGGTTGTGGGCTCGTCGGCAACAATCAAAGCCGGGTCGGTCAAAAGGGATATGGCGATTATGATCCTCTGGCGCATCCCTCCGGAAAATTCATGCGGATACTGCTTGAGCCTCTCCGCCGGGGAGGGGATATGCACCTGCCTCAGTTTGTCCAGGGCGATTCTTTCCGCTTCGCGCCTGGACATCCCCGGGCGGTGGGCCAGCAGGGTCTCGGTCATCTGGGTACCGATGGTCAAAACCGGATTCAGGGTCATCATCGGATCCTGAAAGATCATGCTGATCCTGTTCCCGCGGATATGGCGCATCTTTTCCTGCGGATAATCGCTTACCGCCTCCCCCTCGAAAAAGACCTTGCCCTGGGCTATATACCCGGGCTTGCTTATGAGATTGATAACGGAGAAACCGGCCACCGACTTTCCCGCCCCGCTTTCTCCGACAAGGCCGAGCCTTTCCCCGGCCTGGAGATCAAAACTGATCCCGTTCAGGGCGGTAAGATCCCCGAAGCGCAGGGCGAAGTTGACCACCAGATCCCGAACTTCAAGCAGTTTGCTCATTAATCATCCCTTGTACAATTTGGGGTTAAGCACATCCCGCATCCAATCGCCCAAAAGGTTGATCACCAGGATCAAAATAACAAGCAGAATTCCCGGGAACAGGGTGATCCACCACGAACCGCTGAGCATGTATTCAAACCCGATATTGATAAGGGAACCAAGGGACGGCTTGTGCGGTGGCATGCCCAGCCCCAGAAAGGAAAGGGCGGCCTCGCTCATTATGGCGTTGGCCACCTGAATGGTGGACAGAACAAATATCGGGGAAAGGCAATTGGGCAGTATATGCCGCCACATGATCCGATTGGGCCGAAAGCCGATAACCCGGGCCGCCTCCACGTATTCCTTTTTCTTTTCCGCCAGGACCGAGGCCCGTACGGTGCGCGCATACTGCGGCCACTGCGCAAGCCCGATGACCACTATCAAAAAGGGCACGGCAATCTCCTCGAACCTGCCCACCCCGATGGCCGCCTGTAAAACCGCGCTGACGAAAATGGCCACCATGAGGTAGGAAAAGGACAGCTGCACATCGGCCAGACGCATGAAAAAGGAATCTATCCTGCCCCCGAAATATCCGGCCACCAGACCGATAAGCACTCCCAGAGCGGCCTGCAGGGCGACCGCGGCCAGGCCGATGATAATGGAAACCCGCATGCCGTAGATCATTGTGGACAAAAGATCCCGGCCCTGGTCGTCCGTGCCCAGTATAAACTCCGGACTCCCCCCCTCATACCACATGGGAGGCATTTCCGCGTCCATGACGCTTATCGTGGAGGTGTCGTACGGATCATACGGGGCGGAAATCGGGGCCAGAAAGGCCACCACCGTCAAAACAAGCAGGATCGCAAAACTGACCATGGCCACCGGATCGCGCAGAAAACTGTACAGAAAATACGAATCCCGGAAGGCTCTCCATTTACCTTTGAGCTTCATTCAACCCCCGTTATCCGAACCTGCGGATTGATCCATCCGTAAATTATATCCACCAGGGTGTTGACCACGACCATGACCAGCCCGACAAAAACGAGATAGGCCACCAAAAGCGAGGTATCACTCCTTTCCACCGCCTCCATGAACAAAAATCCCAGCCCCTGCCATTGGAAGACGGTTTCGGTGAGAATGGTAAAGGCGATGGTTATGCCCAACTGCACCCCGCCCACGGTGATTACCGGCAACAGCGTATTCTTGAAGGCGTGAATCATCCAGATGCGTTTGGGCTTAAGACCCTTGGCCCAGGCGAACTTTATGTACTCCGACTCCAGAACTTCCATCATCTCCGAGCGGATGAGGCGGATGAAAAGGGGAAGCATGATCGAGGACAGGGATATTGCGGGTAGGATAAGGTGCTTGATCCCGTCCCAGGTGACCAAGCCGGACTCCCAGCCGTATATATTAACGGTTTCCCCCCGACCGAACGAGGGCATCCAGCCCAATTCCACGGAAAATATGTACACCAGAACAATGGCGGTCAAAAACACGGGGATGGACACCCCGATTATACTCCCGCCCATGACCAGGCGGGAGAACCAGTTTTTGGGATAAATGGCCGCAAAAACACCCAAAGGCACGGAAAGAAAAACGATTATCAGGCTGCTTACAAAAACCAGCTCAATTGTGGCCGGGGCCTTTTCCAGAATCACCCGGGTGGCCGGCTTGTGATAGAAATATGATGTGCCCAGGTCCCCTTGGGCCGCGTTTTTCAAAAAGCGCCAGTACTGGGTCAGGATGGGGTCTTTCAGGCCCATCTCCTCGCGCAGCTCTTCCCGCTCCGCCTCGGACACGGAGATCCCGGTGATCATCCGCACCGGATCACCAACATTGTGCTTTATGGCAAAACCGACAATACTGATAATAAACATTACCAATACCGCCTGAGCCACGCGTCTGACAATAAATGCTATCATATCGCCTCAGCCGTGTTTACTGTCCTGATTAACAGCTAATTTAACGCCTCAGAAATACAGGATAAAAAAGAAACTATGAGATGAGGGTGTTACCCAAACTTGGCAAAATTTTTATTAAGACCGCGCACTAAGAAATTTTCCAGCACTTTTTAAAATGCGGGAACGAATCGTCGATGCGATCCGCTCCCGCATGTCACAATTATATTGATCAGTTTACTTGATTACCAAATCCCCGAAGTACGGGAAGTTCTGCTTGTTTACAATCGGCTTTATCTCCAGATTGTCCTTGCCGGCCCAGGACAGATGCTGCCAGTGAAGCGGCACGTAAGCGGCATCCTCATAAACGATCCGGGCGGCTTCCTGCAAGAGTTCCTTGCGCTTGGCCTTGTCCGTCTCGCTCTGGGACTCGAGAATCAGTTCGTCCAGATCCGGATTGCAGTAACTGCCGCTGTTATACTGCCCGTAGCCGGTTTCCTTGTTTCTGCACATAAGCAGAAACTCGAAATAATTGGCCGAATCCTCGGTATCCGGATGCCAGCCGATCATCTGAATGTCCGCGCTCTGCTCGTCAAACTTGGTCCAGTACTGGGCCTTGGGCATGGTGGTCAAATTAACCTTGATATTGATCTTGGACAGCATGGCCGCCACGGTCTGGGCGATCTTGTCATCCTTCACATATCTGTTGTTCGGGGCGATCATGGAGCATTCAAACCCATCCGGGTAACCGGCTTCCTTCATCAGCTCCTTGGCCTTTTCCAGATCATAACGGGGAGTGAGCTCCGGCTGATAGCTGAGAAAGCCTTCCGGGGCCTGCTGTCCGGCCGGGGTCGCCTTTCCTTCCATGATTGACTTGACAATCCCGGGATTGTCCACGGCATGAACAATGGCCTGGCGGACCTTTTTATTCTTGAATTCCGGGCGGCGTTCCTGGTTCAGCTGAAAGGTGATGATCCGGCTGCCGGACATGGTCACCAGTTTTACGCCCTCGTAATTGTCCACCCGCTCGTAGTCCTGCGGGGAGACGGGCATGATGAAATCCACGTCCCCGGAAAGAAGGGCGGCCACACGGGTGGAGTCCTTCTTGATCGGGGTAAGGATGATCTTGGATACGTTGCCCGTATCCGGATCCCAATAGTTCTCATACTCCTTAAAAACGGTCTTCACGCCCTGCTGGCGCTCCACCACCATGTATTTTCCGGTCCCGGACTCATGGGTATTGGCAAAGGAATACCCGGTCTTTTTTATCTGATCCTTGGGCTCGCCGTTTTTGTCCGTGCCCGTGTAGAACTCCTTATCCATGGGGAAAATATAGGTGGCCATGTTCAAAACCAACGGATAGGCCTTCTTGGTGACAAGGTCCACGGTGTGACTATCCACAACCCTGGCCGCCTCGAACGGATCGAACAGGCCCTTGAAATCCGCGCTTTTTTTCAGGCGTTCCACGGTCCAGACAACGTCCTCGGCAGTAAATTCATTACCGGAGTGGAAAGTAACCCCTTCCCGCAGATAAAAACGCATGGTTTTATCATCAATGCGTTCCCAGTCCTTGGCCAGCCTGGGCTCGAAATCCATGTCCTTGGTCCAGCGGATAAGCGGATCAAAGACCATGTGCGAATACTGCAGCATCCCCCCGGAAAGCTGGCAATGCGGGTCCAGGGAAACCGGGTCGGCGTCCATGGCCAAGCGCAGGGTCTTGCCTTCGGCGGCCTCTTCGGCCTTTTGTTCAGCCTTTTTCTCGGCCTTTTCGGTTTTCTGCTCTTTCTTGGCCTCCTCCTCGGGTGCCTCCTGACATCCGGCAAGCGCCAGGGCCAGCAAAAGCATCAGTCCAAATACCAGACTCTTTCTTATCATCCCAAACTCCTTCACCCATTAAACGTTTAAACCATCCACCATATTATCTAAAAATTGCCCGCCTCTTTGCCGGATGCAAGACAGGCTATCCGGCCCGGATATTCCGGAACCAAGCCGGCCCACGCAAAACAAGCGGGCAGTGCAACACGAGAAACGCCTAACGGCCTATACCTTCTAAAGACAAAAGAATCAATATCCGAAGGACGATCCGTGGTGGTTGGATTTCTTCCTGATGGGGTTAAAAACACAGCTCGTCGACTTAGGGTACCGGATTTATGTTGCAGCCGCCTGTTTTGTTGGGTCGTCTCAAGAATCTGTGCAACACATTTCATATCGTTGGGATTTCTTTCTTCGAGATCGAAATCGCTATCGGGATCGGAATCGACCCCATAAGCCGAAGATTCCTCCCGCACCGAACGACTTATTCTTTCGATTTCGATAGCGATTTGGATAATCCCAACGGTTAGTCAACTCAACAGCTTTTAACAAAAACATTTAGATCCAGGTAGTTAAGTATTGCTCGCAGGTTTTTAACAACAAACTTTTGCACAAATTTGTGCGAGGAACCTTTTTTGGGTCGTCCGGCAATCAAATCTTTGATTTGAGTGCCGGGCCTATTTCTTTTTCCCGGCAAGCGCCTTTTGTACCTTGTCCAGGAGTTCGGTCAGATCCACGGACTTGACCACGTAATAATCGGCGGCAATCGACTTCAGGTCGTGCTGGAAGCTGTCGTAAGCCGTGCACAGGATCACCGGGACATCGTTGCCCCCGGCCCGGACTTCCTGCAAAATATCCAGCCCGGACCTCTCCCCCTCCAGCTTGATATCCAGAATTATCACATCCGGCTCGGCCCGGGACAAAATAGAGTCCACGCTGTCGTTGCCCTCCGAAGTAACCACCTTATACCCTTGGTTCTCCAACTCTTCCTGATAAAGCATCCGAATATGCTTTTCATCATCAATCACCAATATGCGCTTGGCCATTTTCGACCTCCTTTTAATCCGCGCTCCCTTAGCCTGCCGGGCTCTTGACAATAAAGTTCCCGGCTCGATTCCTAAAGGCAATTAAACATTTTTTAAACACCAAGGCAACCTGAGAAGACGCGGGAAAAGACGATTTCGGCTATCGACAATTCCGGGGGAGACAAATACAATAAGTGGGTCTCAATATTTTTTGCAAAACATTTTGGATTCTTGCTAAATCAAAACACTAGACCCCGCACCCAATTTAAATTTGAGTGCCGGATCCATAAAACGACAATAGTTGCTCAACTCAAGACGGCATTTCATTAAAAAATCCTCAAATCCATTTGGTTCAGTATATTTTCGGGATGTTAATAATAAACTCTTGCACATGCCTCTGCGAGGACCCCTCTGCAAAAGATGGCTTCCTCAAAATTAAGCGGCCACTTGGTAACAGGTAAAAACTCTATAAATTCGTTCGTTGAAAAATATTCGGTGCCCAAAAATCAAAATTTGGCGCCAAAAAG
>Ga0114983_1000444_pt1 | contig 17811 bp, 14 predicted proteins | sample Shrwel_input2_RT_FD_87182 | JGI IMG/M metagenome (GOLD analysis project Ga0114983, IMG submission 87182) | Subsurface microbial communities from deep shales in Ohio, USA - Utica-3 well 1 S input2 RT | ecosystem: Environmental > Aquatic > Deep subsurface > Shale gas/oil reservoir > Produced... | reverse complement strand
GTGAGCTGTCGGGATGACTCATTTCCGCAACAATTTCGTCTGCGTCACCGGCGTCGGTGCTGGCATGGACCGAGCGTATGCCGTCGAGTTCGCCTGGCTCGGCGCCTAGCTGGCGCTGAACGACTACGACGCGGCGAGCCTCGCCGAGACCGTCGGCCTGATTGCCGGCACGCCGGGTATCGCGATCCACAGCGCAGCATTTGATGTCTCCGATCGCCGCGCGGTGGAGCGCTTCGCCGCCGACGTGCAGGCGAAGCTCGGCAACGCCCACGTGATCATCAACAACGCTGGGATCGCCGGGGCTGGCAAGCCGGTCTGGGCCACGCCGGTGGAGACCATCGAGCGGGTGATGCGGATCAACTTCTACGGCGTGGTCCACGGTACGCAGGTATTCCTGCCGCAGCTCGTGGCCAACGGCGAAGGTGCGGTGGTCAACGTGTCGAGCATCTTCGGGCTGATCGGCCCGCCGAATCACTGCGACTACAGCGCCGCCAAGTTCGCGGTGCGCGGCTTCACTGAAGCGCTGATGACGGAATTGCAGGAATCGCCGATCTCGGTGCATCTGGTCCATCCGGGCGGCATCGCCACCAGTATTGCCAACGCGCCCCAGCATCAGGCGTTCTCGACCAAGTACCTGTCGACGCCGCCGGAAGCGATCGTGCGCCATGTGATTCGCGGCATCCGTCGCGGCACGCCGAAGCTGGTCTACGGAAAGGATTCTCTGAAGACCTGGCTCGGCGCCAACCTGCTGCCGCTGCGCTTGCTGAACCCGATCGTCTGGCGCGACCTGCGCGGCGTGATCGATCGCAGCGACTACCCGCCGCCAGCCGCGAAGACCGCGGCCAAGCGCCGCAAGGTGGCGCCATGAAGCGCCCATTGCTTCTGGCGACAGCCATCGCGGCCGTCGGCTTCGCCGGCTGGGCGGCACTGACCTACCCGGCCGTCGGCAAGCTGGCACTGGATGCCGATACCCGCATCGAGACCGCGATCGGCGGGCTCAAGCCAGCGACGGTCGATGTCGGCGACAGCCGGATGATGACCTGGCAGGGCGGGCCGGCCGATGCCACCGAGGCGGTCGTGATGATTCACGGCTACAGCGCCGACAAGACCGTGTGGATGCGCTTTGCGCCGCACTTCACCGACCGCTACCGCGTGCTGGTGCTCGATCTTCCGGGCCACGGCGAAACGCCGTTCGACCCGGCGCTGCGCTACGACACGATGAGCCAGGCGCAGCGCGTGCTGAAGGCCATGGACGTGCTCGGCATTGCCCGCGCCCATCTGGTCGGCAACTCGATGGGCGGCTTCATTGCCGCGCAGCTGGCGCTGCACCATCCGGACCGCGTGCAGAGCGCCACGCTGATGGACGCCGCTGGCGTGATCGCGCCGCAGCCCAGCGACATGGATCAGAGGCTGGCCCGTGGCGAAGGCAACCCGTTCGAAGTGAGCAGCCGCAAGGCCTTCGATGATTTCTACGCGATGACCATGGCGCAGCCGCCGTGGGTGCCGGGCATCACGCTGGACTGGATCGCCGCCGACTACGCCGCCCGCCGCGAATCGCTGGCCCGGATCTTCAAGGACTTCCATCACGTCGACCTGCTCGACGCGCGGCTGGGCGAAATCACCGTGCCGGTGCTGGTGATGTGGGGCGATCGTGATCGGCTCGTGCACCGCAGTGCCGCCGATGTCTGGGTGCGCGGCATCCCCGGTGCCCAGCTCGTCACCTACCCCGATCTCGGCCACATGCCGATGGTCGAAGCCCCGGCCCGCAGCGCGGCCGACATCCGCAAGTTCATCGGCCATCACGGCTGAGACGCCACCGCCACAGGACCTGATCCATGGAATTCACCTGCGAACACCATTTCAAAGCCACCGTCGACCAGGTACTGGCGATGTACCGCGACCCCGAGTACATCCCGAGCAAGTACCGCGAACTGGGCCTGCGCGATATCGAGATCGTGTCGCGGACCGTCGATGACAAGCACTTCCAGGTGCTCTGCCGCTTCAAGCGCAAGTCGAGCATCGAGGTGCCGAAGATGGCGCACAAGTTCATCGGCAGTGCTGACTGGGTACAAGCGCAACAGACCGACCGCTGGGACATCGCCAGCCGCAGCGGCCGCCTCGACGTGGTCATCGAGCCGCTGAAGTCGATCACCTCGATCCGCTGCCAGATGCAGCTCGAAGCCACGCCGACCGGCGCGGTCAACCGCATGCGCTGGACCGTCGACTGCTCGGTGCCGCTGATTGGCGGCACATTGGCCAAGTTCATTGCCCAGGACATCCAGCGCAAGTCCGAGCAGGACGGTCTGGTCGCCCAGCAACTGCTGGCAGCGCGCAGCTGATATCGGGCTGATAGCCGTACGGCAAACCCGCCCGACGCGCGGGCTTGCCGGATCGGCTGCATGCGGCCATGGTCTTCGCATGCGGGCGCAGTCCTCCTGACGCGCCCCGCCTTTCGCACGGAAGACCTGCCGATGAACAACAGCTTCAGCACCCGCGCCACGCTCTCGATTGGCGGCAACGCCTACGGCTACCACGACCTGACGCGGCTGGAAGCGCAGTTCCGCGTCTCGCGGCTGCCGTACGCGTACAAGATCCTGCTTGAGAACCTGCTGCGCCACGAAGACGGTGTGGCGACCACGTCCGATGACATCCGTGCGCTGGCCTCCGCCGATCTGCGCGCGCTGCCGGTCAAGGACATCAACTTCACGCCGGCGCGCGTGATCCTGCAGGACTTCACCGGCGTGCCCTGCGTCGTTGATCTGGCCGCGATGCGCGACGCGATGAAGGCGCTGGGTGGCGATGCCACGAAGATCAACCCGCTGTGTCCGGTCGAGCTGGTGATCGATCACTCGGTGATGATCGATCACTACGGCTCGCGCGCAGCGCTCGATCTCAACGCCAGGATCGAGTTCCAGCGCAACGAGGAGCGCTACACCTTCCTGCGCTGGGGCCAGGAAGCGCTGAAGAACTTCAAGGCCGTGCCGCCGGACACCGGCATCGTTCACCAGGTCAACATCGAATACCTGGCGCGCGTGGTGTTCGAGAACGACGCCGGATTCCTTTATCCCGACAGCTGCTTCGGTACCGACAGCCATACGACGATGGTCAATGGCATCGGCGTGCTGGGCTGGGGTGTCGGCGGCATCGAGGCGGAAGCGGCGATGCTCGGCCAGCCATCGTCGATGCTGATGCCGGAGGTGATCGGCGTTCGGCTCAGCGGCCAGCTCGCCGAAGGCGCAACCGCCACCGATCTGGTGCTGACCGTCACCGAAATGCTGAGAACCCGCGGCGTGGTCGAGAAGTTCGTCGAGTTTTTCGGCCCGGGTTTAGCGAATCTGTCGGCCAGCGATCGCAACACCATCGCCAACATGGCGCCGGAATACGGCGCCACCTGCGGCATCTTCCCGATCGACGCCGAAACGCTGAACTACCTCCGCCTGACCGGCCGCAGCGAGCAGCAGATCGCCGTCGTCGAGGCCTATGCGAAGGCGCAGGGCATGTGGTGGACCGCCGATGCGCCGGACGCCGAGTACACCGACGTGCTGACGCTCGATCTGGCCAGCATCCAGCCGTCGCTGGCCGGGCCGAAGCGGCCGCAGGACCGCGTGCTGCTGCGCGACATGCAATCGAACTTCCGCAAGGCATTCGCGGCCGAACAGATGACGCGCCCGTCGAAAGGCCCGGCCACCGTCAGCGACAACGGCCGGACCTACGAACTCAAGGATGGCGCCGTGGTGATCGCGGCGATCACCAGCTGCACCAACACCTCGAATCCCAGCGTGCTGATCGGCGCCGGCCTGCTGGCCCGCAAGGCCCGCGCGCTGGGTCTGCAGACGCAGCCCTGGGTCAAGACTTCGCTGGCCCCCGGTTCCAAGGCAGTCACCGAATATCTGGCCAAGGCCGGGCTGATCGAGGATCTGGAAGCGTTCGGCTTTCACGTCGTGGCCTACGGCTGCACGACCTGCATCGGCAATTCCGGGCCGCTGAACGCGCCGATCGGCCAGGCCATTCAGAACCACAGCTTGAGCGTGTCGGCCGTGCTGTCCGGCAACCGCAACTTCGAAGGCCGTGTCCATCAGGACGTGCGCATGAACTACCTGGCCAGCCCGCCGCTGGTGGTGGCCTATGCGATTGCCGGCAGCACCGACATCGATCTGGCCTCGGAGCCGATCGGCCTCAGCCACGATGGTCAGGATGTCTATCTGAAGGACATCTGGCCATCGAATGCCGAGATCCAGGCGCTGGTCGCATCGGCGGTCACCGCCGAACTGTTCCGCAGCAGCTATGGCGACGTGCTGAAGGGCGACGCGCGCTGGCAAAGCATTCGGGTCACGGCGTCGGAAACCTACCGCTGGGATGCACGCTCCACGTACATCCAGAACCCGCCGTACTTCACCGGCATAAGCCTGACGCCGCCGGGCATTCCGATGATCCGCGGCGCACGGGCGCTGGCGGTGCTCGGCGATTCGATCACCACCGATCACATCAGCCCGGCCGGCGACATCAAGCAGGATGGACCGGCCGGCCGCTACCTCGCATCACTCGGCGTGCAGCGCGCCGACTTCAACAGCTTCGGCTCGCGGCGCGGCAGCCACGAAATCATGATGCGCGGCACCTTCGCGAACACCCGCATCCGCAACGCGATGACGCCAGGTGTCGAAGGCGGGGTATCGCGCCACTACAGCGGCGGCGTCGCCGGTCCGGTCGAAGCGATCTACGACGTGGCGATGAAGTACGCCGCTACCGGCACACCGCTGGTGGTGCTGGCCGGCAAGGAATACGGCACCGGCTCGTCACGCGACTGGGCCGCGAAGGGCACTCTGCTGCTCGGCGTCAAGGCGGTGATCTCGGCGAGCTTCGAGCGCATCCATCGCGCCAATCTGGTCGGCATGGGCGTGCTGCCGCTGAACTTCGTCGACGGCGAAAGTGCGGTTTCGCTCGGCCTCGATGGCAGCGAAGTGTTCGACATCGAGGGGCTCATCGATGGTGCGCAGACGGTGACCGTCACCGCGACTCGCGCCGACGGCACTCGCCAATCGTTCATGGCGCGGGTGCGCATCAACACGCCGGTGGAATGGGCCTACTACCGCCATGGCGGCGTGCTGCCGTACATGCTGCGGCAGATGGCGGCCTGACCGGCAGCGCCCGCAGCGGTGGTAGCCGCTGCGGGCGCATTGCTGAAGGCTCAGAAACCGACGATCAGATTGATGCCGACACTGCTGGCGTCGGTGGAGCCGCCGCCGTTCCTGGCCTTGTAGTCAAGGCCGGTATAGCTCAGCAGGATCCATCGCCAGCCCGCTTCGACGCGGAAGCCGACGGCGTCCTTGAACTTCACGTCTTCGAAGAAGCCATCGCCGTTCAGCTTGATCGCCGTGTGGTAGACGAGACCGCTGCCGACGCGCGCGCCATTGTCGAACCGGTAGCTGCCGATGAACTCCAGCGGCACGCGGCCCAGGCCGATGTTGGCGTTCGAGGCCTTGGTGGTGACGTACTTGTAGCCGGCGGTGACCCGCGCTGACCACGGACTCAGCGGATGCAACCGCAGCTGGCCGCCGACGAAGCCGCTGATGCCCTGACCGGCGTGCACGTCCTGGCTGCTGCCATCGGTGAAGGCAACGGTGGCGACATCGCCGCCGCCGAACTCGAGGCCGCCGCCGACCAGGAAGTTGAATTCCGGCCGCTTGCCAGCCGGCGGCTGCGGCGCTGCCGTTTCCGGCGTTGCCGGTTCGGTCGGGGCATCTGCCCTGGCCGGAAGCTGGGTCAGCACGGCCAGGCTCAGCAGCACACCAGGCCGACGCAGGGAACGCGATAACGCCATGAACAACCTCCATCAAGGGTAGGAAAGCGACAGCGTGGAACAACGGGGGTAGCAACATTTCCCGATACCGGCGGCAAGCAAACCGGTTTCGGGGCGCGAAGCCTACGCCGTGCCGCGCCGGGAAAACACCAGGACCTGCGCGCCTCCGTGACCAGATGCACAGCGGCTGGTGGTAGCGCGCAAAGTCGCTTTCAGGATTCGCCCCGACGCTATGCTCGCGTACGCCAACCGCTGCACCGCAGCGGCGTCCTGCCCTACTTGCCTGAGCTGCCGATGACCGACGATCCCTATGCCGCGATGAAGGCCGCGCAGCGCGAAGGCTGGAGCCTGTTCGCGCCGATTGCCGCGTTCACGACACCGGCTGCGGCTGCGCTGGTGAACTACGCCGGCGTGCAGCCGGGCGAGGCCGTGCTCGATGTCGCCTGCGGCACCGGCGTCGTCGCGATCACCGCAGCGCGGCGTGGCGCAACGGTCAAGGGTCTGGACCTGGCACCCGCGCTGCTGGCCGATGCCCGGCGCAATGCGGCACTGATCGAGGCCGCGATCGAGTTCGTCGAGGGCGATGTCGAAGCGCTGCCGTATGCCGATGCCAGCTTCGACGTCGTGCTGAGCCAGTTCGGCCACATGTTCGCGCCGCGCCCGGAGCAGGCCATTGCCGAAATGCTGCGGGTGCTGAAGCCCGGTGGCCGCATCGCGTTTTCGACCTGGCCGCCGGAACTGTGCATCGGCCGCCTGTTCGACCTGGTTGGCCGCTACCTGCCCGGCCCGCCCGGCGCCGCAGCGCCAAGCAGCTGGGGCGAAACCGCGAATATCCGCCGCTGGCTCGGCGACGCCGTGCAGGGTCTGGAGTTCCATCGCGACGAGATGACGATTCCGGCGCTGAGCCCTCGGCACTACGGCGCGAACATGGAACACACGGCAGCACCGTTCATCAAGCTGGTGCAGATGCTGGCCGGCGAACCGGAGCGGCTGGCCGCGTTCCGCACCGAGGTCGTCGCGATCGTGCAGACCTACTTCGCCGACAACCGCGTGCGCCAGTCCTATCTGATGACGCGGGCCACGCGCCGCTGAGCGGCGTTCATTGCAGGTAGTGCACGTACAGCGTCACGTCCCGCTGGCCCGCGTCGACGCCGAGCCCGGCGCCGCGCTGCACGGCGAAGCGGGTGCCGGTTTCGGCCTGCAGCCACTCGGCCAGCGCCTTGGCCGCCGGCAGCGCCGGCGTGGCGTAGTAGAAGACCGTGGAACGCGTCGCGAACCAGCCTGGGCGGCTGTCGTAGGACGCCGACAGCGGACTGAGCTGGTAGCCGCGTGTCTGCAGCGCGGCATTGACCCGCACACGGGCAGCATCGTCGAAGCCGACCGTCTGCAGCCCGACCACGTAGCGCTCAACCGGCGTCGCAGCCGGAGCGGCAGCGATGTCATCGGCCGGTGCCGCCTTCATGCGATCGGCGCTGGCCACCAGCTGCTGGTTCGACAGCAGTCGTTCATCGACGCGCGTCTGTACCGACTGCACCGATTCCGACAGCGTCCGATTGCCCTGCTGCAGTTCGACGATCTGCGCCTTCAGCTGGCCATCGCCGCCGACGATCCGCTGGCTCGCTTCGCCCAGCGTCTTCGCCAGTTCGTCGTTCTTGCGCTGCAGTTGGGAAATCGTTTCCTGCGCCTTCTCCAGCGCACGATCGGTTTCGCCAAGCGAGGCCTGCCACTTGAAGCCGGCGACGCTGCCCTCCTTGAATCCGGCGGCAACCAGCATCGCGTTGAACTGGGTCGGGAACGCCAGCAGCAGCACGGCCAGCAGGAACAGCGAACCGTCGCGCAGCAGCGCGACCAGATCCTTGCCGAGCGACAGCAGCGACGCGATCGCGGCGGACACCGAACGCGGCTTGGCGGGTTCATCGGCCACTGCGGCATGCTCCGGTTGGCGAAACGCAAATGGTTCCGGTGCGGCATGCTCGTCGCTGCCGGATGTCGATGCAACCGCTGTCGATTCCGTTCGCCATCCCGCGGCTCCTTTTTCCAAGACCCATCCGCCATGTTCCATTCCCGCCGAATCCCTTGCGCGCTGCTGTCCGGCCTCTGCTTGGTCCTGCCACTGTCCAGCCTGGCGGATGCCAACCGCGATCAGCTGCGGCTGTCGAACTGGCTGAAGTTCGTGCCGGCTGCCGGCGCTGCCGCCTACACGACCTATCAGGGCGACTATCGCGGCCTCTGGCAGCTTGGCGGCGAAGTCGCGGCCACGGTCGCGGCCACGCAGGCGCTGAAATACGCGTTCAAGGACGGCGACTGGGGCACGCGGCCGGATGGCGGCAGCAAATCGTTCCCGTCCGGGCACACATCGACGGCCTGCGCCGGTGCCGCCTATCTCGGCGAGCGCTATGGCTGGCAGGCGGCGGCGCCGGCCTATGCGGTGTCGGCCTGGGTGGCCTACATCCGCGTCAACGAGGACAAGCATTACGTCCGCGACGTCGTGGCCGGCTGCGCGCTCGCCTACGGCCTGTCGAAGCTGGTCGTGAAGCCGTGGCTGCCGGCCGAAGTCTCGCTGCTGCCGGTGATCGGCCCTGGCGAGATCGGCCTGAACCTGTCAGCCCGCTGGTGATGCCGGCGGCAATGCGCGGCGCTCAAGCTGCGCGTCCATCAGCGGCGCCGGCTGCACGCTGATCGTCACCTCGCCCGCGCCGGCATCGGCCACGATCTGCAGCTGCCGCGCATTGCCCGCCGAGATCACCCGGCCACCGCTCACGCGCACGGCATAGCCCTGTGGGTAATGCACCGCCGGCACATGCACCAGCGTCACTGCATTGCGCGGCGCCTTCTGCCCGGACGCGAGCGTGGTCGTGTAGCGCAGCGTGAAGCGGCGGCTGTCGGCATCGAAGCCATAGGCCAGCGGCACGCCCGCAATCGCCTGCGGGAACGGCCGCTCCAGCGCCTTGAGCTTGGCGAGCTTCACTGACGCCAGATCGGCATCGCGCAAGAACATGCTCTGCGCGCCGGTGCCCTGTCCCTGCGTCGTCGGATCGCCCCAGTCCTTGTACGACCAGTACATCCAGCCAACGCGATGCTCGTCGGCACGCGCGGCGACACGAGCGATGTCCGGCGCATCGTCGCTGGCGCCGAACTCGCTGAGCACCGACGCCGACCCCAGACGCCGGGCCACGGCATCGGCGTTGCGGTAGACGCGCCTGGAAAGCGCGGTGCAGGTCTTCGACTCGCCGCCACCGGCCGCTTTCACCAGCGGCGCGGCAATACAGTAGTTGTGCCACGACAAGCCCAGCTGCGTGTCGTCGATCGGCCGCTTGCCGAGATGCGAATCGGCGCCGAACTCGAACAGCACCTGCGGCTCGATCCAGACGATGTTGTCGCGATCAACCGCGCGGATATCGGCCAGCACCCGTTCGTAGAACGTCTGCAGCTTGTCCTGCTCGAAGCCGGCGCAGCCGCCGGGCCGCGCACAGGCCGGCCAGTGGCCGCCGCTCCACGGCTCGTTGATCAGGTCGTAGCCCATGAGGTAGTCGGCATTGCGCCAGCGCGCGGCCACCGCCACCCAGGCGTCGGCATAGGCGGCCTGCAGCCCTTCCGGATCGTTCCAGAAACCGTCGAAGGCGCGGCTGACCCGTGGCGTCACGTAACCCAGCGGAAAGCCGGCGCGCAGCAGGCCATCGGTGCGCGCCGGATGCGCCCAGGCCGGAAAGCCTTCGCCGGCATAGCTTTCGCCGAACAGATCCTGATGGAAGTCGATCATCACGTAGATCTGCCGTGAGGCCAGCAGCTTCACGACGCGATCCATGCGATCGAGATAGCCGTGGTCGATGACGCCGCGCTGCGGCATCACGCCGGCAAACAGCACGCCGAGGCGCACCGCGTTGAAGCCATGCTCGGCCAGCCAGTCGGCATCGGCCGCGGTGAACCCGTCGACCGAATCCGGCGGCCAGTACGGCGCCTGCTTCCAGACCGCATTGACGCCGTGCAGGATCACCACCCGACCCTCGCGATCGACCATCCACGGGCCTTGCCGGCGCAGTTGCTCGTGCGCGGGCGAAGCCTGTTTGGGCGTGCTGGCGGTCGATGGCGTCGCCATCGGCAGCGCAGCCTTTGCGTTCAACCACGCGGGCGGCGGCACGGCCCCGACGGCCGCAGCGGCAAATGTCACGGCCAGTGCGGCCCAGATGATCTTCAAGACGGGATTCCAGCGAGCGGCGCTTATCAGCGAGACGTTGCACTTTAGTGACAAGACTTCGCACGTCGCTACCGCAACGCGGCCGGACCGGCCGTCAACCAGGCTGTAACACGACGAACGGTCAGCAAGCGTTGGTGATCGGCACCGTCACGCGTCGCATGCAAGGCGTCGTGACCGGCACGCCGAAAGCCCGTAGGGTGCGCGCCCGACAAACAAGGATCGTCAACGACCCAGCGCTTTCACCGTTTGGCCGCCGATGCCCCAGTTGGCTTTGGGAACATCCTGAATGAGCACGCGAACCGCTTCGCGCGGCGAGCCCAGGGCTTCGACCAGCGCCTCGGTGACCTTGTCGATCACCGCTGCCTTCTGCGCATCGCTGCGGCCTTCGATGAGGTGGATGTGAGCAATCGGCATGGCAGGCTCCTGAAGGTAGATGCCGCCCCGGCACTGGCGCCGGGGCGGTCCGCGTCACGCCATTGGGCTCAGTTGCCGCTGCGCATGTTCTGCACCTGGAACAGCGCCGGTGGCACCAGCTTGGGATCGACCTGACCCTTGAACTGGCCGGTCGTGCAGTGCTTGCCCTGGACATCGACCATCGAGAACGAATCGTCGATCGCGATACCGGTGCCCTTGTTGATCGGCAGATGCGAGTCCGGGTTGGACTTGCCGATCGTGAAGGTGCGCCACAGATCGCCCTTGCGGTCGTAGATCAGCGTGCGGTTGATCGTGTAGCCCTGCGCGTCGATGTGGAACACGCGCTTGCCGACCGGGTGGCTCTTGTCGACCGGTGTCGCTTCAAGCACGTAGACCTTGCGCAGCTGCCAGCTGATCACCGGGAAGCAGCCGCCCTGCCCTGCGAAGTCGACGAACTTGTAGCCGTCCGCTTCCTTGAATTCGTCGGTCAGCGCCAGCTCGTTGTGGTTGTAGAACGGCATCAGGATGTTCTTGGTGCCGGCGTACTTCCAGTTCATGTCCGAGACGCGGCCGTTGTAGCCCTCGAAGTCCTCGATCATCAGGTCGGCGCCGAGGAAGGCGTCGGTGGTCTGCCCGGTCGCAAGCCGGCGCACGCGGCGCTGGAAACCGAGATACAGGTAGGCATCGTCGAACTTCAGATCGTTCTCGAAGCGCTGGATCAGCAGCTGGGTGTCTTTCAGATCCTGCGGCGCCAGCACCTTGACGTAGATGCCGCGGAAGAATTCCGATGGATTCGGCACCACTTCTGGCAGCGGTTCGTGCTGCACGCGGTGCTTGAAGTTCAGGAAGTGGAAATTGAACTTGATGGTGCGCTCGACCTGCCCGGTGCTCAGGTTGCGGTACTTCCAGTAGAACGGCGAGATCGCGGCGCCATCGCCCCAGTTGACGCCGTACTTGAAGTTCCAGGCCATCTTTTCGCCAGCACGCGGATCGCTGGACGACGGCTCTTCAGGAAACGGACGCCCGGCCACGTAGCCGTTGATCTCGCCGTTCTTGCCGCCGAGTGCTGCCTTGCCGAGATTGGCGCGGGTGGCGTCGACATAGTGCTTGTCCATCTCGAACGAGGTGGTCGGCCCGACCTTGACCTCGGTCCAGCCCTGCTTGATCGCCGCATACAGCGCTTCGTCGAGCACGCTCTTGAACTGCTCGACATTGGCTTTCGACACCACCGTGCCCGGCGTCAGGCCGGCGAATGACGGCACGCCGTCCTTGTAGGGGTTGAAAGCCTTGTCGACGTCGGTGTCGGCATGCGCCGCCGCAACGCTGCAGACCAAGCCAAGGGCAAACGTGCGCGCCAGCATCTGGATCTTGTTCACGGGAATCTCCTGTCGAATCGAATGTCGGGTCAGAACGCGTAACGCAGCGTCGCGAACAGCTCGTCTTCCTTGCGTGCGGCGCCAATCGGGCCGGCACGGAAGCGGCCCAGCGGCTCCAGACCGGACAGGCCGCGCGAGAACGGCGTCAGCGGATCGGTATCGCCGAACGGAGCCGTGAACGGAGCGAACGGGTTGCAGCTGCGGCAGTCGTCGAACTCGTAGCGATCGATGCTGCCGGTGGTCCACTTGACGTTGGCGCCGACGGTCAGCTTCATGTGGTCATTGACGATCCAGTCCACCGACGGCGCGGTGACGCCGGCACGGGCACCGACGTCATAGGCGGTGATCACCTGCGGACTCAGCCGGTCGTTCATCAGGAACGCCTTGATCAGCAGCGTGCCGGTGACGTTGTCCTCGAAGTCCGGAATGCCCGCCGTGCCAAGCGTGGAACGCGCGCGCTGATGATCGAAGATGTGCTGGTAGAAGATCTGCGCGGAGATCAGCGTGGTGCGGCTCGGATTGATGAACGGGATGAAGGTCGGGCGGTCGATGCCGACCACCGAACGGAACACGTTGTTTTCCGAGTACAGATCCTCGCGCAAGGTGTTGGCGAACTGCTCGCCATCGGTGAATGCCGCTTCCACGCGCACGGCGGCCTTCAGCGCCTGCAGCTCGAAGTCGGCCGATCCGCCGATCAGGTTGACGCGCGGGTAGACCAGATCGAAGGCGATCAGGTACGGACAGCTGTCGTTGCCGACATTGCACGGGCCGCCGGTGAATGAGTTGGTGGCCGCCTTGCCGCCGTTCAGCGACGGCAGCTGCGAACGGTAGTGCAGCGCGTTCAGCGAGAAGCTCAGACCGCCGGCGGTGATACCTTCGAACTTGGCACCGATCTGCGTGTTGGAGAGCTTCCAGTCCGGCAGGTAGACATCACGCAGACCGATCTGGCCGGGACCGAAGTCGGTCGACAGCAGCACGCCCGGCCCGACATTGGCGAAGTTCGACACCGTGCCGCCGTTGTCCCACAGATTCTTCAGGCCGCGGAACAGACAGCCGGCGTCGAGGATGACGTTGGCCGTGCCGCACTGGCCAAGGTTGTTGGGCCGGAACTTGTCGAAGTTCCAGACCAGCTGCAGATTGGAGTCCTGAAGCAGCGCGGTGGCGCCCATGCGCCATTCGGCCGTCGCGATCCACTGCGGATAGCGGATGTCTTCAAGCTCGTCGTAGATGTTGTTGCGCGAGTAGTCGACCGGGTTGATGACATCGAGCACGCGGAACAGATCGGTGCGGCCCCAGACCACCTGCTGGCGGCCCACCTTGATGAACAGCGAATCGTCATCGGCGAGCGGCAGGGATCTGGACAGATAGAACTCGCGGAGGAAGTCGAGGCGCCTGTTGAAGTCCGACCAGAACAGTTCGCTCTTGTCGAGGTTGCCGTAGCCGCCGAAGTTCGCGCAGCCGCGGCTGTCCTCCGAGCACGGCCTCACCGGTACCGCGAAGGCAACACCTTCACCGATCGGATGCCAGCGATCGCCGAGCACGCGCAAACCACTGTTCGGGTTGTAGCCGGGCGCATTCGGGTCGGTGGAGTTGAAGCCGAAGGCGTTGTCGGTCAGGCCGAAGACATTGGCAACGACGTCGTAGTTAACGGCACCACCGCCGTGTGGCAGTGGCGGCGGACCACCGACCGAACTCAGCGCGATCGCACCACCGGCGCGGCGTCCGAACTGGTCCTCGTTGAAGGTGTAGACGCCATCCCAGGTGCCGCGCAGCGTGGTGTTCAGCTTCCAGCCGGCGACATCGCCGCTGATCTCCGCCTGCAGCGTGTTGCGGAACTTGGACAGGCCGACCGTGGCACCGGTCGCATCCTCGAAGCGGTAGCGCGTGTCGTTCTCGTAGAACACATCGGCCTTCCAGCCGTCCTGTGCCAGCACCGCCTTGGTCGGCGCCAGCAGCGCCATGCCCAGCGCGGCGGTCTTCGCGATTGCTGCCACCCAGCAGCGGATGTCTCGTCTGTTCATTGGACGCTCCTCTTTTTGATTTCTAGTGGGTACTGCCAGCGGGCTCGCACAAGCCCGCCTCTTGCTTCAAGAAGCGGTCAGGCGCCGACCGGCATCGGCTTGGACGCATGGGTTTCGGTGTGGCCGATCACGAAGCGTGGCCGGAAGGCGACGCACCAGGCCGGCACGATCAGCATCGCGGCGATGGCGTTGACGATCAGCATGAAGCTGAGCAGCACGGCGGCATCGCTCTGGAAGCGCAGGTCGGACATGAAGATCCACAACACGACACCGGCGATCAGCGTCACTGCAGTGAAACTCACCGCGTAGCCGGTAGTGGCCACGGCATTGATCGCCGCCTTGCGGATATCACCGAGCTGCGCCATTTCCTCGCGGATGCGGTCCATGAAATAGACCGCGTAGTCGATGCCGACACCGACGCCAACCATGATCACCGGCACCGTGTTGACGCTGACGCCGATGCCCCGCCAGCCCATGTAGGCGTAGGTCATGATCGTTGCGAACAGCATCGGCAGCACCATCAGCCAGCCGGCATGCAGCGACTGGTAATAGAGCATCACCAGCACGAAGGCGGCCGCCATCACCAGCGGCACCATGATCATGTGATCACTGTGCAGCGCTTCGTTCGCCGCCGCCGACACTCCGACGATGCCACCGCCCGGCTCGAACACCAGATCGGTGACACCCGCGCTGGCGATCAGTGCCGATTCCTGCGCCAAAGCCAGCGCGCGAGTGATGGTCTGGGCCTGATGATCCTTGTAGAAGAACACCAGATCGGCTTCGGTCTCGTCGGCGTTGACGAATTCCTTGAGCGCGCCCGGCGTGGGGCTCGACGCCAGATACGCGAACATCAGACCACCGATCTCGCCCGCGGTATCCGGCAACTGCGCCCAGCGCGGATCATCGTTGTGCGTCAGGCGGTTGACCTGACGAACCACGGCCGGAATCGCCTTGACGCCGCCAAGCGAAGGGTCCTGCAGCATCAGCTGCTGGAAGCGCTCGATCGCCTGCATGACCTCGGGCCGCTTGAGGCCGCCCGGCTCCTGAGTGCGGGCGATGATGTGGAGTTCCTCGGAACCGGGGAACAGTCCATTTACGGCGCGCGTCGAGCGGTTGTAGTCGTGGCTCTGGTGCAGGATCGGCGAGCCCGGTTCGGATTCGCCGATCTTCACTTGCAGTGCCAGCGGAGTGCCGGCGATGACCAGCAGCGCAGTGATGCCGAGGATCGCGATCGCCCCGCTCGGCTTGCCGCCGGTGGCGGCCATGAACCCGCCGAGTGCCGAACGCACGCCCTGGTTCTTGTTCTGCATGTCCTTCGGCTGCGGCAGCAAGGTCAGCGCCAGCGGGATCATGAAGTGCACGGTGAAGATCACCGAAAACGCCCAGAAGCCGGCCGACACGCCGAGCTTCCAGTTGAACGGCGCGGCACCGAGCATCATCACCGCGATGCAGACCGCGTCGACGATGATCGCCAGCGAGCCGGGCCGGAACAGCGCATCGAGGGCATTGCGCGCTGCCTGCTTGCCGTTGTGGGTGACTGCCAGTTCCTCGTAGTAGCGCGCCACCAGCTGCACGCCGTGCGACATCGCGCGTGCCGCGATCAGGAACGGGATCGGCATCGACAGCGGCTCCAGATTGAAGCCGAGCCAGGCCATGAAGCCGAGGCCCCAGACCGATGACAGCGCAATGCCAAGCAGCGGCAGCGCAATGCCATACAGGCGACGGAAGTAGACGATCAGCAAGGTGGCAAGCAGTGCCAGCGTCCAGAACAGGATGCCGACGATCTGGTTCAGGTAGGTGTAGACGTAACCGGTCAGCACCGGGTTGCCGGTGGTGTAGACCTGATGGCCATCGCGGGTCACCGCTGCGCGCAGCTTCTGCAGTTCGGCGAAGGTCGCCGCGTAGTCGATCGCCCCTTCGTTGAGCTGGCCCTTGATCAGCGCCGCCTTCAGGTCTGGCGACACCAGCAAGCCGTAGACCTGCGGGTTGGCCATCACGTCCTTGCGCAGTTGCGCCAGCTGCTGCGGCGTATGGCTCGGGTTCTGGGCGTCGTAGTACGGCTGCGAGCCGAAGCCGCCGTCCTCGCGGACGAACACCTTGCGCACCGTGCGATGCGTGAGGCTGGCGATCAGGTTGTGGTTGATGCTCGGCAGGGTATCGATGCCCTGCGTGGCTTCATGGACCAGCGCCAGGGTGGTGTCGTTGAAGATGTCCTGACCTTCAGGCGCTTCGATCGCCATCACCACCTGATTCGCACCACCGAAGTTTTCCTTGATGCGGTTGTAGGTCTGGATATACGGATGCTGCTGCGGCAGCAGATCGTTGAAGTCGGTCAGGATCTTCAATGACGGCACCTGGGTCGCGAAGACACAGGTCATCGCAAAGATGCCGATCAGCACGGCAGCGGGATGCGCAAAGATCCAGCCTTCGCCACGCTGCAGGGCAGCGGTGATGCGGGCGCGCAGGCTCATGGTCGGCCTCCGTCGACAACGGCGACTTTCGGCGCGAGATCGACAACCTTCAGCGCGCCGGCGCCACCGGCAACGAGCAAGGCCTGCGGCTCCAGTGCTGCCGCTGCGGCGAGATCGGTCGGAAAGCGCGGTGCGCCTTCGAGCGCTGTCCAGACGTCGCCATCGAGCTTGAACACCTTGCCGCCACCGCCAACGCCGAACAGCGTGCTGGCGACCGGCAGCAGCGCGTAGATCGGTGTGGCCGAGACATTGCTTTGCGCGGTCCAACTGCTACCGCCATCGACCGTGTGCAGCACGCTGCCGGCAAGGCCGCTGAGCCAGCCGGTTCTGGCATCGGCGAAGCTCATCGCGTACGGATAGAAGTCCGCCGGAAGACCGGCCTGCTTGGTCCAGGTGGCACCGGCATCGGCCGTCACCAGCAGGGTGCCGAACTCGCCGGCGATGTAGCCGTGATCGGCATCGACGAACTGCACGGCAGTGAGGATCGCGTCCTCGCCCGGCGGCTGTGCATTCCAGGTCTTGCCGAAGTCGGCGCTCATCAGCACCGTCGAATAGCTGCCGACCACCCACAGGCGGTTCTGCGGATCGCAGGCGATATCGATCGGGTTGAAGTCGCCGTCGACCTTTTGCGCTTGCCAGTTATGGCCTTGCGCGTCGCCGATCCAGACCTTGCGATAGAAATCGAGCGCGGCGAAACGGCCATCGGGACAGGCGCTCATCGCGATCACCGAGGACGGCGTCGGCAGCGTCTCGCGAACCCAGGACTTGCCGCCGTCGCTGGATGTCACCAGCACGCCGCCGCCACCAGCCGATACCAGCTGCCGGCCATTGCTGGCCGCAGCCTGGAAGTTATCACTGCGCTGCACGGCCATGGCCTTCGAGGCCTGAATCGCCGCCATGTCCGGCGGCTGCACGCAGCCGCTACCAGCCACTGTCAACCATGCCGCAGCGAGCGCGGCTATCCTTCCACTCATGACATCCTCCTCCAACGTGCTGCATGTGCGCCGCGGTGATTCCGCGGTCTCTTGAATTCCAGCCGCGGTATGCCGCGGTCGTGGGGTGCTTCGTTCAGGCCGCCAGCAGCCCGCGTTCGCGCGCCATGTTGATGGCGGTGTCTTCGATCATGTCTTCCTGGCCACCGACCATCTTCAGCCGGCCCAGCTCGATCAGGATTTCCCGCGCTGGCACGCCGTACTTGGCCTCTGCGCGGCGCGCGAACAGCAGGAAGCTCGAATAGACGCCGGCGTAGCCGAGCGTCAGCGAGTTGCGGTCGATGCGCACCGGGAAGTCGAGAATCGGCGTCACCAGGTCTTCGGCAACGTCGGTGACCTTGAACAGGTCAACCCCGGTCTCGATACCCATCCGGTGCGCCACGGCGATGAACACTTCCAGCGGCGTGTTGCCGGCACCGGCCCCCATGCCGCCGCAGGCGCAGTCGATGCGTCGTGCTCCGGCTTCAATGGCAGCCAAACTGTTCGACACGCCCATCGACAGGTTGTGATGGCCGTGGAAGCCGAGTTCGGTGTCCGGGTTCAGG
>Ga0114983_1000443_pt1 | contig 17816 bp, 19 predicted proteins | sample Shrwel_input2_RT_FD_87182 | JGI IMG/M metagenome (GOLD analysis project Ga0114983, IMG submission 87182) | Subsurface microbial communities from deep shales in Ohio, USA - Utica-3 well 1 S input2 RT | ecosystem: Environmental > Aquatic > Deep subsurface > Shale gas/oil reservoir > Produced... | reverse complement strand
GCTTATGGAGCAGTATTTTTTGCCTTAAATGAACTGAAAAAGAGGGAAGAATAATTCGTCAAACAAATTATTTAAATGAAATGTTTTCTTATGACTTTTGAAGGGATAGGCTGATGAAAAAAACTTTAATTATATATTTAGCACTTTTATTGATTTTGAGTACTTTTCCAGTTGAAGCCGAAGATTTTAATAAAGAAAGTTTAATAATTACTAAGATTAAGAGAGGAGTGGAATATTTAATGGATAAGCGAATTGCTGCTATGTCTTTAGAAGAAAAGGTAGGACAGCTATTTCAGATTGGTTTTGAAGCTCCAGAAGTAAATGACGAAGTGAGAGATATGATAGAAAATTACCATGTGGGTGGAGTGATTTATTTCAGCAGAAATATAAAAAATCCAGCCCAGACTGCAGAGTTGTCAAATAAGCTGCAGCAGCTGGCATTGAACTCCGGGGCTGAGATTCCACTTTTTATTTCTGCTGATCAGGAAGGTGGAACAGTGACCAGATTAAAGGGAGCTACTCATTTCCCCGGTAATATGGCTCTGGGCGCTGCCAAGGATAAGGTTTTAACTGAGAAAGTGGCTCAATCTACAGCATCTGAACTTAAAAATTTAGGGATCAATGTCAATCTGGCTCCAGTACTTGATGTTAATAATAATCCTGATAATCCAGTGATTGGAGTCCGTTCATTTGGCGAGGATCCAGAGCTGGTGGCAGAATTAGGAACCACTTATATCAGAGGTCTGCAGTCAGAGGGAGTTATAGCTACCGCCAAACATTTTCCAGGTCATGGAGATACAGATACTGATTCTCATCTTGACCTGCCGATTATTAAGCATCAGCGCTCAAGGCTGAATCAGGTAGAATTATATCCCTTTAAAAAAGCGATTGAGGCTGGGGTGGACAGTATAATGACCGCCCATGTATATTTTCCGGCAATTGAAAAAGAGGAAGGTATTCCGGCTACTCTTTCAAAGTCAGTTTTGACTGATCTTTTAAGAGATGAACTAAAATTTGAGGGTTTAATAATTACTGACTGCATGGAAATGAAGGCAATAGTTAACACCTTTGGCACAATAGAAGGGGCGGTCAGAACTATTAAAGCAGGTAGTGATACAGTTTTAGTTTCACACAGTTATCAAAAGCAGAAAAATGCAATAGAGGCTGTAATCGAGGCTGTGAAATCCGGCAGAATCAGCGAAAAAAGAATTGATGCCTCTGTTAAAAGAATACTAACTCTTAAAGGTAAAAGAATTAATTTAGAGCTAGTTGATCAAGCAGATCCAGCTCAGATTGATTTTGAAGCACATCAGAAGACTGCTCAAAAGCTTGCAGAAAAGGCACTGACTCTAGTTAAAAATGATGGGTTATTTCCAATCGAGAATATTAAAGAAAAGAAAGTGAGTATAATTGATTTTGAGATGGGACGAGTTTCTCTGGCAGAAGATGAAGGCGAAAAAAATAATCTGTTTATTAATTATTTAAGTCAGGAAGTTAAAAATCTTGAACATATTCGACTGCAGGATAACTCGACTTTAAGTACAGCAGCCAAAGAAAAATTGGATGGTAGTGATTTAATTGTTGTCTGCACCTATAATGCTGCAGTAAACAAATATCAGGCAGAGCTGGCAGAAAAATTAGCAGAAAATAACAAGGTTGCAGTACTTGCCCTCCAAAATCCTTATGACTATCAGCTGCTCGATAAGACTCAGGCTTTTATAACAACTTATGATTACAGTTCGGCCAATCAGAGAGCTGCTGCAGATTTTATTTTAGGTAAAATCGAAGCAGAAGGTAAGCTGCCGGTAACAGTTAAATAAATTGGGGGGGATTTTAATAGGTAGATTAATTATTAAACCTATTAAATAAATTATGAGCAAAAATATTATTGGTTTAATGTCAGGAACTTCAGTTGATGGGATAGATGCAGCCTTAGTTAATATTGATGAGCTTGATGATGGCATTTCAGTCAAAATAATTGATTTTATATCACTGCCCTATCAGAAAAGTTTTAAAGAAAAAATTTTTAAGGCTGCAGATACCGAGAAAAGTAGGGTTCAGGATATTGCAGAATTGAATATAGAACTTGCTGATAAATTTGTAGAGGCAGTTTTTGAACTTCTTAAAGATAGTTCATTTTCAATTAGAGATATTGATTTGATTGCCTCTCATGGACAAACAATTTATCATAATGTAGAAGATCAGGATAAAATTTCTACTCTGCAGATTGGAGCTGGAGCGTTCATCACCCAAAAAACTTCTGTCACCACAGTCTGTAATTTTAGAATGAGAGACCTTGCAGCTGGAGGAGAAGGAGCACCTTTAATTCCCTATGTAGACCATCTATTATATACTTCTCAGGCTAAAAATAGGGTGCTGCAGAATATTGGTGGCATAGCCAATTTTACCTATCTGCCTGCAGGAGCTGATTTTGATGAAGTTAGAGGTAGTGATAATGGACCTGGAAATATGCTAATTGATTATGCTGTCAAAATTCTGACTGATAATCAATTTGAATATGACAAGGACGGCCAAATGGCAGCTCAGGGGAAAATAGATAAAGAACTCCTGGATCATATGATGAAACATCCCTTTATAAAAAAAGATATACCAAAGAGCTCAGGTCGTAAGGATTTTGGTAAAAGCTATGCTCTAAAAATAATTGAGCTGGCTCAGGCAAAAAAATTGAAAACAAATGATATAATAGCTTCAATCACAGCTTTTACTGTTGAGGCAATAGTTGATTCCTATCAGAGATTTTTAGGTTCGCAAATTGATGAGATAATTATTTCTGGTGGCGGCAGCTGCAATAAATTCTTAGTAGCTAAAATTAGAAAATTAAGTCAGCAAAATATTTCAGCTGAAATTCAGGTCCTGACTTTAGAAGATATAGCTCAAAGTAGTGAAGCCAAAGAGGCAGTAGCCTTTGCTGTACTCGGTTATCAGACACTCAAAGGTAGAACCAATAATGTTCCTGCTGTTACTGGGGCCAGAGAAGCAGTAGTTCTGGGAGACATTGTTCCTGGTAATGACTTTTTTGATTATTTAAACTGGTAAATACAGGGCTAATTTGTTTTTGATTTTCTGAAATCTTTTCTTGACAGATTTACTTATCTATGTTAAAGTTATAAAAAACAATAAAACTTATCGAGAGAGGTGGAGGGACTGGCCCTTTGAAACCCGGCAACCAGCAGTTAGCTACTGCCCGGTGCTAATTCCAGCAGGAAAATTCCTGAAAGATAAGGAGTTAATTAATTACCCACTCCTACTTTTAGGAAGTGGGATTTTTGTTATTAAGATGGTTTTTAAAAAAGTAGTAGAGTAATTACTGAGTTTTATTGTTTTAAATCAGAGAAGAGAAAATTAGAGGAGGAAATTAAATGACATTAAAATTTGATACTTTAGCACTACATGCAGGTTATGATCCCGACAAGAACAAGAAATCAGCGGCAGTACCAATTTATCAGACAACATCCTATTTATTTGATGATACTGATCATGCAGCAGATTTATTTGCTTTAAAAGAAGCAGGAGATATTTATACCCGAATTCAGAATCCAACCAACTCAGTCCTGGAAAAAAGAATTGCTGCTTTAGAAGGTGGAGTAGGAGCCCTTGCAGTTTCTTCAGGCCAGGCAGCGGAAGTGATTGCACTTTTAACTATCTGTAATAATGGAGATCATATAGTCAGCGGCAGCTCAATTTATGGAGGTACCCACAATTTATTTAAACATACCTTTAAAAATATGGGCATAGATGTTAGTTTTGTTGATTCCGAAGCTCCAGAAAGCTTTAAAGCAGCAATTAATGATCAGACAAAAGCCTTATATGTAGAAACAATCGGCAATCCAGCTTTATCTGTACCGGATTTTGAGAGGCTGGCAGAAATAGCTCACGAGGCTGGAGTGCCATTGATAGTTGATAATACATTTGCTACCCCCTATCTCTGCAGGCCTTTTGAATATGGAGTAGATATTGTGATTCATTCAACTACCAAATACATAGCCGGTCACGGTAATTCAATTGGTGGAGTAATAGTTGACAGTGGTAATTTTGACTGGAATACAGGCAGATTTCCCGGACTAATTGAGCCGGATCCAAGTTATCATGGGGTTAAATTTCAGGAGGAGTTTGGAGAGGCTGCTTTTATTACAAAAGCCAGAGTTCAGCTTTTAAGAGATCTAGGAAGTGCTCCCAGTCCTTTTAATTCTTTCTTAACAATTACCGGTCTGGAAACTTTAGCTTTAAGAATGCAGAGACATTCGGAAAATGCTCAGTCTGCGGCAGAATTTTTAGAGGCTGATGATCGAGTGGATTGGGTGAGCTACCCTGGTTTAGCCAGCCATGATTCATATCAGAATGCTCAAAAATATTTAGAAAATGGAAATGGTGGGATGATTGCTTTTGGTATCAAAGGTGGTAAAGAAGCTGCAGAGAAGTTTATTAATCAGCTTCAGTTATTTTTACACCTGGCCAATGTTGGAGATGCAAAATCTCTAGCAATTCATCCGGCAAGCACAACCCACCAGCAGTTAAGTGATGAGGATTTAAAGAAAACAGGAATTTCACCGGAGTTAATTAGATTATCTATCGGTATTGAAGATATAGAAGACATTAAAGAAGATTTAGATCAGGCTCTAGCAGCAGCACAAAACTAAGAAGCCAGGAGTGAGAAGAGATGCCAATTAAAATACAGGATGAATTACCAGCAGTAGAAACCCTTGAAAATGAAAATATATTTGTGATGAAAGAATCACGTGCAACTCATCAGGATATACGTTCTTTAAAAATTTTAATATTAAATTTAATGCCGGCCAAAATAAAAACAGAAACTCAAATTTTACGCCTGATCGGTAATTCTTCTTTGCAGGTGGATATTGATCTAATGCATCCGGCAAGCCATAATTCAAAAAACACTTCCGAGGAGCATTTAATCAAGTTTTATAACACCTTTGAGGAGATTAAAGATAATAATTATGATGGCATGATAATTACCGGGGCCCCAGTTGAAACTTTAGACTTTGAAGAAGTAGATTACTGGGATGAGCTCAAAAAAATTATGGACTGGAGCCTGCATCATGTATTTTCTACCCTTCATATTTGCTGGGGAAGTCAGGCCGGACTTTATCATCATTATGGGATACCGAAATATCCTTTAACTGAGAAAATGTTTGGAGTTTTTCCACATTATAAAACTAAAAAGCATGTTAAATTGATGCGCGGCTTTGATGATCTTTTTTATGTTCCGCATTCTCGCCACACAGAGATCAGGAGAGGGGATATAGAAAAAATTGAAGAGCTTGAAATTCTATCGGAGTCAAAAGAATCGGGGGTTTATCTTGCTGCCAGCAAAAATGGACGCCAGGTTTTTGCAACTGGTCATTCGGAATATGACCGAGAAAGTCTGGAGGATGAATATCTTAGAGATATCAAAAAAGGAATAGAAATTGATCCACCAAAAAATTATTATAAGGATGACGATCCAGATAAAGAAATTGTTATGCGCTGGCGCAGTCATGCAAATTTGTTATTTGTTAACTGGCTGAACTATTATGTCTACCAGGAGACACCATTTGATTTGAGTAAACTTAAATAAAACTGTAATTTTAATGCTAAAGAGCCCTTCTAAAATATAACTAGAAGGGCTCAAACTGATTTAAGAGTTATTATTCAGCAAAACTTAAGTTTTTTGTAATCCAGACGTCAGAAGGTGATTTTGTTACAGCTCATCATTTAAATACATATCAATTCCAACTGCAGCATCATGACCGGTTTTAATTGCAGTGATTACATCCGGTCCCAGGGCAATATCTCCACCTGCAAAAAGCCAGTCAACTGAAGTCTGGCTGTAGTCGTTAATTTTAATTCTGGGGCCAGCATATTCAATCTCAAATTGATCATCAATATAAGAATTATCTCCACCCTGACCGATAGCTTCAATTACCATATCACATTCGTAATTTTCAATATCGCTGTCATCAAAGGTAGGGCTGAAATTCATTTCTTCATCAAAGACTGAGACACAGCAGTTGGTGCAGAGCTGAGCCAGGGTTCCATCTTCATTGACCTCAATTTCTTTTGGTCCTCTACCTGGTTTAAAGACAATACCTTCCTCCCGGGCTTCTTCAATTTCTTCCTGGTCAGCAGGCATAATATCTTCAGTTTCTAAAGAAGTAACAGTAATATTTACCTCACCATATTTATCCATCTGAATTCTGGCCATTGAGCGGGCAATATCCATGGCAACATTACCTCCACCAATGACCACTAAATTTCTGGTGACAGGAACTTCCTTACCGCGGGCAATATCAGCCAGCAGATTTACAGCCTGATAAACATTATTATTGTCAGTACCAGGAACTCTGGTGCTGCGGCCGTTGTGCAGACCGGTTGCTGCAAAAACTGCATCATACTGCTCGTGCAGCTCATCTAAAGTGATATTTTCACCAATTCTGGTATTAAAGACAAAGTCTACTCCCAGACTTTTAATATAGTTAATGTCTTTATCCAGGGCATCATAGGGCAGACGGTATTCTGGGATTCCATAGCGCATCATACCACCGGCTTTTTCTTTGCTGTCATAAACTGTGATCTGATAGCCCATTACACTTAAATAATGAGCAGCAGAAAGACCTGCAGGTCCGGCTCCAACAACAGCCACCTTTTTATTATTCTGCTCAATCTTTTCTGTTCCCAGAACTTTTTTGTAATCAGCAGAGTCAACATTATCAACCGCATAGCGCTTCAGCCAGCGGATAGAAACTGCTTCTCCGCGATGAGAAATCGCACAAACTCCTTCACAGGTATGAGTACAGACCCTGCCGCAGATTTCTGGAAGTGGATTGTCCTCATAAATCTGTTCTAAAGATTCTTCCAGATCATCATCAAAAATTCCTCTGATATACTGGGGAATATTCATACTGGCAGGACAGGTGTCTGTACAGATTTCACATTCAACACAGCGGGAAGCTTCCTTTTCTGCCTGTTCTTTAGAAAACCCTTCTACAATTTCTATAAACGAATTAATTCTTTCTTCTGGCTCCAGCATTTCCATATCAATTCTTTTTAAATCCAGAAGATCAGAATGTTCATCTCTTAAATATCCGAGAGGATGATCAACCTGATTAATATCTTTTTCAGCTGGAGTAACAATAAATGAATCTGGATCAATTTCAATATAGCTGTAATCCCGGCTCATTTCTAAAGAACCAGTGGTACAGACATCAACACAGAGTCCACACCAGCAGCAGCGTCCATAATCTATCTGTGGTCTTTCACTGCGCTGCCCTTCTTCAGCCGGAACATCAAGCATTTCCACCATCGAAATGGCATCATTAACACAGACTTCCTGACAGGTCGAGCAGCCTATACAATCTTCTAAATCATTAATGTGAAAACCCCTGTATCTTTTAGCAGCATCATTTGATTCAGCTGGATAACGAACTGTTTCTGGTTTTTTTACTAAATTTTTAAAAGCGGTAACAGGAGAGAAGATGCTTTTTTTATCATTAGCCAATTTTTTCACCTCATTAGTCTTATATTACTTTCAAATTATTTTTAATAATATTTTAGTAATGCAGTTAATTTTCTAAATTCAGATTTCCGAAAAATATTAGCGGTCAAATTCTGGAGGACAGATACCTAAACTTTTGGCCCAGACTGGAACATCGGCAATTCTGGTACCGGGCAGATATTCTCTAACTCCATATAATCCCAGAGGAGTTGAAGCACCTCTCACGTGAACTCGATATGGTTTTAAGCTTCCATCTGAGACCATGTAATAGCCGTATTCACCTCGTTTTGATTCAATTTTAACATAAGCATCACCTTTAGGAATTCTATACTTAAGTCCATTACCGAGGTCTGTCTGTACAGGTCCATCCGGAATCTTATTAATCAGCTGTCTGATAATTTTGATGCTCTGCAGCATATCATCTCTGGCAATTTTTATTCTATCCCAGGCATCACCATTGTCACCTGTTGGCACTTCAAATTCTACATCATCATAAGCTGCATAGGGCATCATTTTACGAAGATCATGAGGAACACCATTTGCTCTTAAAACAGGCCCGGTTGCTCCCATCTCAATTGCTTCTTCTTTAGTGATCACAGCCTTACCCTGCCAGCGTTTTTGAGCATTAGGGTTTTCAAAAAGTGTTTTTTCAAGATCAGGAAAGCGCTCATTTTCAAGCTCATTCATCAGATCTAAGATTTTAGCAAATGTTTCAGCTTCAATATCCTGTCTAACTCCACCTGGACGAATATAAATATGATAAACTCTGGCTCCAGTTATTTCTTCGAAAATATCAAGTATATAATCTCTGGTTAAAGTTCCCCAGTTCATGATGGTGTACTGACCAATTCCGGCAGCATTACCGCCGATTGAAAAGATGTGACCCTGAATTCTGGCCAGCTCTAAAATTATTGATCTGATGTAATCTGCCCTTCTGGGAACTTCAATTTCACCAATTGCTTCAAATCCCATTGCATAAACCATTTCGTTAATATCCGGTTCTTCAACACAGATCCGGGGAACTAAAGCAGTGTTTTTAATCCAGATTCTTTCTTCCATTAATTTTTCAAAACCGCGGTGCAGATGACCAGCATTGGCCTCAGCTGCAGTTACAGTATCTCCCTCAAAATTATAATTTATTCCGTAGTTGCCGGGAACACCGGGGTGATTCGGTCCAAAAAATATCTCAGTCTGTGTGCTTTTGTCCATTGTAATCCCTCCACTCATAATTATCATTAACAAATTTTCTAGTGTCAAAGTCCTTGCGCATTGGAGGAAGGTGCTGCCAGTTTTCTAAAATCATTTCTTCTAAGTTGTCATTCCCCTTAAATTCAACTCCAAAGAATTCGTGAATGTCTCTTTCGTAAAATTCGGCTACCGGCCAGATTTCTTTTGCTGTCTGGAAAACACCGGGCTCCCTTTTAATTCTCGTTTTGAGGCTGATATTAATGTAATCATCATAAGAGAAGAGGTGGTAGACAAGTTCAAATTCTCCTTCATCAAGCCAGTCAACACAGCTGATTGTAGAAAGGTGCTGATAGGAGTGAGATTTCAAAAAGGAAAGTGCCTGAATTAAATTTTCTTGCTTAATACTGACAGAAACATTCTGCTTTCTTTTGATTTCTGCTGCCGGTGGGTCTAGATGAACATTAATCAACTCTAAAAGTTCTTTTTCATTTCTCACTGTGTTCTCTGCACCTCCCCTAAAACTGCTTCCTGATTTTGATGATAAAATTCTAGATTCTCTTCGTAGCGCTTGTAGCCATCTGCCTCACCATTATTGATCATTTTTTTGAGTTTGAGTAAGCCGTCTAATATAGCTTCTGGCCGCGGCATACAGCCGGCGATATATATTTCAACCGGCAGGTATTTATCAAGCTGTTTAATTGTATTATATGAATCCCAGTACATACCGCCATTGATTGTACAGGAGCCAAAGCCGACTACAAATTTTGGTGCCTGCATCTGTTCATAAGTATAGATTAAACGTCTGAGCGTTTTAGTGCTTAAATAGCCGGTGACTAAGAGCATATCTGCCTGGCGCGGTGTTGCTGCCGGGCCAATACCAAAGCGGCTCATATCATAACGAGAAGTCATAGTTGGGGGCAGCTCTATTGCCCCACAACCTGTACAGTAATGAAGCATATTAATCGATTTGTTTTGGGCCCAGTCAAGGATCTCCTGCCAGCTCCCTTTAACAAAATTATTATTCATCTCAAAAACCTCCTGCTTAAATTATTATATATAGTGCCTGTAAAATCGCTATTCCCAGCGGCCATTTCCAGAAAAACTTAACTCCATCTTCAATTCTGAATCTGGGGAAAAGACTGCCGAACATTGTTGCTAAAATCCAGACAATCAGCATTTTAAAGCTGAAGCTGAAGATGTTATCTGCTCCTCCCAAAAAGAGGTTGACATAAAGGGCCAGCTCGATAATAATTGTAATTGATTTCTGTAAGAGCAGCATTCCTAAGTATTTTCCACCTGATTCTACAACCGGGCCAGACCCAATCTCCGCTGGAGCTATCATCGCATCAAAAGGTTTTTTGCCCATCATTCCAATTAACACCACAAAGGCTACCAGAGCCATCAGCGGATAGGCAAAGAGATTCCAGTTTAAAAAACTGCCGCTCTGAGCCTGCATCAGGCCCCAAACAGAAGAGGTCTGATACCTATAAATCAGGGAAAATAAAATAACAAGATAGGGCAGCTCATAACCAAGCATCTGAGTTAAAGCTCTCGATATACCAACTGAAGCCTGAGGATTACCTGAACCAACAGTACCCATCGCCATTCCAAGAGAGGCAACAGCTAAAAAATAAATAATCAGTAAAACTGTACCTTCCATCGAATAAAGCTGCCAGCTGCCGAGGGGAATAAAGAATAAGGTTGCAATTACTCCTCCCAGAGCCATAACGGCACCAAAGTCAAATATAAAACCGTGAGTTATCGCGTCTTTACCAAAGAGTTTTAACACATCAAGATAGGGCTGATAAAAAGGTGGGCCGTATCTTTTTTGGATCCGGGCCACAATTTTACGAGCAATACCCATAAAAAGCAGTCCTAAAGCTGTGGTAAAGAGAGTTATTAAAATAAAATGTCCGATTCTGTAAATTATATCTATCATATTATCCACCCCACTGCAGCTAGAATGACAAACAACAAGACTGAATAGAGAGCATAATTTTGTACTCTTCCACCTGCAAAAATTCTTCTTAAACTTTCACCACTTTTAAGTAAATTAGCAGTCAGAGTTTCATAAAAACCGGTCAGGCTTTTAGCTGCCAGATTATCAAATAAGCGGTCAAAGGGTCTGTAATACTGGTAAGCATAATGATAACTTTCAGCATCAGTAATATATTCGCCTGAGCTGTAGGTATCAAGCAGTCCAACCAGTTTTGATTTTTTAGCAAAGCCAAAGACTAAGAGAGCAATTACAAAGCCAGCTGTAAAGATATTAAAGATATAAAGTGAATTCCAGGCACTAAAAGCACCCTGAATACTGTAAAGGCTGTAATTAACACTTTCTATTCCTAGATAACCAGAAATCTGAGTTATAATGTTCATCTGAATTCCAGGGAAAACACCAAAAAATACAATAACTCCGATTAAAATCAGCATTGGTATTTTCATCATTAGGGGAACTTCTTTAATTTCCTGATGCTGGGGCTTTAACTGGCCTAAGAAAACTGTACTTAAAGGCTTAAAAACATACATAAATGAAGCTATACTGCCAAAAAAGGCGGCCAGGGCCAGGAATAAATAACCTTTTTCAATTAGTGCCTGGTAAATAACCCACTTTGAAATAAAACCATTTGTTGGTGGAATACCTGCCAGGGCAATAATTGCCGTTAAATAGGCGGCAAAGGTAAGCGGCATTCTAAAAATTAGTCCACCCATCTCATACATTTTTGTTGTTCCTGTTCTGTAGATAACTGCTGCCAGAGCCAGGAAAATAGTTGACTTAAAGATTAAATGGTTCATTAGATGCAGCATGGAACCGGTGAATCCGAGTGGAGTTGCGATTGCAATTCCAATAATTATATAACCCATCTGTGAGATTGAAGAATAGGCTATTAGTTTTTTCATATCCTCCTGTCTGATTGCAAGTATTGTTCCGGTAATGATAGTCACTGCCCCCAGGAGAGCAAACAGATAGCTCAAAAGCGGCAGTCCCCGATAGGATATTGTATTTTCTATAATCTTAAAGAAGGACAGCTGATGGAAAACTACAATCAGACCATAAATCCCAACTTTAAGCAGCATCCCGGAGAGAAAAGGAGAAAATTCCTTTGGAGCATTACCGTGTGCATCTTTAACCCAGACATGAAGCGGGAAAATACCAGCTTTAACTAGAAAGGGTAGGCTAATTGCTGAGAGCAGTAATATTGATTGAGGGGCAGAATTATTTAATAGAAACTGAGCTGCCGGCTCAAAGGCAAAACTGCCTGTCTGCTGAAAGATAAAGATTACTGCCATTAAAAATGAATAGGCTGCAGCTGTACTTAAGATCAGATAGCGGTAGGCTGCTTTTGCTGCCATTTTCTTTTTTCCAGAGGAAATTAGATAAAAGGAAGTCCAGGTCATTAGCTCCCAGAAAATAAAGAGAGTTAAAAAATCACGGGCAAAGAAAACTCCCATAATACTTGCTATCACAAGCAGAAAATTTAGATTAAAGACAGAGCTGAATTTAAAATCTGCCTGTGACTCGATAGAAAAGATTGCAATTAAAAGTGAAATTGCTGCTGTCAGGACTGCAAAGAGCCAGGAAAGCGGAGTTAAGGCCATTAAAAATTCAAGCTGATAGCCCATTAAACTTAAGCTGAAACTCTGACTGAGTTCCCAGCTGCCGTATAATAGAGACAGACTTACAAGTAGATAAGCTGAGACCAACGCCGTAATTGTCGCTCCCGCTTTTTTGTTTTTCTTATTTAAAACATAGGCTGCAAAGGCTGCTGCAGCTGGAATAAATATATATTTGATCAGCAATTAGATCCCTCCTAAAACTGTCATAATGTAGCGGCTGTTATTTAAAATTTCTGCGGCTGCCTTTTCCAGAGGCTCAGCAATTATCTGAGGATAAACACCAAGGCCGATAATTAGCAGAGTTAATAAAATAACAGGTACAGTGATCACAGCTGTATTTTTTACTTCAATTTTTAAATCTTCAAAGTATAACTTTTGTACTACTTTTAGATAATAGGCGATTTCGATTACAGCAGCTGCCAGAATTAAAAAGGTAATTAAAAATTGCTCTGCATTTAAACTGCTGTTGATGATCATAAATTTACTGATAAAACCATTTAAAAATGGAACTCCGAGAATTCCCATAGCAGCAATTGTAAAGCCAAAAGCTGCTGTTGGTTTTTTGCTTCCCAAACCGGATAAGTCTTCAATCTTTTTACTACCGGCTGCTGAAATTAAAACACCAGCACTAATAAAGAGCAGAACCTTTAAAATAGAATGATTGATTAACTGAAAAAGTGCGGCCTTAACGGCTGCATCTGTTCCCAGACTGAGCACTGTTACGATTAATCCCATCTGGGCCAGACTGGAGTAAGCTAGCATTCTCTTTATGTTTTCCTGCTGGTAGGCAATTAATTCTCCAAAGATTAGAGTGATAACTCCAATCACTAAAAGGTAATTGAAAAATTGCTGAGCTGGAAAAAGAGTGAAAAATATTCTAACTAAAGCATAAATTCCAGCTGCTGAGACTGCCCCGCTCATGATACCACTGACTGCTGTCGGTGCCTCTGTGTAAATATCAGGTACCCAGAAGTTGAGTGGAAATAATTCTGCCTCAATTCCAATTCCAATTAAAAATAAGAGGGCAGTAGTCTGCAGCAGTAGTGGATTAATTAAGCCAGCTGAAGCTGCTATTTCTGCCAGATTGAGGCTGCCAACTGCTGAGTATGTAAATCCAATTCCAAGCAGCAAAAATACAGAACCGATGCCTCCAATAATCAAATATTTAAAACTTGCTTCATAACTGTCCCCACCGGCAAAAGTTGTCAGGCTGTAGGCGGCAATACTTGTAATTTCAATAAAGACGAAGAGGTTAAAAAGATCACCAGTCATCACCATGCCGCTGGCCCCTGCAGTTATCATTAAAAAGAGCAGGTAAAACTTATCATCAAACTGATAGTCCTGCGATAGATTGTAGATTGAGAGAATAAAAGCACTGCCATTAATTAAAAAGGCTGCCAGTAGTGCAAGAGGTCCAACATATAAATTAATTGCAAATGGTGCCTGCCAGCCGCCGATTTCAATGATAACTGGAGCAGCCATAATTCCACTAAAATTGCTGCTGAGCACAATTAAATTAAAAGCAGTAGTCAGTAAAGCAATGATTTTAGGTAGTTTAGTACTGAGCATTTTAAAAATAGGCATTGTAAAAGCCATTAATAATGGTAAAGCAATAATTAAAGTTAAATTCACCATTTTAACCCCCTTATTTCAGAAATATTTAGGGTTGAATATTTATCATAGATTTTAATTACTAAGGCCAGCCCCAAAGCCAGTACTGCTGTTCCAATCACAATTGAGGTTAAAACTAGGGCCTGTGGGATTGGGTCAACAAAAGCATTTGCATTACTTTGAATTACAGAATTTAAAATTGGTGCATTTGCTGCTTCAACATAACCTAAGGCGACCAGCAGTAGATTGACTCCGGTATCCATTAGGCCTAGTGAAATAAGAATTTTTATCATATTTTTTCTGCTTAAAACTCCATAGAGCCCGATAAAAATGAGAAGTATTGATCCCCCAAAAAAGGACCACTCCTCCAGGAAGTTGAGCAAAGTGATCACATCCTTTATAAATTTTAATCTGCAGTTGATTATTATTTGTCTCTGCAGCTGATTTTTAAAATTGATTATTTAAGCTTCGATTAAATTTTTAACTATATTAGTTAATTCAGCTCCTACTTTAAAGGCAATGGCAAGATAAATCAGTGGAATAATTCCGGCGCTGAAAAGCTGACCGACTGTTCCGGTTGCCATAAAGTTTTCTAAAAATGCGCCTCGAGTTACTAATCCATAGAGGCCGAGGCCGACAAATAAAATACCGGCTGCACTTTCAACTAAAGTAATATTACTTTCTTTAATTTCAAATTTATTATCAGAAATCATTTTAAGTAAAAAGGCAGTTGCAATAACTGCTCCCCCCTGAAAACCTCCACCAGGACTTAAATGACCGTAAACAAAAATATATGTTCCTGCCAGTAAAAGCAGAGGAAAGAGAAACTTAATCCCTGTATTTAAAATTAAAGAAGAATCTCTATCTGCAAATTTCTTTTTCCCTGATTTTTTTAAATTAAGAATAACTCCAATCCCGGCAGCTGCCAGAAATAAGACTGTAATTTCACCGAGGGTATCAAATGATCTGTAATTTGCCACTACAGAAGTAACGATATTAGCTGAGCCGCTTTCTAAATTTTTACTTTCCTGAAAGATAACTTCTTCATTTTCTGAATTAACATTTTTGTTTAAATAGCGGCTGGCTGTTCTATTGTTGATGTCTGCCCTGCCAAATTTATTTAAAGTAATTTCTCCAGCAGCAGGATTAATGGTAAAGGCCTGCAGAATAATAAAGGCAAAAGCAGCTGTTATAAGAAGGGCAATTAAATTTCTAGATTTCACTCACTTTTCCCCCTTTCAGTTTTGAATAGGGCCAGCACAAAAATTGCTGTAGTTAAACCGGCACCGATCGCAGCTTCTGTCATTGCCACATCAGGTGCTTTTAAGAAATAAAATAAGACTGCTGCGATTAAGCTGACAAGGCCGGCAGCAATTATTGAGCTCAATAGATCATCAAAAACCAAAGCCGCAACTGCAGCTGCCAGCATAATTAAAATTAAAAAACTAGAGATTAGAGACATTCTGATCACTGCCTTTCTGATTATTATTTAAGTAATTTTCCTGATATTTATCCTGAGCAGTAATTTTATTTATAGCAATTTTACTGATTCGAGCAGCGCGGGCAATAGAGTGGCTGCCGATTGGGTTTGTCATTAAAATAAAAACTGCAATAATTAAAGTTTTTAAGAACCAGTCAGTCTCAACCATTCCCACCCCAATAATTGTCGAAAGAGCGCCAAGGGTTGTAGCTTTTGTACCTGCCTGCAGGCGGTTGTAAACATCAGGCATTCTGAATAAACCTAAGGCTCCTAAAAATAAGAACAGACTGCCGGCTAATATTAAAATATAACCTAAAATATTAATTATGAGCAAGATTAAGCCCTCCCTTCAAGATAACGGGCAATGACAACTACTCCAGTAAAGGAAAGAGCAGCAAAGACAAATGAAATATCAAGATAAATATTATTTTTTAAGAATAAGGCCAGTATTACCAGCAGAGAACTAATTATGGTAGTGATTGTATCCAGAGCCACAATCCTATCAGCTGCTGTTGGACCCTTTAACATTCTAATTACTGCCAGAAAAATTGCAGCACTGATAATTATAAAAATATAGTTTAACATTAAAAAACCCCCTCCAGCAGCTTTTCAAATTTTTCAGAAATTATTTTTTTTTGTTCTCCCGGGTCTTCGGTAGTCACATCAATCCAGTGAACATAGAATTTGTCTTCAATAATGTCTACTGTAAGTGTACCTGGAGTCAGAGTAATTGAATTAGCTAAAAACAATTTTGCCTGATCTGATTTTAGATCAGTGTTAATTTCCACAATACCTGGATTAATGGGAAGAGATGGATTAATAACTCTTTTTGCAACATCAAGGTTGGCTTTAAGCATTTCCCATAAAAAAACAGGTAGATACTTTAAAAAAGCTAAAAACCTGCTTAAAATATTATTATTTCCTTTGGCTCTGCTGAAACTTTGATAGGTAAAATAGGAGAGAATTAAGGAAATTATTAAACCGGCCATTATTTCGTCCCGGGCCAGAGATGAAGTATAGGCCAGCCAGAAGAGAAAATAGACTGCTGTAGTAAATAAATATCTTTTTAATTTCTGCAAAATAAAACCCCCTTCAAAATAAAGTTGATAAAATTATTATGAGATTTTTTTCATTAATTTAGTGAAAAAAATAATATTCAACGGCAGCGGGCCCCCTTTCGTAAGATTCAAATAACTTATATTTATATATTATGATATTACGATATAAAAGTCAACAAATAATTAGAATTTTTCTGAAAATATATATATTTATTAAAAAACTGTTATTAGAAGGAACTGAGCTCCAGCAATAACAGTTTAAACAGCAGGCAGGCTATTTAATTATACTTTTTAGAAAATCTAAGCTAAATTTCACTTACTGATTCTCTTTCAATCAGTTCTGTTGAAATAACTGATTTAGTAGATTTTTTCTCAGGGTTTTGAATGCGATCAAACAGTTTACGGGCTGCTTCCTGGCCCATTGCCTCTTTATCAATAGAGATTGTTGTTATTTTTGGAGTGGTAAAAGCTGTTAATTGAATATTATCAAAGCCTATGATAGAAATATCTCCTGGAATATCAAGGCCATATTTCTTAAATGTCTGCATTAAACCAATGGCAGTAGCATCATTAGCTGCAAAAACAGCTGTAGGAAGTTTATCTTCTTGTAAAAATTTTTTAGCCAGTTCTTTACCCATTTCCTGACTAAAGTCATCCGTTATTTTAATAAAACTATCATTTATTTCTAAATTGTTTTCCATCAACTCTAATTTATATGCTTTATATCTCTCATTAAAACTGGGGTGGCTGTTGGGGCCACCTGCATAGCCTATTTTTTTATGCCCCATTTTAATTAAATAACGGACTGCTTCTATAGCACCATTAAAATTATCGGAAACAATAGAATCCATAATAGGAGATCGAAGATAGTTATCTACCAATACTGTGGGAAATTTTAGTTCTTCAATCGCTCTAATCATATCTTTATTAATATCTGCACCGGCCAGTATCAGACCATCAACTTTATTTTGACTAATAATTGAAGGAATTTCCCTACTTTCTAGTGCATCAAGTTTAATAGTAGAAAATAAAAGATTATAATCATAATTTTCTACTTAGATTTCTACTCCGGAGATAACTCTGGTATAGAATGGGTTATTAAAAATAGGAATATGTCTGCGGCTCATAATGAATGCAATATTATTAGTTTTTAGATCAGCCTGAGAGTGGAAAGAAAAATACTCCATTTCTTTAGCAATATTTAATATTTTTTGTCTGGTTCGAGGTGAGACACCACCTTTATCATTTAAAGATTTTGAAACTGTAGAAATTGAAACATCAGCTTTTTTTGCAATATCTTTAATTGTAACACTCATTGAAAAGCATCCTTTCCTTAAAAATATTTCTT
>Ga0114983_1000442_pt1 | contig 17817 bp, 23 predicted proteins | sample Shrwel_input2_RT_FD_87182 | JGI IMG/M metagenome (GOLD analysis project Ga0114983, IMG submission 87182) | Subsurface microbial communities from deep shales in Ohio, USA - Utica-3 well 1 S input2 RT | ecosystem: Environmental > Aquatic > Deep subsurface > Shale gas/oil reservoir > Produced... | reverse complement strand
TGTTCCTGCTTAAAACTTACCTTTAATTTTAAATTCTATCTCTGGATCTAGTCCATGTTCTCCTCTCATCTTCCTAACTAGATTCTCTACTAAATTAGTCTTTACGTCAAAACTAGTTATCTCTACTTTCCCAGTTCCCCTCTTTTAGCTCTTGCTTTTAATCTAGTATCAATTTTCTTTTTAGTAGGATTGTCAATTTTATATCCAGCTTCTTTTAACTCTTCAATAATTTTGTCAGAAATCATACTAGCCTTTTGCAAGATATCTACTTCTGAATATTCATCAGCGACAACATCAATAAGATCATCAATTTCTGCTAGAATTGGAGCACCTTTAGATAAATAGTGATCTATCTCCGGTACAAACTTTCTAGCAAAAACAATTAACACACTTAATGCTCCTAATACTGTAATAATCAAATTAAAATCAAATTTCATAATTAATCATCCTCTCAATTTTTTAATTGTCATACTCTACAACAACTCTTAGTTTTTGGCCATCCACCTTAGACATGATTTCATTAAAGGCATCTCTGCTATTCCAAACTGCATTCTCACCCTTGCCTTTACCGACCAAAATACAACCTTTTGTATTCCTAGGATAATTACCTACATGGATCTGAACTGCAGCTCTCTTAAAGACTTCCTCTAATTGGATCACATCATAATCCCACCTGCTAGTTTTCTTCTCGCGAATAAAAGCCTTGTACTCTCCAGGAGGAATACAAGATTCATTAGTTTTGTTCTGTCTCCAAGGTGGTTCAAGGGTATGGCCAATTTTATGGCCATCAACATAAATCTCACCCAATGTAGCTTCATCTGTTTCTTCTTTGCGAATTACTCTGATTTCACTCACCTAATCACCTCCTTTCAAAAAATAAAAAAGACACCCTAAGGTGACTTGGAATTAGATTTATCATTCAATTGTTTTAATGCTTTTTCAAGACTTGGAGGGATAGTTACTCCTGCCTGACCTAGATTTTCTAGAGCACTAATACCCTCTTTTGAAATATAGAACCATATGGCCATTAATCTTACTGCTCCTCCAGTACCTAATATTTGATCTACTAAGTGTGCTATGGCCACAATAAGAAACAGTCCTATCTTCTTGGCTATTCCTTTTCTGCCTGTATCGCTATCTAATTCTTTCATGACATAGCCAGATAGCAAACCGGTAGCATAATCAACAACTACCATTAAAATAAGAATATTCAATGCTTTATCATAACCACCCAACATATAACTTATAACACCGCCAACTACTCCAACTACGTAATTGAAATAACCCCATACTTTATTAGCTACTTCTATCTTCTCTATGATAATCACCTCCAATGTTAAATAAAAAAGACCCTTTCGGAATCTAGTTAGTTATCACCACGCGTTAGGAGAATAGTCAGTCTTAATTCTCATAAAGCTACTCTCAGCCCTGTCTGATGAATGGCCAGACCTGATATACAACTGTATTTTATCTAATTTTTTAACATTATAAATATTTTTTGAAAATGTTTTATAATTGAGGCCTGGTGCCGGATACCTTACAGTAGATGCTGCCAAAGAACCGTTTTTATATATCATTCCATACGTGTCCCCATAATCTGGACAACGAAGATTAAACTCCACTTTTATATTTCCGGAGAATCCTATGGTTAGTTCAAAAATTTTAGTCCAACTATCATCTATGTATACCGCCAGTTTACTGCTAGTACTCCCTATGACACAATCCCCTATATCAAATCCTTCACGTTTGTCATGGTTATCTTGAATATTTCCTTCAATCCTATTTAAGTTTTCATTATCAAACCCATCATCAGGAGTCCAATCAGTTTTGCTCCCTTCCCAACTCATTCATTTTTCCTCCCTTCCATATTCGCCCTTAATCCTCCATCATATTCTATTTCTTGCTTAGTCGCATAAAATTTCCCTATCTTATTAATACCATTTTGTTGAAACTCCGGAGCACTAAATTGATCTGCTAATATTAATGCCGGATTACCCCGCCAATCGAGACTAATATCTCTTTTTGGATCAGCAAAAGAATCTTTCAATTTATCAGCTATTTTCTGGGCTATACTTCTAGTTTGCACCAAGTGATTAGTAGGAAGAGTATATTCTATTTTTCCGTTCTCAGTTATACTTCTATCATCTTTTGAATGAGCTTTTTCTACTCCTTGCACTTTTAGTGGCTTTCCTTCAATTATCAAATTAAAACTATCTTGACTAGTACCATTATTAGTAATCTCAATTTCAGCATTACAAGCATAATAACTAGCATTAGTGATTGTAGTATTAGCAGTGTTATCTTCTAGTCTAGATCTAACCTCTATAGCCGGTTTTTCTGAGTATTCAGCATTAATAATTATAGACTCTCCTGCTTCAATACTCCTAATTTCACTAGTTGAAAATATCTCTTCTATTGTATCAGAGGGCTTTAGTGGCTGAGTCTCTACTATAATATAATTGGCCACACTCGAGGAATCAGCAGGTTGATTTTTTCTAAAATAATCATCAGCTGTAATCTCATATATACCTTCTGGAATAATAAGTCTTAATGCTTTGGCTTCTAGAATAGCTTGGCCTTTTAAGTCGCTAGCTGCATTAGCTATAATATGCGGCCTAATGTTCATATAATTTCCAGCAAACATATTAGCTGATGATTCTCTAATTCTTATATAATCTAATGCTAAACTAGTTTGGCCAGTGAGTGGAGCAAATGATGCCCCTTTAATTTTTTGAGCATTGATAGACATTGTTGCACTAGCTAGAAAATCAACCGAACCTTCGATCGCTGGTATTGATGTAGTTTCAAAAGAAACAACATTAGAGAAATAAGTTTCATGGCCATCAGGATCAAAGTGAACTACATTACTATAATAAGTCATATTATCAACTTCCTTCAGCTGTCATACGAACATAATATCCTGTGCTTTGATCTAACCCTGTCACATTTGCAGATATAACCTGTGGTGCAGTTATTGTCTGTATTGAAGTTTGATTTATATCTTGTGAAAAATCTGGGTAAGGAGAATATTGAAATGCTACATCTAATTGAGAATATTCTCCTAAGCTAAATATTTCTCCGTTGAGAGTTGCTGATGAAGCAGAGATATTTGTTACATCATAAGATTTCATAAATACTCCTGGTGGTTGCAAGTCCACTTCGCCTGCTATCCATGTTCCTCCCTGGATAGTTGCATCATTATTATTAATTTCATCTATCAGAATATTTCCTGACCCAGAATCACAGCGATAATAAGATACTAATCCTTGTTCATTACCAACTAATTTTCTATCTTTGTAATATTCTATCTCTAATTGAGAACGATTATAATTCCACAATCTTAATTCATCACATTCCATTTGAGAGAATTGAACATTATCACTTCTTTTGCCTATTACTAGGTCATATTGACCTAGTGCGGCACTTGCATGAGTCCAAGTGTGCACTAAAACACCGTTGATATAAAACATAACATCGCCAGCATTACGAACTATAGAAATCATGACTTGGTTAGTTGAAACATCAAAGCCGGAGTAATCGTTAGGATAACTAGAACCCCATGCTAATCTAAGCTTCCCGTCGCTGGTTCTTTGGATCATCCATCCGTCAGAAACTAATCCTCCATAGCTAAGAAACGTTTGAAAATAAGCATTGTTAGTTAATTGAAATAGCATTTCAATTGTAAATTGTTCTTGTTGCATAACAGTTGAAAAAGGAACAACTATATTATCATCAACGCCATCGAGACTAATTGCATAAAGATTATTAAGAGCCATCTATGTTCAACTCCCATACATCTCCTATTTCACAAGGCAAGTTTAAACTTGCAGCATGATAACAATCATGAACTCTAGTTCTTGCTTTCTCAAAATCATTGCTCCTATCAGTAATATATTGTTTAAGCCAATTATGAAAATTATTAACCTCTGTAGCGTTGTTAAAATCTAAACTAATCCCAAGAGTCGGTTTCCCTTCCATATTAACACCATCATTAACTTCTCTATCATGAATATTCTCTTGATTATAACTATCTAATTCAGCTATGATTTCTGTTTTATAATTGCTTATGATATCTGGATCATGGCCAATGCTAGTCATATTAATTACTCTATGCATAATACACCTCCTAATCTAATTGAACTGTCAAATTACTCAATGGTATTTTGAATATATCATCAATTGTAATAGTCTTGGCAGTATTCAAAGATTTATGAAACAGCGGATTACCGCCTGTTTGAGCGTCCATTAGCAAAGCATGGGTAATAGTTCCCCAATCAGCTGTTGCCTGTGGAAATTCAATATCATAAGTATTTTGAGTCACTCCATCTGCAATTGCATCAAAGGCTACTGATTGTCTTACATATCCTCCACTACTGACTTCATTAGTTGTATCACCAGCCTCGGTAGGATCAGCGGTTAACAATGCCACGTATACCGTAGTTGGCGATGTATAAGGAACATTTCTTAATACATGATCAAGTAATTTATTCTCAAGATAAGTACACATATCACTCACTATTATCACCTTCCTAACTCTGTACTATATTTGTAAAGGATGGCCCTTCTATTCTTACTATATTCTTTCTATCTGCATATACTTGGCCACCACAAGCTTCTGCTATTTGTCTTAATGCCTCTCTATGACTTACTGGCTCAAAATATCCCCAAGGGATTATAAACTCTTGCAATTCTGTATCTATCCAATACTCATCATCTTCTAAATCTGTATCATCAAATACTATCTCTGCTAAAGCATATAATGAAATATTTTGATACACTTCACTAGTTGAAAATGTTGTTTTTCTAAGCAGTTCTAATCTATCTCTAGCACTGGTACTAGCATAAGTCTCCTGTTCGGGAACTGACCAATCGCCAGACCAGAATGTACCTAAGGGTAAGTACTCAATTATTCCACTAGGCAACTCTAATCCTATCCAGGCTCTTATCTTCCTATTAACTTTAATCTTTCGATGAAGTGGAGAATTGATATTTCCTGCTGAAAATCTATAATCTATATTGTTAAGCTTAATATCTATCTCATTAGATGATATATTTCCAATTGGAAGACTACCATCCTTAACTTCTCTTTCTTCAAGAAGGTTAATGGCCATAATCTGATCATCGTCATAGATCTCCTGGACACTAGAGAAGAATTCAAGAATCTTAACTTGTCTGCCAGAGTGGGACCATCTTTTAATTATAATTTTCATCTCTGTTATTGTTGACAGCTGAAGGTCGGAGATATCCCTTTGCCAACTGACTCCTGTATTTCCTATTACAGATTCTGTGTGGACTAAAGTTCCTGATTCATATAATTCAATATCAAAATCCTTGGGGAATTCACCTCTTGCATCATCGGCGACTACTTTTAAACCATATACAGGTCTAGCAAAGAATCTAACTGTCAAAGTTGGATAAGGAGCATAAAACTCACCATTTATGTCAGAAAGAGAAGTTCCCCACCAACCTACTTGATTATCTTCTGCCTCTTCTTCAGTTGATGGTGCAGGATGATAAGTCCCATCTAAAGCACATGATCCATCTAAGGATAACCATTTCTGAGTTGTAGATTCTTTTGAATCAGCAATTTGTCTAACCCAAGAAATATTAGCTTCCTCATTAGCAAAGACTTGGATTGATTGATCAAGATAAGGATCTGTCCAAGTAACTTCTATTCTGGCTTTAAAACTTCTCTTCCCTGCTTTGATCGCTTCAAGGAATTCTTGACTAACTGGAAGCATAATTACACCTCCTCAAGAGTAACTGTAACATCTTTTGTATATCGAGGTTTTGGATTATATATTTTCCTTGGTAAAGGATTAATATATACTTCTTTTGAATGAGTTCCTTCTACATCTTCATACTCAAAAATTACAGACTCTCCAGTTCTATATAAGTTGATAAAAGTTAAAGCATCAGCAGGCAATAACCCTCTATAAGGAAGAGTATAAGTGTTTTTAGTAGTAACCATATCTTTAACTAATCTACCACTTGCTGTTCTTTCTGATTTTCCAATCTCGACCTCTTCAATTTCCAGATCTTCTTCAGGAGTAGGTATATTAATTCCGTTTAACTTCACCTTGTATTCACCCCTAACCTTGCATTCTCCCCTATTCTTATACTTCTTAATTTTCTTTCTAATTTTTTGAGTCCTAGATCATCTGCAACCAGAGTACCTACTTGTAAGGTTACTTCAATTGGTCGACCTGCTATAGTTGGCTGTTGCTGCTTAGGCATATGAGCTGCTATCCCAGCACCAAGATTTGCTAATACATCTTTTCTTAAAGGAATAACTGCTTCATCATCTCCTGCCTCTCCTATCATTCCTATAGTTGGCCCTGTTACAACACCACCATCTGCGAACTTTCTTATTACAGCCTTAACAGTTTCAAAAGTGGCTAAAGCCGGGGCTACAGCTGATGCAATTTGTCCTATATATGCAAGAGAAGCTCCAAAGGTTGCCGGAGCTAATGCCCATGACTCAGCTATACCAGCTGCTTGTGCAGCTATTACTCTTTGTTCCGCCATGGTTACAAAAGATAATGCCATTTCTTTAACAGCTTCTTTAAAAGTCTTACTTCCGCTTGAAAAACTATCAAAAAAACTTGTCATCGATTTAGCCATAGCCATAGAAGCCTCTGCTGTATTATTTTTAAGATTAGTAACATAATTTTTTACAGAATCCTTCCAAATTGATACTGCAGCTGTGATAGCATTTCCATGATTTTGATATTTAGCTAATTGAGTGCTTAATAACTCTTGTTCTTTTTGAGCGTAGTATTCTAAAATAGCTTGCTTGTCAGTTCCTAAATTTTTAGCCCTTTCTAATGCCCTCTCTTTCTCTAATTCAAGCCTTTGCTCTTTAGTGGCAGTCAATCTAAATAATTTATCTTGCCAAGACTCTTCAAAGTTTTCTCTGATTTGATTTTTCTTTTGAGCATAATATTTTTCTATAGCTTCAGTGCTTGCCCCTTTTGCTTCAGCTTCAGCTATAGCTCTCTCTTTTTCTCTTTCTAATATTTCTATCCTAGTTGCTGTTAAATTGAATAATTTATCATTCCAAGATTCTTCAAAGTCTTCTTTTGTTTCAGCTCTCTTTCTAGCTTCTTCTTCCGTTATTTCAGTTTGATCTTCTTCATTATTTTTAGTAAGATTTGTTCTAGTTTCATTTCCGTCTTTAGTTATTTGAGTTTGCTTTTTCTGTTCTGAAGTAATAATCTCTGTTTCTTTGGCCATTGCTTTAGTCGTGCCGCTAACCATATTTTTTATATTTCCAACAACCCCACTTACATCTTTAGCCACAGAAGTCCCAAAATCACTAAATGCAATCCCTGCTTTAGTTGCTGAGTCAGCTACTTTAGTTCCATTTTCTTTCGCTTCTTTGGCTAATCTTTCAACCTCGGCTCTTGCCTTCTCAGCAGATTCTCCTACTGCATCACCAAGACCTTTAAATTTTTCTCCTACACCAAAGGGCAGCTTTTCTAGAACAGATAATTTATCTATAATTGCATCTATTACTGTTAATACTGTAGCTTTCATAGTTGCAAAATCTAGTTCAACAAGTGACACCCATGTTGAAAAAGCTGATTTCAATACATTAAGGGTAGATGATAATGCATCTTTAACTTTCTCCCAATGTCTATACAACTCTGTGCCAATTGCAATAAATGCTGCCACTGCTGCTATAGTTCCAAGAACCGGTGCTGTAATTGCACCAATTGCTGTGGCTAAACTACCTAATGCAACCAAAACAGGCCCTATTGCTGTAGCTATACCTGCGATTATTAAAGATAATTGCTGACCAGCTGGTGATAGATCATTGAATTTATTTACAACTTTTGTTGCCAATACAATAATTTTAGTCATAATCGGTTCTAGGATCTTGCCTAGTTTACCAAGAGCTTCTTGTAATGAGTATTGGGCTTCTGCACTATTAACTAATTCTGAATTATTTTTCTTATACTGCTCATAAACATTTGCAAGACCTGTATCAGCAAGAGTCTGTAATATATAATTTTGTTGAGTTCCATTTTTAATAGATTCTTGCAAACCAGAATTAAAACTATCTAATTGTATTCCTGACCTTTCAAGTAATTCCGCAAATGGACCTACTGCACTTCCGGTAGCAAGCGTCTCTTGCAATCCATCTGCTATTCCTTCAAATTTAAGAGTATCTTTAAATTTGATTGCTGCACCACTCAATTCATCTAACACCTGTTGAAATTGATCTCCTTTAAAATCAGCTGCTAATAGATTTGATAATCCCTCAACATTTGAGTCTAGCTCACCAGTAACGCCTTGCATCTGTTTCATTGCTTTACTCATATTATCCATATTAGCACCAGCAGATCTAGTGTTATTTTCTAAAACTGATATCTCTTTTCTAAAGTCCCTAGTGCCAACTGTAAGAGCTGTAAAAGCACCGGTAAGAACAGCAGACATTCCAGAAAGCTTTTGTCCTACCCCTTTAAGTTTAGTACCAACATTATTTAATTTGTTTCCCATTTCCCGCATTTTTGCTGCTAACTGGCCAGAAGTAGCATTAGTAGATTTAAGCTGCTTTTCAAAACTTTCTAATTTGCTTTCAGTCTTTACTATTTCTCTTTTAAAATCTCTATATTGTTGCTCTCCAATTTCTCCTTTTTGGAATTGTTCATTAACTTGATCTTGTACTGATTTTAACCTTCTTAATTTTTCACTAGTATTCTCTACTCTATCTGATAATAATTGTTGCTTTTGGGCAAGAAGTTCAGTGTTTTCCGGGTTAAATTTTAGTAGCCTTTCAACTTTCCTGAGTTCTGATCTTATATCGCGAGATTTCTTATTCACATCTTTAAGAGCTTTACCTAATCCAGTAGTATCTGATCCAATTTTAACCGTCAAACCACGCAGAGTTTTAGCCATAAATTCACCTCCCTGTTATAGAAATAACCCTCCAGAATTAACTAGAGGGTTAAGCAAATAGTTTATCTATATCTGATTGTGTTGCTTTTTGGATACCTGATCTTTTTTTCTTACCAACATGAACATCTATCATTTCTAGAAAGTCACGAACTCTTAATTCATTAAGCTCTTGAAATGATAATCCTATATGTTTGGCATTTGACAATAATACTAAATCAAGTCTATCTGATACTATATCATTTTTTCTCTGGTTTGAAGTTTGGGTTTCCTCCGATTCCTGCGGAACGAAAAAACCCATCCGACGCTTCGGATATCACGCCCATCATGAAATCCTCATTAGCAAAATCTATACTGTTGAGTTCTGATAACCATTTTTCATAACCAGGAAATTGCTTGCCGAAATTATCAGCTTTATTCATAGCATAACAAATTTGTAATATTTTAAGAGAATCAAAATTACTGAAATCCCCATCTTCTATTCCGGCCATATCTTGTAAACTAACTAAGTCTGATATTAATTCAGTATCAAACTCTTGCTTATAATACAAAAGAGCTAAAGGAGTAGCCCTTAGCCCTAGTTCTTTATCCCCTATCTTAACTGTTCTCATTTATTATCTCCTCCTATTAAGCTACATTTGGCAATAATACCGCATCAAAGAATGCGTCATATACAGTTTGATTAGTATCTGATAACTGTAATTTACCTTTAACAAATTTATTTTCATCCTCAGTCGGCAACATTGTTAAACTAAGAGTATCAGTTGTAGGATTAACACTAGCCTCATTGGTGCTGTTTTCCTCTGAAGGTCTGTCAGCTTTACAATGATAATAAACCATTCTACGATTCTTTTTATCTCCTTGCACCTGAAACATTAAAGCAAATTCCTTTCCTACATCATTTGCAGACTCAACAAGCATTCCGTTACTATCAATAGTCATTCCAAGCATTTCAGCAAGTATCTCATCTGGGATGTTGGCCATTTCCAAATCCCCTGTATAACCATTGTTAGTAGTATAGGTAAAATATTTAGTATTATCAGCATAAAATTCTGTTGTATCTCCCTCAGGAGAAGTTGAAAATCCAACTGCACCTGGTACTGCCTTAGGAATTCCCCAACCAGTTGTCCCTTCTGTAACATCAACAGCAGTTGCCATTGTAGCTTCAGTAGTACCATTATCAGTAAAAGTTATATCTAAAGTTGAATCATTATTTTGTGCAACCTTAGTTGCTAACTTAATAACTCCCACATCATGGCTTGCTATAAACACAGTATTGAGAATACTGTTATTATTTAAAGCATTGACTATAGCACTTGCAACCTTTGCAGCATTATTATGAGTTTCGCTAGCTAATGGAACAACAACACTAACTGGAGAATTAACCCCTAATAATGTGTCTGCTGTTACAGTAATAGTGATCTCTCCATCTGTAGAAGGAGGATCTGTTACTTCAATGTTTTTAGTTTGAGAAATTCCTAAAAATGCAATATGGACCTTTTCTAAACCAAATTTAACTTTATTCTTCATATTTATTTACCTCCTTAAATTAATTGAATTTCATATATTGTTTGATAAAACCCTTCGCTTTCTATCTCAACAGGGCCAATTTTTGAATAAGCTATTCCTAGCTCTTTTAATTTATCTTGAATTAATTGTTCAGTTGGTGGATGTTTAACCTCCGTATATAACTCAACTTGATAACCTTCTATATCCAAATAGTTGATATTATCTGCCATCATATCATTATTACTGGTGGCATTAATCGCAATATATGGAAGTGAGGGAGATGACTTAAAACTTCCATAAGTAGCTGGAAACCCTAAGAGTTCAAACTCATCTATTAAATCTACATAAGTCATATTATCCACCACCATTTTTGATTATTTTTTCAATGTTTTTATTCATAATTGGAACATATTTATCATAAGCTGGCCTCATGTGCTTAACTTCATCTACTCTTCCTCCACCTGCTTTAGCATGGCCAAATTCTAAAAGGTGAGCAATCTGAGGTTTATTTTTGTTGTAGATAGTAATTTCAATCTGGCCACCTTTAGTGCTAGTTCTTCTGCTCCAACCATCTGCATAATCACCTGTATCTTTCGGAGATTTTGCTTTCATTTCTTTTTTAACCTTAGTTGCAGCTGACTTAACTTCTTTTTTAATCCCTTTCTGGACCTCATCAGTATATTGCTTAATTTCCTCAGTAATTGCAAAAGCTAACTCATCAACACTAACTGCTCGAGCCATTATCAGACACCTTCTCTCCAATAATGATTATCTTTTCTCCTTTTCCTTGAGTTCTAATAATGTCATATATATCATCATCAAATTTAAATTTTTTTTCACTATTATACTCAAAAGTGTAAATTTCAAAAGATTGCTCTGGTCTCAAGCCATTAACAGCTGCATTATAAAATTCGGATGATGATACTGAGTATTCGTTAGCATATACTAGCTTCCAGTCATGAACTTCTATTTCATTGCCCCATTCATCCTTTTCTATTGTTGTAGTTGGTAGGTATATAATCTTATTATGTCGCATTTTCATCAACTACTGTATATTCAGAAGATAGTGATAAATGATTTTTTAGCATGTCATAAGACTCTTGAAACCTATCAGCTTCTGGGTTGTCATAACCAAAATTAGTCTTGCAATAGAGAATAATGGCTCTTTTAATCAATGCGTCTGCCTCATCGATATTGTTAATCCCAGATATTTTTAAATCAACTTTACAGGCATCAATTAAACCTTGTATCTCTCCATTGAATCCATCATTAGTGATTCTTAATATTGGTTTAATTTCATCTATTAAAGGCATTTATATCACCTACACAATCAAATAAACATCAATGTTAGTTCCATTAAGTGCTGAATCAAGCAAGATAGTGTTGTCTTCAACATTGCTTACATCTGTAGTAACAGTTGGAGCAGTTCCTTCTAAAGCACCATCTCTATAAGCTTTTAAGACTGTGTTTAAAGACAATTTATAAGGAATTCCTAATTTGTTAGCAGTTCCGACACTTACAGTATCACTTCCTGCATTAGTTTCTACAGGTAATTCAATACTCGTAATAGTCTTAAATGCCTTATCTCCTTGAACTTCTGTATCTCCATTTAGAGCGATAGTTTCACTAATTGCATCATTATTAATATTCGTTCCATTGATTACAACATTGCCAGTTACACTAGCTGCATTAGCTTTAACTCTTATGTTTCTAGGAGTATCTGGATCACTTATCCCTTCTGTAATGGTTTGAACCTCAGCAGTTAATGCAGTTGCACTAAGAATACCTGTTATATCTTGAGTGGCTGCTGATTCAACTTTATAATGAGCAATAAACCCTCTATCTACATCCAAATTGGCATCAGTTGTTAATTTTTGATCTCTGTTATGTTTATATGCACTCATATTTAACCTCCTTTGTAATTAAAAAAGAGGAGCATTGAGCCCCTCTGATTATTTAAGCACCTTTCTTGACAATGATTACACCGTTAGGATCTAATATTTTCCCATCTGCAATCAATAATGCTTTATCTACTTTCTCGTTTTTATCGTGATCTGTCCAACGATACATGGTCATTTGCATATTTGAGTTAACAAAGTAATCAGATAACTTACAGAAAACAGCTACAACATCACCATCATTGGCTGCTTCATAAGGAGCGACCACATCATCCTCCACTAATATTACTTCTCTTCCCCCAAACCTTTCTTGGGTTCCATTAGTTATCCCATAATTTGTTCTTCCTATTGGCTGTCCGTTGGCATCAACCATTCCATCAATATACCCTTCATAAGTTCCTGCCGCCATGATGAAACTTCCACCAGAACGATAAGCTAATGGGATTTTGGCAAATACTTTCTTCTTCCATCCATCCCATTTAGCAAAATCGGCAGCTGACAAGGTAATAGTATTTCCTGCTGGAATTCTTTCATCTTTAGTAATTCCTAGAGGAGCACCAGATCCAGAACCACTAATTATAGCTTTATCCATTGCTTTAATCATAGCTTCAGCAATTAACTCAGTAAATGTTTTTTCAAACATATCCAAAGTAGTAGCATCAGCTAATAAAGAGATAGAAATTTTACATTCTAAACCATAGTAACTAAATGACACTTTGGTATCAGCTTTGGTTTTTTGTCTATCAGATGGTGCATCTTCTGTAATCCAATATGCTACAGGCTTAAGGGATTGAATAGGAACATCTACTCCCCCTTTAATATTACCAGTTCTAACTCTTCTGAATATCTGTCCATACTCTTCCATCTCTTTAATAATTTCTTGCATGATAGTAGTAGGAATTACAGCCCCAGCATCAGAAGTAGTTGTTGTTTGATCTGCGTTCATAAACTTCTCTGGTGGCTCAATCCCACTTTGAGCATAATTCATAAACGCCTTACGATACTCTTTAGTGGCATAAATATCCTCTACTTTGTTAGTAGGTTCATCACCTGTTGGAGTTGGTTCAGTATCAGTAACAACATTTTTTACTTTAGGATCATCTTTAAGAGCATTAAAATTAGCTTTAGCCTTAGAAATATTGTCGAACCTCTCATCTAAGTTCTCAATTTCTTCAATCTTTTTCTCATAAGCTTCCATATCTCCAGCATTAAGTAAATTTTCAGCTTCATTTAGCAAGTTGTTTCTTTGATTTAAATACTCATTCTTTTTCATATTATCTCTCCTTTTAATCTTAATAATTTTAGTCTAGCTTTATATTTTTCTAAGCCTTTACTTTGGCTCGATGTATCTTGATTGTTTTCCAGCCCTTCCTGGTTGGAATTTTCCTCTTCATCACTTTTTAAATGATTTCTCATCTTATCTATTACACTTGGAGGCAACGTAAGACTTCCTGCTGCACTAGCAACTAATTTGTTTCCTGTATCAAACATAATTTCATCAACAAGGCCATATTCTTTGGCTTGTTGAGCAGTTAACCAAGCCCCTGTATTAGCTGTACCTCCTGTATTCATTAATTTAAGCAATTCATCCATCTCCATGCCACTTTTTAAGATATACGCATTAGCTATTGACTTGTTGTAGTTTTTTAGCATTTTAGATTGATTTTCAAGAGCTCTATAATCACCTCTGGCTACACTAGAAACATTATGAATCATTATTTGAGCAGTAGGAGAGATTCTTGTCACTTCTCCAGCCATCGCTATAACACTTCCTGCACTAGCTGCAACGCCAACAATATTAACCTCAACTTTTCCTTCTTTGTAATTTTTGAGGTTGGTGTATATTTCAGAACCAGAGAAAACATCGCCACCTGGGCTGTTGATTTCAACTTCTAAGTCTTCGCCATTAGCTTTATTGATTAGCTGATTAACATCTTTAGGAGTTGTCACCTCGTACCCAAACCATTCATAAATCATCTTCTCGTCATTAGCTGCAATAATACCTTTAATCGGTATTTTCACCTTCCGAATCACCTCCCTTTGTAACTACTCCTGTATCTTTTCTTCTCAATGGCTTGTCTCCATCTTCGATAGGACTTAGATTCATAATCTCTCGCCATTCATTTGGAGTCATTGAACCTCTGTCAACCATTAGCCAAAGATTTAACTTAGTTTTCATACTTGCATACTGTAAACTATTAGCCGAGAATATAATTTTATTTCCAAATCCTCGCTCTTTTCTGCTAAATAGCTTACGAGTGAACTCTAAACTCATTTCTTTAGCTAGTGGTTCAATTTCTGACTCATAATAAGCATTCCACTCATCTTCATTGTATTTCGATTGAACTATCTTCTCATTAGTGTTAAAAAAGTTGTATATCCTATTGATTGTCCTATCCATCTGTTTGGCATTAGGAACAAAATCGTTAGGTTCTACCTGCTCTGCATCAAACTTAGGATCAGTAGCAGCTGCTCCTATCTCATTTTCTATGCTCAAATAATTATCTACAAACTTTTCTAATTCTAATTGCTTATCTTCTGGTCTAATAGTCTGTTTGAACTTAAGCAACCATCTAATGATAGCTCCATTTTTAATAGCTTTAATTATACCTTGATCCGTGGTATTTGCTACCTCCATCAAAGATTCCAAAGCAGGTTTTGGACTATCTCCAAAGATGTCATTGTCATTATAATCTTTTCTTAAATGAATAATATCTGTATATGGAGCTTGAATATACTGGCCATTTTTTAAAACAAATTTTAATATTAACTCTTGGTTCTCATACAATACTTCTACGCTTGTGGCAGGAATAGGATATATAGAGGTTGGATATTCTCCATCATTCCTATAAATTAAAGCAAAAGCATTATTGTTAAGTTCTAACTGAGTAGTCAGTTTTTCTTGAAATTTTTGTCCTGTCATAATCGGGTTAGGTTCTTCTAAAAGAAATCTCATATAAGGCTCTGGATTTATTTTGATTCCATCTTTACCTTCTCTAACATGCTTAGCTTCAAGTTTTCCTATAGCTTTATATTTTGGCCTAATGCAAGAACGAATAATGTCAGAATGAAACAAATTTCCATTCCAATTATAAAACCCATTACCTCTTTCTGTTACTAGTTTCATTTTGGTTTTAGTAGTTGGACTTTTATTGCTAAATACTCCTTTTATTTTGCTGAATAATCCCAAACAACCACCTCCTTAAATAAAAATAACACCATTTAAGGTGTTTTTAAGTTAGTTTCCTAAATCATGTTAATATAATCTTGCATTTTATCTTGTAAAACAACATAAGCGTTCAACATTGCCGCAGTACCGTCTATCCTTTTTCTTTGATTTCTCTGTTTGGCAGGCTGGATGTTTAAATTTTTATCAATATCTACTGAAGTATTAGATAAACACCATTTAGTAATTGGATTGTTATTGTATATGATCTTATTGCTTTTCAAATCTGCTCCCATATTTTTCATTGGACTGCTTAATGTTTTCTTACCCTGAATAACTGGTATCATTGCTTCCTTACCAAAATGGCCTTGCATTTCTTCGACCCAGTAATTAGCACTCCATGAATCATAGCCAATCCAAGGAATATAAATATCTAATTCCTGTTGAACTTCGAGATACCATTTGGTAACAAATTTAGGATGCACTTTATTGCCTGGGCAAGTCCTAAGATATCCTTGGTCTCTCCAAATATCATAGGGGATCTTATCTTCTCTAGCTCGTTGCTCTAATAATTCTTCTGGCAGCCAATACATTGATACATCATAAATTTCTTTATTATCTGGTATCATAAACAAAACATGAGCAGAAGTTAAATCTATGGTACTTGAAAGATCGGTTCCTCCAATACCATATTTAGGTTTTAGTTCTTCTACTTTGAAAGTTTTTTTATTATTTAATTCTTCAAAAGTCAACCACGCTTCAGAAGAAGTCTCTCTAATATTAAAATCCTTTGTCAGCAAATTTTTCACCAACAAAGAATTAGCTTTAGCCTTATTAACTTTAGTCTCAAGATTATCTACCTTTTTAATTGTTCCAAGCCCTGGATTAGCCTTTGGCCAATTCTCTCTATCGGTCCATTCTTCTCTTTTATCTAACTCATAAATAATTGGAAGGAACCTTTCATCCTTATAACCATTTGGATCCTCATATCCATTCAAGACCATTTCAGCTTCATCATATTTAAGATCATATACGCTTTCTCTAACCGTTCCAGCAGTTGTAATCATCAATATTAAAGGCTGTTCTCTAGCAGATGTGCCATCCACTATAACATCATATAAATTTTTATCCTTCCATGCATGAATTTCATCAAGAGAAGCTCCATGAACATTTAAACCATCTAGCTTTTCACTATCAGATCCTAAAGGGACAAAAGTTGACTCGTTAAAATCTCCTCTTAACTCTTTTACAAGAGGTTTTATTCTTTTAAGTAATACAGGAGACTTTTTAACCATCTTTTTAGCTTCTAACCAAACAATCTTGGCTTGTTTTTCCTTTGTAGCAACTGCATAAATTTCAGCACCAGGCTCATTATCAGCAACCTGAAGATAAAGTGATATAGCAGAAGATAAAGTTGATTTCCCATTCTTTCTAGCTACAACTAAAAAGACTTCTCTATGTTTTCGATTTCTATCTATTTTGTGAATAAAACCAAATGTAGCTGCTATAAAAGCTTTCTGCCATAACTCGAGCCTGATTGGTTTACCGCCCCATTTACCTTTACTATGCTTACAGTAATTTTCTATAAACTCTATTGCATGATTGGCATGGCCAGAACTGTATTCATATTCACTATCCTCATCATAAACATCTGCAACTAATTTCTTATATACTCTTCTAACTTTGTCTGATACAATTGTTTCTTGGTTTTTTATTTTTTCATAATACTCAATTATTGGATTATAAGACAAAGGGTATCTAACAAATGAATTTTCAGTTTCTTTATTATTGTCATTATTCTTTTGTTCTTTCTTGGGATGATCCCAACAATAATATTCACCAGGAGACTCGTTTATTGAAAATGTTTTCTTCCTATTGCATCTTGAACCATCTGCTTTTTCCCCAAGACATTGTAAAGTTATCTTCTCCACTGAAAACACCTCTTAATCAGGACGACTTCCGACAAATTTAGTGAATCCGTCTCCTGCTTCCTTTCTTTTTTCTTGAGGGAGCAAATCGGTTAATTGCTTCATTACTGAACTATGCCTATTAATCAAAGAAATATAAGTTTTAACTTCATCAGATTGCTTGGTTCCATATTGATTTTCGCCATTTTTATATTTGCTGACAACTCCATTTTCATTAATTGCAACCTGCAGATCTTCTAAAGTAATAGTCATAAACCCAGCATTTTCAATAAGAGAATTAGCTACCTGCATCTTCTTTTCATCTAAGTCTAAATCTTTGAAAATCTTTTTTAATCTTTTTATCTCTGTTTTAACTCTTTTATCTTTCTCTAAAAACTCTCTTTTTTTGGCTAGTTGATCAGCCATATACCACACC
>Ga0114983_1000439_pt1 | contig 17874 bp, 10 predicted proteins | sample Shrwel_input2_RT_FD_87182 | JGI IMG/M metagenome (GOLD analysis project Ga0114983, IMG submission 87182) | Subsurface microbial communities from deep shales in Ohio, USA - Utica-3 well 1 S input2 RT | ecosystem: Environmental > Aquatic > Deep subsurface > Shale gas/oil reservoir > Produced... | reverse complement strand
ACTACAACACCATCAATATCGTAGTTGAGGTAATCGCGCCGGTCGCCGATGGTTTGGATGAACTGCAAAAGTGTATCAGGATTGTCAGTGGTGACCATGTGTGGTGTAACGGGGAAGCCTAGACTGAGCAGTAACGCTAGGGACTCGCTGTGTGTTTTTGGTTTCTCACCACCCACTATATCCGCTAGTTGGTAGGCGTAGAACCAGAGTTTACGTCGTGACGTCACACGGGGATTTTTCTGACGAAGACTCCCCGCCGCCGCGTTCCTTGGATTTACAAAGAGCCGCTGGCCTTTATCAGCGGCTTGTTCGTTGTATTCGTCAAACGCACTACGTGGCATGATGACCTCGCCACGGACAGTTAAACGTTCAGGTGGTTTATCTGAACGCAACATCAGTGGTATTGAGCGTATAGTCCTTATGTTATCCGTAACGTCTTCACCAATGATACCATTGGATCGTGTCGCGCCTGATACCAAGACGCCGTTTTCATAGACCAAGGACACCGCTAGACCGTCGTATTTGGGCTCTGCCGTCATAACCGGGATTTTATCTACCAACATGCGGCGTTTCAACCACGGAATAACCGCATCCGGGGTAAAGACGTTAGCCAGTGATAACATCCGTGGGGTGTGTTTGACCTCATCAAACTCATTGGAGGTTTCAGCACCGACGCGTTGACTCGGTGATTCAGGCCCTACCCAATCGGGATGGCGTTCTTCAAACCGTACGAGTTCTTGCATTAAGGCGTCGTAATCCGCATCGGTCATTGAGGGTCTATCATGGATGTGATAGTTCACCGACGCATCATTCATGGTTTTACAGAGACTAAGGTAGGCGTTGCGATCGTCGTGGTTGTACATCAGACTTATCCCTTATTGATTCCAAGGTCGATGCCGTCGACCATGTCCATGATAAACCGAGAAGGCCAGATACCTTCGGGGTCGTTGAGTGTATCTATAGCGCCCGGGAGGTATTTATCGATGTCTGGCTGATAGTGGTTCGTGAGATTTATCTTAACCTTTTCAGGACACAGTGATTGGTACCGTGTTTGCATGTACCCATACACCGATGCCATCAATGCGGCCCGACGAGGAGCACCATGCGCCATCACCCATTCCACGCCCTCGTAGCAGTGCAGTAGTGCCGCTGACTGGAATAACACCAAGAACGTATAATCCGGTGCACGTTCAATTGCTGATGTCACAGTTGACACCGTAAATAAACGGGTCGCCAATACGAGAGAGATGGCCAGGAGACGATCGATATCGCTTACGGTGGCTGTTTGGACGGGAGCATAGCGGTTGATGTAGCACTCCACCCAACGTTCCCCCAATCGAGGAAACCACTTGTGTGCCAGTCGTGTCCATTCTGCAGTTAAACAGAAACGCCACATGTCCAGCCGGTGATAATCATACATGAGCCTTGAGTTCATTGGGATTAGGAGCTCGGCGACGCCATGATGCTCCAGTGTATCCAACATCCCCCATATCTCGTCGGGTTGTTGCAGCAATGCCACTTCATTGGCTTTAGGTGAATCCACCATCACGCCACGTGGATGTCCACCTTCCCGCCGCAAGATAGGTCCTTTAACATCGGTCCATGGAACCGGATCATCCGGCATCACCGTCATACCGCCGGTATTCATGAGACTGTACCGAACATCGTCTAGGCTACCTAAATGCGGATGGATGTACACACGACCAATACCACGAAGGTAACGGCATATCTCCCCGCTATGGAGACTCATCCGACCCACGGCCAGAGGTTCGTTATTAGGTTCTTCTCTCAACCACCAGCGATTGAGGATATCGATCAGTATATGGTCTCTGGAAACTTTCAATGGAAAGTCATGTTTGGGGAGGTTACTCAGTGCTCGATCCAGACTGTGTAATAACTCATTGACATTATCATGATCTAACGTCAGATCCCACAAGAGGTCGTTTACGTATACCTCGGATTTGGACATGGTGACTAACCGGTCATGACAGCCCTCAGCGTACGTGACCCAGGGAATAAATTTCGTACTCATTGAACAATCTCCTTTGTCGTCGCCATCCAAACGCCGTGGTTTATCATCGTAAACGACATAGGTCCCTCCCTGCTAGGGAGGGACCTGGAATAGGGTGGAGCCTCATCTCGCCGACGGGGGCAGCCGCACGAGGAGAACAACGAGAGAGGCTCCATAAAAGAGGGGTGGAAGACCACCCCTAAGAGCGAGGTAACATGCAGGGTAGCATGTTGAAGACGAAGGTAACTTACCGGTGGTGCTCACTCACCGTCGGTGAAGTGCATCTCGTCCAGGACACAGGGAGGTGTTGTGCTATCGAAAATCCACCTTACGGCCAGAGACGCACCCAGCACAACTTGAGCACGTGGAGAGAGGGAGGAGGCAATGTAGATGTATTCCTACATAAGGTCCTCACCCCGAGTATATTTTTTCTTGGGTTAGCTCCAGAACTGTTGGTCTTCAGCTCTTCATGTGCTCGATCAGTGGTGATCTCACCGAGTCATGCGCGATGTTGTTTTATTATGTCCATCACACCTTGATGATCACGGTCTAGGATTTCAAGCTGGTGGTTGATTGCGTCACAGTCCCGCTGTGTAGCGCTACTGACTAAGAAACGTCGCATACTTCCCCATCGACATAAGCCCTCCGCAGTAGGCGGAGGGAGTTATCATGTAAAAAAATACAAACTTACAATATCTACTGTCTGATAAGACACGGGGTGTTTTATATAAAATAATGAAGGAGGGTCCTCCTCAACCCTCCTTCGTCGGGTCTCGTCGTCCCCTCCGCTTTTTCTTCCTATAAAATGAAAACCACAGTTTTCTTTTTCATGGAGAAACAACATAAAACCGAGAGGGCTTGTTGGCCCTCTCGTATATGTCTCTCCCACTTCGTGGGTAAGGAAAAGGAAGGGTGACAGGAGTCACCCTCTTTATAACGTCAAGAACACCCCTATTCCTCCTGTCATACCTTCCTTTCGGATATACGCCTGATCGGCTGACCGAAAGGGAAGCTATTTCCAGGATGGTTGGTTCATTAACCTTATTCGATTCAATATCCGTCTAGACTTCGTCGACGAATATAACTGCCTGGGGATACATAGAGTCGTGAACGCAAAATTAGCATTTACTAATACATCTTCCTGAGAGCGACTCTAAGCGTCGTTATCGGTATAGGTGGGGGATACAACCCCCACCGATGTAAAAGCTTATGTATTACGACGTATGAGGACTGAGAGGGGTATCTGAGATATATCGCGGTCCTTGTTAATCCACCCGGCATAATCGGACCGGCTTTCCTTGAGGTGCGGACCTTCACGGACATCGATAATCCAAGGGATATCCCGTTCCATTTCCCTACGTTCAGGTGCCATCCCGATTGGCCAGATGTCGACGTCCCAGGCGTAATCAAGGATATCTTCGGGTTGAGTGCCAATTATCGTATCTGACAGTTCCATCTAGGGTCTCCGGCATAAGGCAAGACCCTAAGGCCTTGCCAGCATGAAGTTAAATGTCTAAGAGCAGATAATGGTCTTTACCAACGTAGAGGCGTGGCGTCTTGTCTTTCTCGGCGACATAACTGTAACCTGAAAGCCAGAGTAATCGTTCAGCGTCCGCCTGATAGGGACCGCTAAGGAGTGCTTCCACCCGACCCTTGAGGTGAGGGATCATTGAATGGGTCAGTTCTGTGATATCCTCAGGGATGTCATCCAACTCACCCTTCATGATGGTGATACACGTGCTGAGTGCATTCAGGCCCTGGATGACGGCTTTCGTCTCCATGTCGTTGAGGTCAGCTTTAAACAGTTTGCGATGGGTAGTAGTGCTCATTTTAGATTTCCTTTTTAATCGTCATAAATCGGCAGTGGCCATGAGATACCAGCCCGCAGTAGACATTAGCGGTATGTATACGCGTTTGGGTATTGGCAAGTCTATGATCTAGGTCTCTAAATCAATGCATTCGTACCACATCGTTTGGTCATTTCCACCCTCTCTAAAGGATGTCTCATGGGTAAGACTCTCAAAGAGATTTTCGATGAACAGTTCGACCAGGTGAAATTTGACAAGAACCTGTGTCAACGGATCATCCGATTTTCTCATCAATACATGACACGCAACGACGACCACAGCGCCTTTTTCGGTGGTGTTCTCCTTGGTGTCCATCCTATCCGCTTTCTTGAGTCTGATCGCGAAGCGTGGTATGAAGACGTCCTAGACGTCGATGAAGCCCTTCTAGCCAATGCGTTCCGTCAGGCAAGTGCGGTAAACCACGAGTTCAAAGTAATGTCGGATGTGTTCAATTACACGCCGGCCTACATCTGCCACCGTCTGGAGAAAGAAACCCGCATCCCACAGAAGCTTCGCCGGGATGCTCAAATCCATGCCTTTATGGTGCTCCACTATCGATTCCTGACAAGTCTGCTGGTGAACCGCTTTCGTTACCCGGCCGATCCAGAAGTCGCTCAGGCAACGTACGGTATGTTGTCGGGACGGTTTGATATCCGGCGTTACGGTTCCTGGCGTGCCCTGCTTGAGGCGCGGAGTGCGGATCTCGTATCACCTAACTCCATCTATCGCCGTGCGTTGCAAAACTTTGCCCCTGACCCCATGGTGATTCGTGTCGTAACCGATACCCAGGGCCGTATCCGCGAGGTCGTCAAGAAAATCTATGCGGTGCACATTACAACCCGTGATGCTGGAACTCGGGTGACCTCAACAAGCTCAACGGTGATGTCGACCGATGGGGAGATGATCCTCAAGGATCGTAAGAGCGGGTATAACAGCTATTTGCGTTATGCAAACGAGGTAGTGCAGATCGAACGGAACCTGATTCGCCAAGAGCTAGTGGATGTCGTGGTATCGGCTATGCGTACTATGCCTCCACAGTTGCTCACGGAATCCCTTCGGTACCTAGCGCGCAATTACAACCAACGTGGTCAGAAGTACCTTGAAGAGCTGGTGAAAGAAGATCTGTTGTATGCGTTTGAGTATCTTCAGTCTAACCGCAACCTTCTGGGACGTAGTCAGGACCTTCCTGGACTACTGAGTCGTTTGCGTAACCAACTGATGGCATCACGCTCATCAGACCCCACCGTGTTAAAACTACGTGACCAAACTGAGAAACTGGTCAAAAATGCAGTACGGACACGTAACCAATCGGTTATTGCATCCGTCCGCACCGGCGTGCTGCTCTACATCGTTCTGCGTGTACTGACGAAGCAGTATTACACTCAATAAGGAAAACCCATGTCTATTCGTAATCTACTTGAAAAGAACTTCCCACTCGGAACCACTGAAGAAGCACCGTCCATGGAAGCCATGCTTCCTGACCTTTACCCAGGAAATGCTGAAGAACCAGTGATCTCTAACGAGGACATGGCATCGGCGATTACCACCTTCTTTGGTGACATCAAACGTAATTACCGTGAAGGGAAACGACCCAACGCATGGCGGTACAACATCCGTCACGTCCGTGAAGCCGTCCGTGTCTATTACGGAAATCCCGACTGGCTTTCCCGTCGGCGTTTCATCGAGAAAGATGTTAAACTAAATGACTACACAGCTTACCTGGTGATCAATAACCAGATCGCGTCTGCTGATCAAGCAAAGGAGTCTCTAGACATCATCAAAAGCTGGTTTGAGTTTTACCTTAAGTATCTTAAGCAGTATTACGCCCAACTCGAACCAATTGCCCGTGATCTAATGGTCGCTGATGTCAACGATGACACCCTAAAAGCGTTCACTCAGCGTCTGAGTGGGATCAAAACACCGGAAAACATGATGCGGAACGAGCTGGAACGTAACTTCCTGTTGCCGATGGGACGTCGTGTTTATACTAACAACGGGTTTACTGCTCCAGTTAAGACATCGATCCGCCGGGTACCGGCGTTGAATGCCGAACAAGTATTAGAGTATTCAGAATTGATCATGGATTATCTGAATGCCATGGACTTCTACTGGAATGCGTCCCGTGACCTTCACAGCAACAAGACGGTCAACTTTGCTTCCGATAAGGGGTGGCATGGATGGAGTCAGATTAATGAATACATCCACGGCAAGAATAACATTGGTAAGCACATCCAGCAACATAAAGACACACGTCTTCCGTCCATGGACAACCCGTGGCTGGATTTCGGTGCCAATATCCTCAAGAATGCCGCCGCCGACATCTCCCATGACATGCTAACTGATGAAACGCGAGCGAAGGCCTGGATGACGCTACTACGTCCGTTCCGAGGAAACCCGCCGCCCATGTCAAATAAGTTGAAGGACATGATGTATTCTATCGTCACACCGTATGCGTTGTGGATTGATTCGTCTATTCGCTAATCAGGTATATCTCAGGAGGGTGTCGATAGCACCCTCCCGTATGCCGTCAATACCCCCTATTTTGCTTTCTAAGCGATGTTCATTATCAACGAGTACCAATGCTAGGGTATGTTTTTAAAGGGCTTAGAAACGCTCATAGTTCGATGTTTGAAAAACGTACAAACTCGGTATTTTGAGGGTTACGTGACGAACAACACTGGAACCCCTATCGTATGCTCACGGTGGAAAACTACCAAATTTTAATCCTTTCGTCATAGTTGAAAAGAACCAAACGAAGGGATATTGTTATTCATTAATAACCTGAGACGTTATCATGATCGACACGATTATCAAGCGAGATGGCAACAGCGAGAACTTTAACCCCGAGAAGATCCACCACGCCCTCATGTCGGCGTTTGTTGCAGTGGAAGGAGACGTCAGCGAATCACAACGTATTCGCGATATCGTCAGTACGGCTGTTAATACGATCGTTAAGGTACTAAACAATCGGGCCGAACAGGGCGAGACGATCCGTATCGAGACGATCCAAGATCAGGTCGAACTTGAGTTGATGCGTGCTGGTGAACAGAAAGTGGCAAGGGCCTATGTGTTGTATCGTGAAGAACACGCAAAAGCCCGTGGAGTCGACTCTACCAGTCAACCGAACAGTGGTCTTAATGTTACCCAACCCGATGGGACAACACAACCCCTTAATGTAGACCATCTACGTGGTTTGATCGAAGACGCCTGTGCAGGTCTACCCAGTGCTGATCCTGAACCTGTCTATGATGATACCGTCAAGAACCTGTACGATGGTGTCACCGCCGATGGGGTATCCTCGGCCATGGTAATGGCGTCTAAGGCACTGATCGAGAAAGAACCGGACTACATCTACGTTACTTCGCGTCTGTTGCAGGACAAGATACGCCGAGAGGCGCTGGGTTATCTGCTGGATACCACCGGTGATATCACCCATGCCGACATGAAAGACTACTACCCAGCAGCGTTCGCAGCCTTTATCATGCGCGGCGTAGAACTCGGTCGTCTTGACCCGGCACTGGAAAAGTTCGATATTAAGCGTCTGGGTGAGGCACTCGATCACGAACGCGATACGCAGTTCACGTACCTGTCACTGCAAACCCTGTACGACCGTTACTTCCTCCACCACGATGAAGTCCGCTATGAACTCCCGCAGGTGATGTTCATGCGTGTGGCCATGGGCCTGGCACTGCAGGAAGATCACCCGAATGAACGAGCCATCGAGTTCTACAGGCTCCTGTCCTCGTTCGATTACATGTCGTCGACACCGACGCTGTTCAATTCAGGCACCACACGCAGTCAGCTATCTTCTTGCTACCTGACAACGGTCCCAGATAACCTAGACGGCATCTACGAAGCCGTCCATGATAACGCTATGCTGTCTAAATGGGCTGGTGGTCTAGGCAATGACTGGACTCAGGTACGTGCCATGGGCGCTCGCATTGAAGGCACCAACGGGAAATCCCAGGGCGTGGTGCCGTTCTTGAAAGTGGTTAACGACACAGCCGTTGCGGTCAACCAAGGCGGTAAACGTAAAGGTGCGGTCTGTGGTTACCTGGAAAGCTGGCACAAGGATATCGAAGAATTCTTGGAGCTACGCAAGAACACGGGTGACGATCGCCGTCGTACCCACGACATGAACACGGCGAACTGGATTCCGGATCTGTTCATGGAACGTGTCTTCGATGATGGTGAGTGGACATTGTTCTCCCCATCTGACTGTCCTGACCTACACGACCTGTACGGTGATGAATTCCGTGAGGCGTATGAGGGATACGAAGCCCAAGCCCGTGCTGGCGATATTCCCAACCACAAAGTCGTTCAAGCGAAAGACCTGTGGCGTAAGATGCTGTCCATGTTGTTTGAAACAGGCCACCCGTGGCTGACCTTCAAAGATCCCTGCAACATCCGTAGCCCGCAACAACACGTGGGCGTGGTGCATAGCTCCAACCTGTGTACTGAGATCACCCTCAACACCTCTGAGGATGAGATCGCGGTGTGTAACCTGGGTTCTGTGAACCTGGCCCAACACATCACCGCTGATGGCGAGATCGACCACGACAAACTGCGTAAAACCATCCGTCTGGCGATTCGTATGCTCGATAACGTGATCGACATCAACTACTACGCTGTCGAGAAAGCCCGTCGGGCTAACATGCGTCATCGTCCGATCGGTCTTGGACTGATGGGTTTCCAAGACGCTCTGTACAAGATGGATATCAGTTACGCGTCCAAAGAAGCTGTCGACTTTGCTGACACCTCCATGGAAGCCATCAGCTATCATGCGATCGAAGCATCCTGTGACTTGGCGGTATCTCGTGGTGCCTATGCGAGTTTTGAAGGTTCTCTGTGGAGCAAAGGGGTCATGCCGCTGGACTCCCAGTTGAAACTGGCCAAATCCCGCCGCGCCGATCACTTCGGTGGTGACTTTGACTCAACACTGGATTGGGATACGCTTCGTGACAAAGTAATGACCCGTGGCATGCGTAATTCCAACACCATGGCCATCGCCCCGACTGCCACCATCTCAAACATCTGCGGTGTAACACAGTCGATCGAACCGACTTATCAAAACCTGTTCGTCAAATCGAACATGTCAGGTGAGTTCACCGTGGTCAATGAAGCCATGGTACGTGATCTCAAGGCTGTAGATCTGTGGGACGAGGTCATGGTTAACGACCTTAAGTACTACGATGGTTCTCTGCAACAAATCAATCGGGTGCCGGATTGGCTCAAAGCCAAATACGCCACGGCTTTCGAAGTGGAACCGAAGTGGCTGGTCGAGGCCGCTGCCCGTCGTCAGAAATGGTTGGATCAAGCACAGTCCCTGAACCTGTACATCCAAGGTGCTTCTGGTAAGAAGCTGGACGTCACCTACCGCATGGCATGGTATCTGGGTCTGAAGACTACCTATTACCTCCGTGCACTTGGTGCCAGCGGTGTCGAGAAGTCTACCGTTTCTCGCAGTAAACACAATGCGGTGACCAGCGCCCCGTCCACCTCCGCTCCGGCAGAACCCAAGGGTATCGAAGGATACCTTACAGGTAACGGTGGTACCATTACCGCCCGTAAGCCCACGCCGGATGAGTTGGATGAACTCGCCTGTGAGGCTTGCCAGTAACCCCTACCATGTGGGCGCCTTTCGAGGCGCCCTTTTCTACGACACTTTTTTATTTCCTGAGGTTATTAATGAACGATCTTAATTGGGACGCGTTCCATGAGGACGAAGAATTCGTCGATACCAGTGCCCAACAAACACCGCACCCAGCACCGGACGATACTGTAGCATCGGCTGTCGTGGCGGATGGACCGTCCGGTATGGATAAAACGGAAGGTAACCCAAGTCAAGCGAGTGATGCTAACCGCCTGGAACGTGCCCGTGAATCATTGGATCAACTCGATGTTAAGGCTGGCCTGGAAGAGCTCGAGATGGGGGCCGCCCGTATTGACGTCGACGATAAACGCATGATCAACGCGCGTGCCGACCTCAACCAACTCGTGCCGTTTAAGTACGAGTGGGCGTGGCAAAAGTACCTGGATGGTACGGCCAACCACTGGATGCCGCAAGAAGTGAACATGAACGCCGACATCGCCCTGTGGAAATCACAGGACGGTCTGACGGATGATGAACGTCGCATCATCATGCGGTCTCTCGGCTACTTCTCCACGGCTGATTCGCTGGTGGCCAACAACCTGGTGTTGGCGGTGTATCGCCTGATCACCAACCCTGAGTGTCGTCAGTATCTGCTGCGGCAAGCATTCGAAGAAGCAATCCACTGTTATATCGATGGGACTGAGATCCTGACCGAACGTGGGTTTGTGGACTTCCGGGATCTGATCCCTGGGGAACGTGTAGCCCAGTGGCACAATGATGGTAGTATGGACTTCGTTGTGCCAGATGAGATTCTCCACGACCGTTATGTGGGACCGATGTACCAGTTCCATAACGACGCCATGACGTACAACACCGTAGTGACTCCTGACCATCGGTGTGTGGTACAAGATCCCCGTGATGACCACCAGGTCAAGATCAAGCTAGCTAAGGACCTATCGCCGGCCAACTATAACTTTCCGACGGTAGGTGATCTTCAGGGTTCGATTCACGAACTTTCTGCGGCGGAGCAATTTTTGGTGGCATTCCAGGCCGATGGCTATTTGGCTAATCCACAAACACAAAACGTTGGACAGATAAGCGGACACCGCACGGTACGATTCCAGTTCTTTCGTCATGACAAAATCAACCGTCTTCAAGCCATTGCCGACGCACTGGGTTGGGAGTGTAACGTCCATGGTCTAAATGGAGATCACAACGCCGGACACGTGGTCATGTACGTGAAGGTGCCGTTGGATCTTCCTGTGGATAAGGACTTTGGTTGGCTGTCCTTCGGAGAGCGTTCAGGTACTTGGTGCCGCGCCTTCATTCAAGAAGCGGCGCTATGGGATGGTCACCTCCGCGCTGATGGGGCAGTTGTCTATGCCAACACAAATGCAGCCGCAATCTCTAAAGTACAGACTGCCGCAACATGTGCGGGGCTTCGTGCTAGCGTGTACACCTTGAAAACTGAAGGGGAGCGTCAGCCAGCTTGGCAGGTTTACATCCGGGCAGTAGGTAGGGCCACCCACGCGTCAGGTAAGTCCTTCAATAAACGAATGTTTCATCATGATGGCTATGTCCACTGCGTGGGCGTACCTACAGGGATGATCGTCACTCGTTATCAAGGTGCGGTTACGGTATCGGGGAATACGCATTCTTATCAGTATTGTGTGGAGTCCCTGGGCATGGACGAAGGCGAGGTCTTCAACATGTACCGTGAGATCCCGTCAGTCTCGGCTAAAGCAGCGTGGAGCCTCAAGCATACTCAATCGCTCGCGCGCCCTGACTTCCAGACCGGTACCCCGGAAACGGACCAAGAACTACTGCGGAATCTGATTGCCTTCTACTGCGTGACAGAGGGTATCTTCTTCTACTGTGGCTTCTCTCAAATCTTATCCATGGGTCGCCGTAACAAGATGACGGGTGTGGCCGAGCAGTTCCAGTACATCCTGCGTGACGAGTCCATGCACCTGAACTTCGGTGTGGACATGATCAACCAGATTAAGAACGAGAACCCTCACCTGTGGACGCCCGAGTTCCAGGATGAGGTCATTCAGATGATCCTCGAAGGTACGGAACTCGAAATCGCCTACGCGCAGGATTCCATGCCACGCGGTGTATTGGGTATGAACGCCGACATCATGGCTGAATACCTGAAGTTTATCTGTAACCGCCGGTTGAACCAGATTGGTCTGACTGAACAGTATCCCGGTGTGAAGAACCCCTTCCCGTGGATGTCGGAAATCATCGACCTGCGTAAAGAAAAGAACTTCTTCGAATCGCGTAAATAATAATGCGCCTTCGTAACGTGAGTTACGTCGAAAACCTTGTGAATTCGGTGGACCCTCCCAGGCAATACCGAGCCAAGCTTTGGGTTATCACACTTTTGTGGTGATCCAGAGAAGGTGTAACGACTATCGAAACCGCCCGAAAAAAAAAGGGAGAAGGGAGTAGAGTAGGTCTCAAGTGAGACCGAAGCGCAAGGGGTCTTAGTAACGTAAGACCATGATATAGTCTGAACTTCTGTGGGACACAGAGCTGTCTGCGATCGTTGTGAAATGAACGTAAGGCGGGGTGAGGGTAACGACCTTGCTTGAACACTATTGGTTACTGAATACCAGGTAGGTGGAGCGCTTAGCTGGGACTGAGCGCGACAGACAGGGCCCCGAAGGACCCTGTCCTGGGACTGAGTTAATACAACATAACGAGGCGTCCCCTAAGGGACGCCTCTATAACGACTAAAAAGGTTTCTATATGCCTATCACATTAAGGCAGATCGTCAGGCATCCGATCAAGGCAGTACGACGACTTCAAGAACTCGAAGAACGTGTCAGTCATGCAACGGTAACACTGATGAATGATCTACAGTATCTGCATCATGACACTAACAGCCGCGTTCTTAACCAACGACATCTAGATTTAGTGAGTGAAGGCTGGCGGAAAGTCCCTTTCGAGCACATCACGAGGCTTCGCGATGAAATGGGGCTGGACCCCTATCGGGTATCGGATATCGAAGCCTACCAGTACGCCATCTGTCACGATGACTTCTGCGGGACGTTTAGTGAGTGGTGTGAGCTGAGCCGTGCTCGTCAGACCACTGATCCCAACGACGAAAACCTACCGTTAGGCGGTCGCATCACGGGAGCGACCGCCTAACGGTAGGAGGGTTAAATAAACAATCCAAACCCGAACGGATGATAGAACGTACTCGATCACCGTTTCACTTTATCGGCATGGACAATGGTCATTTTCCGAAAGTGAAAGATTCATTCACGTGGAGTCACTACAGCCCATTTACCGATACTCCAGGTTGGTGGAACAATCCTCCGTCGGGTTACCATAACTGCAAAATGTTTTTTGTTGGAACATGTCCGTTCGTGCACAACCACCCAGCTTACGTTGATGCTGGTATTTTCGACATGTACACTGTAGCAAGAAGCTATGGTTTTATAGGTGATGTTTTTCAATATTCAGATAATCTTTTAAATGATGTCTCTGTACAGTAGGAAGCGATATATCGACAACATTATCTTATCTACTTGACATAAGCCCTCCCCTAATTGGGGAGGGTCTATGTCGTTGTTATGCCGCACCGGGCCAGCCCCGGTTATTATACCGACTACGGTAATGGCGCGTCTTGTTCTTACGTGTACGTTCCTCTTGTGCTTGTTTGATCATGGCATCAATACCCTCACCCATTGCTTCATGGGTATCAAACTGGGTAGAGAGCTGACGGAGCTTGACTTCCATACGAGAGATCAGGAATGGGTCCTCAATCGTTTTCAGTTCTTCAAGGATGGAATGAAACTGATCCTGGTAATCGTGTCGTAGGTTACGGTTATACCGTTCCTTGGGGGTGAGTTCTTCTTCGTTACTGTCTGCTGCCGAGAACACGCGTAGGGCATCGATCCCGTAAGAGTCTAGATTGCGACCTTTGGTACAGAACCAATGTGCCAGTAACAAGGACACCACCATGTCATCGTGATTGCCCTTGGAGTGGTCGATTCGACCGTTACGCATGGTAAGGGTGAGTAGCTCATTGATAAGGATCTTATCGTGCATCCGTTTCGCACCTAGGCGCAGCGTGGATTTAAGTGCATCCCCATACAACGCATCACGAGAGTGACGTCCTGCCCCTGAGGTGACAAAGCCGAAGTACCGCTTGTACCGATCATAGAAATACGTCGGACGAGATGACAGCGGTGTGCGATGCACTTCCTGGTATTCGGTTTTGTTCTTTTCGGGATCATCCATCAACATATTGTAAATACGCTTGAACGGATCAACCCCACGCAGCGGGAGGTGAATGAACATGGTATCCAGGATCGCCATACAGGAAGACTTACGCTCAGGGACCAAGGTAATGGAGGTGTGCTTAACCAGCAATTCAACCAAGAACAACGCAAACTGTGTAAGGTTCGTCTCGTTAAAACGACCCGTCATGATAACGTCGTGACTGACCGTGTCGAGCAAGACCATACCAATGGCATCGTTATCCCCACCAAGGGCGTCACTGGTGTCTAGTCCGAGTACAAAACGACCACTCTCCATCCGGGACTCAATCTGGTCTCTGGGAATGAACCAACGAAGACCGTAACCCTCATTAGTGATCTCCATGTACTTGACTTCGCGTTCACTACCCCGAACGGCTTCTTTCTCTTCTGGAGATAGAGGACTACCCTCGTTACCAGTCGTCCAGATGTTCATAAAGTCACGGTCAGCGATTTCCCCGTAAGAGTTGTTTTCGAGCAAGGCCTCATACAGCCATTCATCCGATTTACCTAGCTGACGGTGGTTAAAGGCACCGTAGATAAGAATCTTCTTACCGGTAGCACCCTTCTTAATTACCTTACGGAGTTCGGCCTCGTTACTCAGGTCAAAGTAGCTTTCATCCCAGATCGCTCCGCCCGTCATGAACTGGTAGGCATATTCGCCATCGCGAGTGTTGACACTGGCAGCGGTGGTCGTGAAGAGGTTACCGTATGGCTGACCGGCTTCACGGGCTTCTGCACGCGCCGCGTTACCCGAGGACAGGGCGACAGGGAGCGTCAGTTCGATCAGGTTCAAATAACCGAACTCATCAAACTGGATGACGGGTACGGTAAGACCACGACCCAGTTTATCAGCCGCAATCTTGTCGTTACGTGCCACCGCCGTCTTGTACGTGTTACCAAGACGTAGGTTGGTCATCATCTCAGTGTTGTCAACATCAGAGCGGTTAGGGTAATAGATGTACTCTGGTAGTAGTTCCCGGATCTTCTTCAGGCGTTCGATGTTCTTGTTCTTCAGGGGGGTGTCTTTTGTGATCAGCTGGAGTTCGGTGTTCTCGGCCCAAATATCACGTAGGGCGGTCATCAGAATATCAACCGAATATGATTTGCCCGTCTGACGTGGTTGTAGAAGACCAAAGTCAATATGGTTAAAGAATGACCAGTAAAGCGCGATATTACCCCGGTTAGCTTCAAAACGTCGGGGTTTGGAACCGGAGTTAGCTGGTGCCAACGCCACCTCCCGAAAGAAGTACCATGGATTGTACTTACACTCGAGAGAGATCTTTAATTTCATCTCACGACTTAGCTCAGGGTCATGAGGATCGACCCCTACGAGATCGGGTTGTAATAGCGCTAGGATGAACTCACAATTCTTAATCCCCATTTGGTTGTACACATAGACCAAATGTTTAAAAGATTGATTCGATGTATTGTAGTCGACGATAGCGGTCGGATATTCTTTCCAATCCTCACGAAATAGGATCATGTCGAAAGTCTCCAGCCAAACAAAATAGGCAACATAGTACTGTATTCCAGTATAGGGTTCTATAATGATTGGGCTGTATATCGACATAAGGGAGGCCCTAGGGCCTCCCTTATGCCGTCAAGAACCTGTGCTACGCACCGGAAGTGCACTTATCCCGAGTTGGAGATCAGTATCGTAATTACGACGAATCCATTGGATGTAAACCAGTTCCCCATCCTCCAGGTCGTTGTTAACCACGAAGGTTTCATCCCACTGGTCTACGGTGTACTCGTAGGTGTTGTTTAGGAAACGAACACGGAAGTGGGTCGGGACTGGCGGTACCGATTCAATATCCGGGTGGACTAACGGCTCGATGCTATCGTAGAGCGTCTTCAGCCATACCTCCTTGGATGGCAGCCCTTGGTCCAACTTCAAGTTCCAGCTATTAGCGCTGACGAACTCAAGGTCAGCATAGTAACCCCGACCATAGCCATTACCCGAACCCGGTGTGGGATAGATAACCCAGTTATCCTGATCTTGATCACCACGTGCCAGCAGGGCGAGTTGGATGTTTTGGACATGGCGATACGGGACAAACTTACCGTCCACGTTGTTAAGGTTAACAGCGTATGTTAGGTTCTGAGTAGCCCCGTACAGTGTCGGGTTAAACGGCGCTGAGTTAACCCCCAGTTCGATATTGGGCGTTACGTTGTAGAAGGTCTGTCGATCCAGGTTGTAGAGCCAGAACTCCAATCGATAACCCGTGACCGCATCGACCCATACCGGATACACAAAGAGTTTCACCCCGTAAGCACCATCCACCGGAGTGGTCATTGCCGTGTATGGGAGGGTCAGACGACGGTTAGCAGTCGGCGTGAGTGTGTATGAAACCTCATCGGGACTCAGCGTGTATGCCAACACCATCGGGAACTGCTGACCTGTCTCAGTGGCAATGTAATTACGAAGCCCCATCAACGAGAAGCGAGTGTTGTCGATAGGCAAGCGCTGTTTCTTACCATCGCTGTAGTTGACCACACCCGTAAGCGGGAGAGATTCCACCGTCACGTTCAGTGGAAATTCAATCACCTGAGGGTCAGCATCACTAATGAACGGCGATTCCAGTTGGATGGACTGGATGTAGCGTTTCGATGCGTCTGCACGACGGATGGCTTTGGTATTTTGAATCAGGAGTTTCGCCTCACTAACAACACCACCGCTGTCGTCATAGGCCACCACAGTCACCAATTCCCCATCATCCAGTTTTTCACTGGTGTAACCGGTCATGGGGGCTTTCACTGGCTCTCCGTCGGTGTCGGGGTTAGCGAGACCCTCTACCGGGATGCTATCACCCAGGAAGTTACCGGCGTTGTCGTAGAACGATGAGATGACAGTGCCGTGTTCCTGACTGATGTCAGTACCCAAAAACACACGGTACGATGCAATGGACGAACTGTAGTAATGCAGGCGTAGGTCCGGTGATAGCGTGTGGGGCGTTACCGTGGTATCGAGGAAAGCCCGGTAGGACTCAGATGGGTAACCGGGGCCCGATCCAATGAGCACATCGATGTTGTCGTCTTCTTCCGGTGATTCTGGAAGTACCCAGGGAGTCAGCACAGACAAACCGGTCGTGTAATCGACTTCGGTGACGATGAAGAACCCTTGTTCGTAATCCACCACAAGGTCGTTGGGATTGGGCACCCACTTACCGTTGCCGTTTTCCGTGACAATCTCGTCACGGTGCCATTGCCGGAACCCCCGACTGGGGTCCCGGTAGAACGTATTCGTTGGTTGTGCCATGTTGCACCTTTATGCGATACTGATGAAGGGAGCGATATCGGGTGGGTAACGCAAGTAAAGCGCCAGCGCTCGTTGGAGTAGACCCCACTGGTAGATATCCAACTCCACCGGTTGATCTTCCCAATGGGGGTAGACTCTCAGGTGTACCTTGTCGTATTCTGTGTTGCAGATATCGAAAGGCAACAACCATTCGTAGGGTTTACACCATTCCCGAATATCATGATCGCTGTACTGGTCAAGAATCTCTGACGGATACAGGAGATTCTCTTTGAGGTCATGGACCAGTTTGTTGGCAAATACCGAAATAACCGTATACGGTGTTTCGATGAAATCAGGTTCACCACGAGTAGAGGGTGGATAGTGTTCGTTCATATACGCTTTGACGTCTACGTCAATGGCGTCGTCGACAAGACGGGCCTGTTGATCGTCATCGTAAACGTCCCGCATCACTACCGGTGGTGTTTTGATGGTGTAGGGTGCACCATTACGCACGCCGTCGATGGTCATGCTATTACGTTGTTCGTCAAACACCAGCTCAGATGCCGGACGATAGTAACCATCCATCACTACATGAAGTACACGGTAGCGGTGAATATCGTAATCCTGGTCATTGGACAGAACACCATACTCCACAAACCCGGTTTCCGTAGTAGGCAAGTGGGTGTCATCGACGGGCGATAGACCAAAGGCCCGAATGGTGAATTTCTGTTTGGTTTCTTCCAGGTATTCAAGGTTGGAAATAACGACCTCAGGCCATTCTATCCGGTAATCAACCCCTTCAACCAACCAACGACCATTCATGCCGATATCGAGTTGACCATAGGGTACTTCGATCACCCGATCACCTACACCGTAGCCTTCGATTAGACTGAACCTAAGGTGTCCATTGT
>Ga0114983_1000437_pt1 | contig 17894 bp, 16 predicted proteins | sample Shrwel_input2_RT_FD_87182 | JGI IMG/M metagenome (GOLD analysis project Ga0114983, IMG submission 87182) | Subsurface microbial communities from deep shales in Ohio, USA - Utica-3 well 1 S input2 RT | ecosystem: Environmental > Aquatic > Deep subsurface > Shale gas/oil reservoir > Produced... | reverse complement strand
GGTCAGCAGCAGCAGCGTCGCACCGAGCGGATTGAGCACGCTGGTCAGGCCGTTGCCGAGCAAGCTGCCGGCAATACCGCCGCCGCCCTGCGGCATGGCGGCGCTGACGCCGCCGTACAGCGCCGCAAGCCCAGCCAGGCTGAGTGCCGAAACGAACCACGCGGTGGCACGCACCGCCAGCGGCAGATGCAGTGGCGCATCGAAACCGCGATAGGCGCGCGAGCCCAGCCACAGCACCGCGAACGGCGACAGATACGCCACGAAGCCCAGGCAGCTCAGCAGCCCGTTTGCGATCCACGCACCAGCAGTGCCGACGAGGTTGCGCGTGGCACCACCGGTACCGGAAGACGAGAGCCCCGGATCGTCAGCGCTGAAGCTGAGCAGTGCCGCGAGCAGGAACACGGCGATGCCGACGCTGGCCAGCAGTGCGGCCTCGTTCGGCAAGCGTTCGATCCAGGTGGCGTCGGCGGCCGGGGCACCCGCAGCGCCCTTGCGCGGCAGCGGCTGCGCGGCTTGCTTCTTGCTACCGAAGAAGCTGAAGAATCGAGCGATAGGGGGCACGGCGGAAAGGCGTCGGGGTTAACCAAAGTATACCAGCCGGTCCCCTGCCGCCCGGGTGCCGACGAGAGGGTGCGAATCGCCGCGGCAGCGCCCTTGAAAATGCTTCAGGAAGCGGCACTCTAGCGATAGTCCAATTACTTATCGAGAGGCTGGGTCATGACGATGGAAGTGCGTCATTTCGTTCTCGCCCCTGACGGTGCGATCCGCGAGTTTTCGCCGGAAGAAGCCGCGCTGATCGCGGCCGGTTCCAACCGGTTGCCGGAGTTTGCCGAGCGGCGCGTTCGCTATTTGCAGGTTTCGTGGGACGACGAGGCTGCAGCCGAGATGAAGATCCAGACCGCCGGTGCTGCAATCAAGTTCGATTCGGACGGCCGACTGGCCGAAGCCGCACCGCCGTCGGACGAAGAAAAGATCTCGCGCTTCGAACACGACACCTGCGTCCAGTGGGCGCTGCGCGGCGCGGAAGTCGCAGCACTGACGTTTCACTGACCGGCGTCCGTTCCCGCTGTCGCTGCCCGTCCGTCGCGCCGTGCGCGTCCGGCATATCGAGTGTGCTTCCGCTATCCCGGCTGCGCAGTGGGACGCCTTGTTTCCGCCGGGCTACCCGTTTACGCGTCACGCCTTTCTGACGGCGCTGGAAAGCCATGGCTGCGTCGGCCCTGAACTCGGATGGACGCCGTGCCATGCGGTGCTTGGCGACGACAACGGAATCGCTGCGATCGCGCCGCTTTACCTGAAGGCACACTCTTACGGCGAGTTCGTGTTCGATTTCGCCTGGGCGGATGCCAGCAGGCGCATCGGCCACCCGTACTACCCGAAGCTGGTCAATGCGATCCCGTTCACGCCGTGCACCGGACCGAGGATCGGCGCACGTGACGCGTCTGCGCGCATCGCGATGGCGCAGCAGCTGCCGGCGCTGGCCGCAGCGGCCGGTTTGTCCGGTGCGCATGCCTTGTTCGTCGATGACACCGACTTCGCCGCCTGTGTCACGGCCGGCATGGTCGAGCGCAACGACGTGCAGTTCCACTGGTACAACGCCGGCTACGCCGACTTCACGGCGTTTCTCGCCACCTTCAGCAGCGACAAGCGCAAGAAGATCCTGCGCGAGCGGCGCCGCATCGCCGAAGCCGGGATCCGCTTCGAACACCGGGCTGGCCACGAACTGGACGAAGCGGCATGGCGGCAGGTCTATCGCCTGTATGCGAACACTTATGCCGAACGCGGCCAACGCCCCTATCTGACGCGCGAATTCTTTCTCGACTACGGGCGGCAGCGTGATACCGCCGTTAGACTCGTGCTGGCATTCGAGGGGGCGGATATGGTGGCAGTCGCGATCCTGTTGCGCGGTGGCGACACCCTTTACGGGCGTCACTGGGGTGCGGCCGACCGCTACAACGGGCTGCATTTCGAAACCTGCTACTACCAGGGCATCGAATACTGCATTCGCGAGGGCCTGAACCACTTCGATGCCGGCGCCCAAGGCGAGCACAAGCTGGCGCGTGGCTTCACGCCGCAAATCACGCGCTCTGCACACTGGCTTGCCGAGCCACGGCTGTTCGACGCGGTAACCGATCACCTGGAACGCGAGCGCGCCTATGTCGGCGAGCGCGAGGCCTTGCTCGATGCGCACTCGCCGTACAAGCGCGTCACCGACGCGACATCGCCCGAGGTCTGACGCGTGGACAACCCGGTCCGCCTGCACTGGCTTGATCCCCGCGATCCGCACCAGCCGTTTCCGGCACCGAATCGCGCGATGCGCGATCCGAATGGCCTGCTGGCGATCGGGGGTGATCTGTCGGTGGCCCGGCTGATACGCGCCTACGCTGGCGGTATCTTCCCCTGGTACAACCCGAACGAACCGATTCTCTGGTGGTGTCCGGACCCTCGCGCCGTGCTTGAGCCCGATGGCTTCCATGTCTCGCATTCGCTGGAAAAGCGCATCCGCAAGCGTGATTACGCCGTTAGCCTCGATCGCGCGTTCTCCGACGTACTCGAAGCCTGCACGGGTAGCCGTCGTGGCAGTCAGGGCACCTGGCTCGGGCCGGACATGAAGCGCGCCTACCGCGAATTGTTTGACGCTGGCCACGCCCATTCGGCCGAGGTCTGGCGTGATGGCCGGCTGGTCGGCGGGCTGTACGGCGTGGCGCTGGGCCGCACGTTCTTCGGAGAGTCGATGTTCTCGACCGAAACCGACAGCTCGAAGCTGGCGTTGTACTGGCTGTGCCAGCAGCTCAAGGCCTGGTCCTTCGAACTGATCGACTGCCAGATCGCCTCGCAGCATCTGCGAACGCTGGGTGCCGCCGAGATCCCGCGCGATCGCTTCCTGTCCCGGCTGCGGGCGTCGACCCAGCATCCGTCACGAACCGGCATCTGGAAGTACGAGATCGAAGTGCCGGACGATCCACGCCACCGCCTTGGCGTGAGCGACCCGTGACGCGTGTCCTTGCCCTGATCTTGCATGGTGTCGCGCGATGACCATGCAAAGCCTTCGACTGCTGATGGGCAGCGCGCATGCCTGTGGCTACCTGCAGGATCGCCATGCGCGCAGCGCCTTTGTCGACCCGGCGTTCCCGCTCGAGCCGAGCCTTTACGGCGCCCTGCTCGATCAGGGCTTTCGCCGCAGCGGCGATTACGCCTACCGGCCGATGTGCCTGAACTGCCGCGCCTGCCAGTCGGCGCGCATCGTCAGCCATGCGTTCACGCCCGATCGCGCACAGAAGCGCTGCTGGAAGCGCAATGCCGACCTCCAGCTGTCGATCGGCGGGCGGCTGACCGATGAACACTACGCGCTGTACCGCCGCTACCTCGCCGCGCGCCACCACAACGGCGGGATGGACCCGGACGACGTCGACGCCTTCCGCGAGTTCCTGGCCTGCGGCTGGGGTGCTACCGAGTTCTGGGAGTTTCGCGCCGAACGGCAACTGCTTGCCGTCGCCGTCGTCGACCGCGTTCCCAGTGGGCTGTCGGCGGTTTACACGTTCTTCGACCCTGAGCTGACGAACCGGGGCCTCGGCACGTTCGCGATCCTGAGCCAGATCGAGCGCGCCAAGGCCGAACGTCTGCCGCACGTCTATCTCGGCTACTGGGTGCAGGGCAGCGCCAAGATGGATTACAAGCGCCGCTTCCAGCCGCTGGAAGTGCTGCGTGGCGGGCAGTGGCAGCCGCTGGAAATCGAATAAAAACCTTGCATTGCTAGTCCGGACTCGTTCCCGGATAATGCCACGTCCTTTCAAACCCCCTGGTTGCAGCCCTAGATGGCAAAAGAAGATCACATCGAGATGCCCGGCATCGTCGCCGAAACGCTTCCGAACACGACGTTCCGCGTCAAACTCGAAAACGGTCACATCGTCACGGCCCATATTTCCGGGCGCATGCGCAAGAACTACATCCGCATCCTGACTGGCGACAAGGTCACCGTTCAGCTGACGCCGTATGACCTGACCAAGGGTCGGATCACTTTCCGCGACAAGTGACGACACGGCTTCGCCGTGCCGTCATCCCGACGAAAGTCGGGATCCAGTCTGGGTTCATCGACTGAGCGTTTTGGCCAAATTCCTTTCACATCGGGAATCACAGCCAAGAAAAAGCCCGCTTTCGCGGGCTTTTTCGTTTCAGCTGAGCCGGATCATGCCGCCTCGACAGCCGGCGCGGCCTTCTCCTTCGCTTCGATGTCGAAGCCGATCTTGCCGTCGTCGGTGACATTGACCGTGACCCGGCCACCGTGCGCCAGCTTGCCGAACAGCAGTTCCTCGGCCAGCGGACGCTTGATGCTTTCCTGGATCACGCGAGCCATCGGACGAGCGCCCATCTTGACGTCGTAGCCGTGCTCGCAGAGCCAGTCGCGGGCTTCCTGCTCGACTTCCATCACGACATGCTTGGCCGCCAGCTGCTCCTCAAGCTGCATCAGGAACTTGTCGACCACGCGAGTGATCTCGCTCTTGCCAAGCGGCGCGAACGGAATGATCGCGTCGAGACGGTTGCGGAACTCCGGCGAGAAGCCGCGACGAATCACTTCCAGTGCATCGGTCGAGTGATTCTGCTCGGTGAAGCCGATGCCGCGCCGTGACGACTCCTCGGCACCGGCGTTGGTGGTCATGATCAGGATCACGTTGCGGAAGTCCGCCGCGCGGCCGTTGTTGTCGGTCAGCGTGCCGTGGTCCATGACCTGCAGCAGCAGGTTGAAGACGTCCGGATGCGCCTTCTCGATTTCATCGAGCAGCACCACCGAATGCGGATGCTTGATCACCGCTTCGGTCAGCAGGCCGCCCTGATCGAAACCAACATAGCCCGGAGGCGCACCGATCAGCCGCGACACGGTGTGCCGCTCCATGTACTCGGACATGTCGAAGCGGATCAGCTCGATACCGAGCTGGCTGGCCAGCTGCCGCGTGACCTCGGTCTTGCCGACACCGGTCGGGCCGGCGAGCAGAAAGTTGCCGATCGGCTTGTCCGGGTTGCCGAGACCGGAGCGCGACAGCTTGATGCACGAGGCCAGCGTTTCGACGGCATTGTCCTGACCGAAGATCACCAGCTTCAGATCGCGTTCCAGCGTGGCCAGACGATCCTTGTCGTTGCTCGACACCGACTTCGGCGGGATGCGGGCGATCTTGGCGACCGTTTCCTCGATGTCACGCACCTGCACGGTCTTGCGACGCTTGGCCTCGGGCAGCAGACGCAAGCGGGCAGCGGCCTCGTCGATGACATCGATCGCCTTGTCGGGCAGGTGACGGTCGGTGATGTGCTTGGCCGCGAGTTCCACTGCGCTCTTGATCGCGCCGCTGGTGAAGTGCACCTGGTGGTGCTCTTCGAAGCGGGCACGCAGGCCTTCGAGAATCTGGATCGTTTCCGGCACCGACGGCTCCGGAACATCGACCTTCTGGAAGCGGCGCGACAGCGCCCGGTCCTTCTCGAAGATGCCGCGGTATTCCTGGTACGTCGTCGAGCCGATGCAGCGCAGCTCACCGTTGGCCAGCATCGGCTTCAGCAGGTTCGATGCATCCATGACGCCGCCGGAAGCCGCGCCGGCGCCGATGATCATGTGGATCTCGTCGATGAACAGGATCGCGCCCGGCGTACGGGCCAGTTCCTGGATCACGCTCTTGAAGCGCTTCTCGAAATCGCCGCGGTACTTGGTGCCGGCGATCAGCGAACCGAGGTCGAGGCTGAACACCACGCCATCCTTCAGCAGTTCCGGCACGCGGTTTTCGGTGATCAGCCAGGCCAGACCTTCGGCGATCGCGGTCTTGCCGACGCCCGCTTCGCCGACCAGCAGCGGATTGTTCTTGCGCCGGCGGCAGAGCGTCTGCATCACCCGCTCCATCTCGTGCGCGCGGCCGATCAGCGGATCGATCTGCCCCTTCATGGCCCGCTGGTTCAGGTTCACGGCGAACTGCTCGAGCGCGGACTTGCCCGAACCCTTGCCGGATTCGTCCTTGTCCTCGGATTCGTTCTGCTGCTCCTGCGGCGCAGCCGGCTGGTTGTTCTTGGCGATGCCGTGGCTGATGTAGTTGACGACATCGAGCCGGGTCACGCCCTGCTCGTTGAGCAGGAACACCGCGTGGGTGTCCTTCTCGGCAAACAGCGCCACCAGCACGTTCAGCGTCGAGACGCGCTTCTTGCCCGAGGCCTGCACGTGATAGATGGCCCGCTGCAGCACCCGCTGGAACGACAGCGTCGGCTGCACTTCCTGGCTGCCACCGGCGTCCTTGTTCGAGTGGATGTTCTGCGCGATGTACTCGCGCAACCCGCCTTCGAGTTTGTCAAGATCGCCACCGCTGGCGGTCAGGACTTCGCTGACGTTGGAGTCGGACAGCAGGGCCAGCAGCAGGTGTTCGACGGTCAACAACTCATGGCCGTCACTGCGGGCTGCGAGGAACGCTGCATCAAGGGCTTTCTGCAATTCATCGCTGAGCATGGTCACTTCCTGAAAGGGTCTGAACGGTACTCTGGGGTCGGACTCGAGGCTTTACCAGACCATCATGCATCGTCTTTGCACGAATTTGGGACACGCAAAAGCCGCACCACTGTAGGTCGCAGCCGTCGTTTCAAAGCGGATCAGTCCGGAGTGGCGGAGACAGGCGCACGGCCAGCCGTCAAACGGTAGTGCCCGGTGCTTTCGACCGCTGCGCGGCAGCATCGGGATCGGCCTGGAAACACGCGGATGAGGCGAATTGACCACAGCGCGATGGCGGCCGCGGAACACCGCGCCGGAAATCCGTCGCGAGTCTGATGCGCAGCCTTTGGATCGATGCACGGGCAGCGTTCACGCTTCAACAGCGTGGATCGTTCAGGCGAATACGGAAGGCTTCGTCGCCGACTGCAGTCGGCGCCGGTGGCGCTCAGACCTTTTCCATCACCGTCAGCAGCGGGTGGTGATTCTTGCGGGCGAAGCTGTTGACTTGCGCCACCTTGGTCTCGGCGATCTCGGCCGGAAAGATGCCGGCGGTGCCGCGTCCGGCCTGATGCACCTGCAGCATGATCTGCACGGCCTGCTCACGCGAGTGATGGAAGAACGTCTGCAGGACCTGCACCACGAACTCCATCGGCGTGAAGTCGTCGTTGATCATCACCACCTTGTACAGCGGTGGTTGTTTCAGTTCCGGCTTCGCCTCATCGACGACGAGGCCGGTGCCGGAATCTTGATCGGGACGTGAAGTTGGGTCAGCCATGCGCAGCATAGTAACGAATTGCCGCCCTGCCCCGAAGGACTGGCCGCCCATCGCGGCATCTTGCAACGGCCGGCGCTGCGATCACGGCCGACATCCGGCAGCCCGCCAGACTGCTGCCGCCTGCTTGCTCCCGCCCGCAACAAAGCCCCGTTATCATGCCGCCGATGGCCACATTCCCCTCGTCGCGACTCAAATCCTTGCCGGCATCCGTGCCGGCGCTGACGGCGCGTTATGGACGACGCCTGCCCGACGCGGCCTGTCTGGTGCTGGTTGTGGTGATTGCCAAACTGGCCGCCAGCTTGCTGTGGGCGCTGATCCCCGTTCCGGAGGACAGCATCTGGCAGCCGCCACCGGCTACCGCACCGCAAAACACCGTCAAACGCGGCAGCGTCGATCTGTCGTCGATCAGCAACGCGCACCTGTTCGGCCAGTACACGGCGCCGGCCGCACCGGCGTTGGCGGACCTTGCCGCAGCGCCCGACACGCAGCTGAACCTGACGCTGCTCGGCATTCTGTCGAACGGTCGCAACGACAAGGACAGCCGTTCGCGTGCGCTGATCGCGGCGCAGGGTGGCGAGGAGAAGCCCTACGCGGTCGGCGACGATGTCTCGCGCGGCGTGCAGCTGACCGCCATCTTTCCGGACCGGGTGATCCTCAATCGCAACGGTCGGCTGGAAACGCTGCGCCTCGACAAGGAAAGCACCAGCGGCCTTGGCGACTCTCCGATCTCGCAGATGCCTTCGTCGCAGGATCAGGAAATCGATTCCGGGGCTGCCGAATCGCTGTCACAGATCCGCTCGCAGCTGCTCGAGGATCCGTCGAAGGTGGCCGACTACATCCGCGTGCAGCCGGTCAACAGCGGCAGCGGACTGACCGGCTACCGGATCTATCCCGGGCGCGATCGCAGCGTCTTCGCCGCAGCGGGCCTGCGTCCGGGCGACATCGTGACGGCGGTCAACGGCACCTCGCTGAACGACCCGGCGCGCTCGCTGCAATTGCTGAACGACTTGAGCCAGAGCAGCCAGATCAACCTGACGGTCGATCGCGGCGGCCAGCCGCAAAGCTTCAGCATCAATCTCGAATAGCTGTTCCCGAACCCATGGCGCGCCTTGCGGCAGCCGAACCCGAAGCCCGCTCGACATCGACATGAACTCACGCAAGACCCTGAAGCGCGCCGTGCTGGCGGCTGCCATTGCAGCCACGGTCGCTGCGGCCGGCACTTCGCTGCTGGCCCAGGCGGCCCGCAGTCGCGGCGCCGAAGTGACGCTGAACCTGAAGGACGCGGAAATCTCGACGCTGATCGCCACCGTCAGCGAAGTCACCGGCAAGAACTTCATCGTCGACCCGCGAGTGCGCGGCAAGGTCACCGTGGTGTCGTCAAGCCCGATGGATTCGGCAGGCGTCTACGAAACCTTCCTCGCGGTGCTGCAGGTGCAGGGCTTTGCCGCGATCCCGGCAGGTGATGCGATCAAGATCGTCCCGGAAACCAATGCTCGTACCGACGGCGGTGGCCTGATTTCCAATGGCCGCGGCGTGCCGCTCGATGAAATCGTCACCCACGTGTACTCGGTGCAGAACGTTTCGGCCTCGCAGCTGGTGGCCATCCTGCGACCGCTGATCTCGCAGAGCGGCCACTTCGCCGCCTATGCCGGCAACAATTCGCTGATCATTTCCGACCGTGCGGCCAACGTCACCCGCATCGAGCGCCTGATCGCCCAGATCGACCAGAGCGGCGATCGCGAGATCGACGTGATCAAGCTCGAAAACGCCTCCGCCGGCGATGTCGTACGCATCCTGACCACGCTGGCCCAGGCGGCGAAGCAGGCTGATCCGACTGCCCAGGCCGGTTCGGTGATCGCCGACGAACGCAGCAACAGCGTGCTGATCAGCGGCGAAAAGAGCGAGCGCGGCCGCATGGCCGACATCGTTCGCCGCCTTGACCTGCCCGGCCCGAGCGGCGGCGACACGCAGGTGTTCTATCTGAACTACGCCAGCGCCGAAAACCTCGCGCCGATCCTTGAAGGCTACGCTCAGGCAGCAGCGTCGGCGGCACGTGCACCGGCCGGCGGCGGCGCTGCAGGCGGCGCGCCGGCCGCCGCGCCGGCCTCGTCCGGCGGCGGCAACGGCACGACCCGGGTCATTGCCGACAAGGACACCAACTCGCTGGTGGTGACCGCGGCACCGAAGGAAATGCTGGCGATCCGCAATGTCATCAACCAGCTCGACATTCGTCGTCGCCAGGTGCTGGTCGAAGCGATCATTGCCGAAGTCAGCCAGACCAAGGCCAGCGAGCTCGGCCTCGACTATGCCGCCTACAACCCGAAGGTCGGCGCGATCACCGGCATCCTCAACCAGTCGACGCAGGGCGCGCTGTCAGCGCTGGCCAGTGCCGGCGCCAGTGCGGCGACGACAGCAGCGACCGGCGGTACCAGCACCATCCTGTCTGCAGCGGCTTCGCTGATCGGCTCCGGGGCCACGGCCGGCGGCGGCGGCTTCACGAAGGGCGGCTCGTTCTTCGGCGTGCTGCTGCGGGCGCTGGCTTCTGATGGCGACACCAACATCCTGTCGACGCCGCAGCTGACCACGCTCGACAACGAGGAAGCCAAGCTCAGCGTCGGCCAGGAAGTGCCGTTCCTGACCGGCAGCTTCTCGAACACCGGCGGCGGCGCCACCAATGGCGCGGTCAACCCGTTCCAGACCATCGAACGCAAGGAAGTTGGCCTGAAGCTCGGCATCACCCCGACGATCAACGAGAACAACGGCCTGAAGCTGAAGATCGATCTGGAAAGCTCGGGCATCGCCAGTGGCGGCGCCGGTACCGCGAGCCTGATCACCAACAAGCGCACGGTGACCAATTCGGTGTCGGTGGAAGGTGACCAGATCCTGTTCATTGGCGGCCTGATCGACAACCAGCTGACCGACTCGCAAAGCCGCATCCCGCTGCTGTCTAGCATTCCGGTGCTCGGCAACCTGTTCAAGTCGCGCTCGGTCCGCAAGGCCAAGACCAACCTGATGATCTTCATCCATCCGGTGATCCTCGACGACCGCACCGAGGCCGACTACTACACGCGCAAGCGCTACGACGGCGTGCGCAGTGCTGAGGTTCGCGCCGCTCAGGGCGCCGTGCCGCTGATCGGCGGTGCCCGCCCGGTGCTGCCGGAGTACAACAGCTACGAGCCGTACGCGAAGCCAGACGCGCCGCAGGAATCCGTCCCGGCGCAGGTGCCGGCAGCGGCAGAAGCGCCGGTCGCCGCGCCGGCCCCGTAAGCACGACGTCGACGAGCCCATGGACGCTGCCAGCAATGCCCTGCGCCGCCCGCCGTTCGCTTTCGCGAAGCGGCATGGCCTGATCGTGTCGAGCGACCTCGGCGACACCGTCGAACTGGTCTGCCGCCCCGGCATCAGCCTTGATGCCGTGCAGGAGGCACGGCGCTTCGTGCGCCGTCCGGTCAAGCTGAAGGCGGTCAGCCTCGACGAGTTCGATGCCTTGCTGCAGCGTACCTACGAAGGCCAGACCGGCGCCAGCGCAGCACTTGCCGACGGTCTGGAGGAGGACAAGGCCGACCTCGATTCGCTGAGTGCCGCACTGGCCGAAGCGCAGGACCTGCTGGAAAGCGACGACGACGCGCCGATCATCAAGTTCATCAACGGGCTGCTCGTCGAGGCGATCAAGGACAACGCGTCCGATATCCACATCGAGACCTTCGAGACGCGAGTGACGGTGCGCTTCCGCATCGACGGCGTGCTGCGCGAAATCCTCAATCCGCCGCGCTCGCTGGCGCCGAAGATCATTTCGCGCGTCAAGATCATGGCCAAGCTCGACATCGCCGAAAAGCGCCTGCCGCAGGACGGCCGCATCAGCCGCGCCTTCGGTGGCCGCAAGGTCGATGTCCGTGTCTCGACGATCCCCACTGGCGCCAATGCCGAGCGGGTGGTGATGCGTATTCTCGACAAGCAGGCCGAGCGTCTGGATCTGGAGCAGCTCGGCCTGGGGCCGGTGCAGACCGCGACTTTGAAGCGGATCATCAACCGGCCGTACGGCATCATGCTGGTCACCGGCCCGACCGGCTCGGGCAAGACCACCACGCTGTACTCGGCGCTGTCGACCCTGAACGATCGCAGCCGCAACATCATGACCGTCGAAGACCCGATCGAGTACTACATCGACGGTGTCGGCCAGACCCAGGTGAACCTGCGCGTCGAGATGACCTTCGCGAAGGGCCTGCGCGCGATCCTGCGTCAGGACCCGGACGTGGTGATGGTCGGCGAAATCCGTGATCTCGATACCGCGCAGATCGCCGTCCAGGCGTCCCAGACCGGCCATCTGGTGATGTCGACCCTGCACACCAATACCGCTGTCGGCGCCGTCACTCGCTTGCGCGACATGGGTGTCGAGCCCTATCAGCTGTCATCGTCGCTGGTCGGCCTGATGGCGCAGCGTCTGGTGCGCACGCTGTGCAAGCACTGCAAGACGCCGTATCAGCCGAAGCAGACCGAACTGGAGCAGCTCGGCGTGCCGGGCCGCAGCGATCTGGTGCTGTACAAGCCGGTCGGCTGCCCGCTGTGCCGCCATACCGGCTATGCCGGCCGCAGCGGCATCCACGAGATCATCGAGGTCGATCGCCGTCTCGAAACGCTGATCCACGACAACGCCTCCGAGCAGATCCTCGAAGCCGCTGCACGCGAGCGCACGCCGGGCATCCTGCAGTCCGGCCGCAACAAGGTGATCGCCGGCGAGACCACGCTCAGCGAAGTGCTGCGTGTCACCATCGAGGAAGGTTGAAGCGCTGCGCGCTTTCGGAAGGGCCCTGAATGGCACTTCCGAGCAGCGAATCAACGGTCGGCAGCCCCAAGGTCGCTGCCCGAATCAAATTGTCAGCTCGTAGCTAGCATCAACCCGATACCCGCCTGCCATGTCCGCCTACGAATACAGCGCCCTCGATGCCCGCGGCAAGCAGGTCAAGGGGCTGATCGAAGGTGATACCCAGCGTCAGGTGCGGCAGTCACTGCGCGAGCGCGGGCTGACGCCGCTGGAAATCCGCGAAGTCGCCGAAAAGGCCGTCCGCGCGTCGAACGCCGGCGGTTTCTCGATGAACCGGGGCGGCAGCTTCAATTCCACCGAGCTGTCGCTGTTCACCCGTCAGCTGGCGACCTTGATCCGTTCCGGCCTGCCGCTCGACGAAGCGCTGGCGGCCGTATCGCAGCAGAGCGAGTCGAAGCGCGTGCAGCGCGTGACGCTCGGCGTGCGCTCGCGGGTCACCGAAGGCAACAGCCTGGCCAAGGCGCTGGGCGACTTTCCCGGTGCGTTTCCGCCGCTGTTCCGCGCCACCATCGAAGCCGGCGAATCGGCCGGCAAGCTCGATTCGGTGCTGGAACGCCTCGCCGACTACGCCGAGCGTTCGCAGGCGATTCGCAGCAAGGTGATGCTGGCCACGTTCTACCCGGCGATCCTGACCTTCGTCGCCATCGGCGTGATCGCGCTGCTGATGTCGTACGTGGTGCCGAAAGTGGTCGGCGTGTTCGATTCAATTGGCGCCGATCTGCCGCCGCTGACCAAGGGCCTGATCGCCACCAGCGACTTCCTGCAGGCCTGGGGCCTGACCCTGCTGATCGCCCTGGTGCTTGGCTTCCTGGCGTTCAAGCAGGCGCTGAAAGGCGATGCCTTCCGCCGCAAGTACCACCTCTGGGTGCTGCGTCTGCCGCTGATCGGTAGGCTCGCGCGCGGCGCCAATACCGGCCGCTTCATGCGCACCCTGGGCATTCTGTTCGGCTCCGGCGTGCCGATTCTCGATGCCATGCGCATCGGCTCGCAGGTGGTCGAGAACCTGCCGATGAAGGAAGCGATCGACGCCGCCGCCAAGCGCGTCCGCGAAGGCGCGAGCTTGAACAAGTCGCTGGCCGAAAGCCGCCTGTTCCCGCCGATCACGATGCACCTGATCGGGTCCGGTGAAGCCTCCGGCAAGCTCGACGAAATGCTTGATCGGGCAGCCGAGAATCAGGAGCGCGAGCTGGAAACGCTGATTGCCGCGCTGATGAGCCTGTTCGAACCGATCCTGATCCTGACCATGGGCACCGTGGTGCTGCTGATCGTGCTGGCGATCCTGCTGCCGATCTTCAACCTGAATCAGCTGGTGCAGTAGTCGCGCCGCTCAGTTGCGGACGTGCGCCGATGACGGCGTCGGCGCCACCGCGGCTTCGCGCGTTGCCGACAGCACCTGCGGCCCGATCTCAGGCGTGATCCGCCGGTACAGCCACCAGAGCACGTAGCCGCTGCCGGTCATCGCTGCGGCCGAAAGTGCCAGCAGGATCGGCGAGGTATCGACCACCGGCGCGACCAGCCCCGACACCAGCGCCGACACGCCGAGACTGATGGTCGCCTGCACCGATGCGGCGGCACCGCGCACGGCCGGAAAGCGATCGAGCATCAGCAGGGTCAGGGTCGGAAAGGCCAGGGTCACGCCCATGCCGATGATGCCGACCGGCAGCACGAACCACGGCACCGCCGGCTGCAGCCAGAGACTGCTGGCGAGATTCAGTGCCGTGCCGATGCCCATCAGGCCGAAGCCGACGCTGACGGTGCGCAGCGGACTCGTCTTCCCGGCCATCCGCGCCGAGGTCGCCGAGCCCAGCATCATCCCGGCGATGACCGGAATGAACAGCCAGGCGAACTGGGTCTCCGACAGCTTCAGCAGGTTCAGCACTACCGACGGTGCCGAGGCGATATAGGTGAACAGCGCCGCGAAGTTCAGCGACGCCGCGAAGCCCAGCAGCAGGAACCGCTGATCGCCAACGACCCCGCGATAGGTCCGCAGCAGCGGCCGCACTTCGAAGCGCGTGCGCCGCTCGCGCGGATGGGTTTCCGGCAGTGCTGCAAGCGATGCCGCGACCAGCAGCAGCGTGAAACCGCCAAGCAGCCAGAAGATCGCCCGCCAGCCGGCCAGACCCAGCACGAAACCACCGACGATCGGCGCGACAGCCGGCGCGAAGCCGAAGATGAAGCTGACCTGGGACATCAGCCGCTGGGCATCGGCCCCGTCATAGCGATCGCGAATCATCGCGCGGCCAACGATCATGCCGGCCCCGGCACCAATGCCCTGCAGCGCCCGGAACACCAGCAAGGTCCGGTACGAGTCGGCCAGCGCGCAGCCGGCGCAGGCCGCGGCGAACAGCAGCATCGACCACAGGATCACGCCGCGCCGTCCGTAGGCATCCGACAGCGGACCGTGCAGCAGCGACATCGCTGCAAACGCCAGCAGGTAGACGCTCAAGCTCTGCTGCATCGCGACGCTGGTCACCGAGAACTCGGCTTCCATGATCCGGAACGCGGGGAAGAAGGCGTCGATCGAAAATGGACCGAGCATCGCCATGCCGGCCAGCAGCGGCGCCAGAAGCTTCGGGTTGGCGCGGTAGCGGTTCATGACCGACAGCCTAGACGGCTGCGGACATCGAGGTCGGCTGCGCGCTCAGCGATTCCGCCAGCAGCTTGGAAATGCGATCCGGCACCTTGTTCTCGACTGCCCGCATCGCCACTTCGATCGCGTTGGCGAAGGCCAGCGCATCGGCGCCGCCGTGGCTCTTGATCACGGTGCCGGTCAGCCCGACCAGGCTGGCACCGTTGTAGCGCCGTGGATCCATCCGCCGCGCCAGCTGGCGCAGCACCGAGCGCGCCACCAGCGCGATCGCCTTGGTCAGCCAGTCGCGCGTGAACTCCTCGCGCATGAAGTGGGTGACCAGCTTGGCCACGCCCTCGCCCGCCTTCAGTGCGACGTTGCCGACGAAGCCGTCGCAGACCACGACATCGACCGGATGCAGGAAGATGCCATCGCCTTCGATGAAGCCACCGTAGTTCAGCTTCGATGCGGCGATCAGCGTCGCAGCCTGCTTGATCGTCTCGTTGCCCTTGATCTCTTCCTCGCCGATGTTCAGCAAGGCGACCTTGGGCCGCTCTACGCCATGCAGCGCCGTGACCAGCGCCGACCCCATCACCGCGAACTGGAACAGCTGTTCGGCCGAGCACGAGGCATTCGCTCCGAGATCGAGCACATGCGTCGCTCCGGTCACCGTCGGCATCGGCGAAATGATCGCCGGCCGGTCGATGCCGGGCAGGGTCTTCAGAACGAACTTCGCAATTGCCATCAGCGCGCCAGTGTTGCCGGCGGACACGGCGGCGTTCGCCTCGCCGGACTTGACGAGGTTGATGGCGACCCGCATCGACGAATCCTTCTTGCCGCGCAGCGCTTTCGACGGCAATTCATCCATGGCGACGACCTGGGTCGCGTGACGAATGCTGATCCGGGGATCCTTGCCGCGCTTGTGCTGCGCCAGCTCACGCGCAAGCTGAACCTCGTCACCGACGAGGATCAGGCTCAGGTTGTGATGGTCATCGAGCGCCTGCACGGCAGCTTCCACGACAACGCGGTGACCGTGGTCACCGCTCATCGCGTCAAGTGCCAGCAGGACGGGCGCGGTCATGACTGCGCCATGGCAGCGGGCAGAAGCGGAAAGGTCCGTTCAGCGCGCTGCCGTCGAAGCTCAGGCTTCGTCAGCGACTTCTGCAGTCTTCAGCTCGATCACGCGCTTGCCACGGTAGAAACCGTCGGCAGTGACGTGATGACGCAGGTGCGTTTCGCCCGACGTCGAGTCGACCGACAACGTCGGTGCGCTCAGCGCGTCATGAGCACGGCGCATGCCGCGGCGGGAACGGGATTTCTTCGATTTTGCGACAGCCATGGGGAACTCCGGTGGGCTCAGGGTACGCCCAGGGGCGCGAATTCTATCCTGATTGCCTGGGAAAAGGCAGGAAAATTCTGCATCGATATTGGAGCCGGCGATCTCAGCCCGGTTCGCAGTCCTCGCGCTCGCAGCGCGGCGCATACGGAAGTGCCAGCAGCACTTCTTCTTCGACCACCGCATGAAAGAGCACCTGATCGTCCTCGATCAGCAGCGGCTCGGAATCCTTCAGCACCCGGCTCTCCTCTTCTTCATTGAAGACGAGGCGCAGATCGATCGCCGTATCCAGCGGCCACTGGAACGGGCGCAGGCAGCGCTGACAGGTCACCGAAAGTGCCCCGCGCACCCGGCCTTCTAGCTTCGGCACTCGGGTCTTGTCGCGACGCAGCTGCAATTCCACCTGCAGATCGCCAGCCGGGTCGACCGTCACCGCCCGCAGCCGCTCAAGCCGCGTGATCGGCAGCGCGCCCTGATAGCTGGCCTCGCGCGTCAGCGCACTGGAGACCTTGGCATGCAGCGGCAGCAAACGGCGGACAGGTTCGTTCATAGCGCGACTTTACCAGCGGCCGCCTCGTGAACCGCGTCCGGATGGCGGGCCTGCGCGTCCATTCATTGAATCCGCGATCATCGCCCCCACACCTCGCAGGCGCGGCGAAGACGTCTGGCCTTTGCGCAGCCTGCCCGATCACCGCCCGCCTGACGCCGTGCAACTGATCGTTCACATATCGAGAAGCGTCCGGAAACGCCATGCAAGACCTGCTGCTGCAGTACGGCCTGTTCCTCGCCAAGACCCTGACCTGGATCGTCGCGATCGTTGCTGTCGTTGCACTGATCGCCAATGTCGTCCGCGAAAGTCGCGGCCAGGTCGGCGAGCGGCTGGAAGTGAAGCACCTCAACGAGCGTTACAAGGACATGGCCGAGGTGTTGAATCTCGACCTGCTCGATGAAGCCGATCACAAGGCGCTCGAAAAGCAGCGCAAGGCCGAGGCGAAAGCCGAGAAAAAGGCCGCCAAGCGCGGCGAAGCGCCGCCACCGAAACCCCGACTGTTCGTGCTCGATTTCGAAGGCGACATCGAAGCGTCGCAGGTCGGCGCGCTGCGCGAGGAAGTCAGCGCGCTGCTGCAGGTGGCCAAGCCGGACGACGCAGTGCTGGTGCGCCTCGACAGCGGTGGCGGCATCGTTCATTCATATGGACTGGCCGCATCCCAGTTGAAGCGCATCCGCGATCGCGGCTTCCGCCTGATCGTGTCGATCGACAAGGTCGCCGCCAGCGGCGGTTACATGATGGCCTGTGTGGCCGACGAGATCGTCGCCGCGCCCTTCGCCGTGGTCGGTTCGATCGGCGTCGTTGCGCAGATGCCGAACTTCCATCGCCTGCTCGACAAGAACGCCATCGATGTCGAACTGCATACCGCCGGCGAGTACAAGCGCACCTTGACGATGTTCGGCGAGAACACCGACGCCGCACGCGCCAAGTTCAAGCAGGAACTCGACGAGATCCACACGCTGTTCAAGTCGTTCGTGTCCGACAACCGCAAGCAGCTGGCGATCGACCGGGTCGCGACCGGCGAGCACTGGTACGGCACGCAGGCGCTGGAACTGGGCCTGGTCGACCGTCTGCAGACCAGCGACGACCTGCTGCTCGACGCGGTCAAGGAACGCGAGGTCTACGAGATCCACTTCCGGGTCAAGCGCGGACTGCGCGAGCAGCTGATCGGCTCGCTGACCCGGCTCGCCGGCGCCGGCCTGCGCGGCGTCTGGCGTCCGGCGGCCAGGATGCAGGCGCTTCCGGGCATCGAATCGTCGCGCTTGAATCCGCCGCAATAGCCGGAAAATTCCGTCAACGACAACTGAACCTTGCCGCTCGCGCCACGGTCACACCGCCACGTTCTTCCCCGAACGATCAACAGAACAGAACCCAGGACAGTCATGATG
>Ga0114983_1000436_pt1 | contig 17905 bp, 17 predicted proteins | sample Shrwel_input2_RT_FD_87182 | JGI IMG/M metagenome (GOLD analysis project Ga0114983, IMG submission 87182) | Subsurface microbial communities from deep shales in Ohio, USA - Utica-3 well 1 S input2 RT | ecosystem: Environmental > Aquatic > Deep subsurface > Shale gas/oil reservoir > Produced... | reverse complement strand
TATTTGATAATTTAATTACTGATTAATAGAATATTTCTTTTCTGGTAAATTTAATTTACGTCTAAAAAAGTTCATTACATTACAGTAATTAATAAGTACCAATAAATACGCAGTAAATAAAATAACAAAGCCATAAAACATTAAAAATTCAGGTATTAAAAATACTTCACCAATCACACCAATGCCTGAAAATACAGATGCAATAGAGCATATTAAAATAAGGGTTTGTGTAGGTGAGCAACCTAAGCGCTGGCATATATGGTGTAAATGTTCACGATCTGGCTTAAAAGGCGATTTCCCCTGCTTAACGCGGCGAATCATTATTGCCACCATATCCATTAATGGTACCGCTATTAACCATAATGCAGTGACAGGGCGAATCATTGCATTACCCGGAGTTTGGCTTGCACCAATTAATAACCAAATAACGGTAAAACCTATCATCATGCTACCGGCATCGCCCATAAACACTTTGCGCTCGCGCCCAACTAGCCCTAGGTTCATAACAATATACGGGATCATACAAACAACAAGTAATAAGCATAAATAACTTAAGCTCTCTTCCCCTGCTAAGCTAAGTAAAATACCTAAACTTGCAAAGGTAACTATCGATAACCCGCCTAGCAGCCCGTCTATGCCATCAACCATATTAAATGCGTTAATACAGCCAATAACTGCAAAAATAGTAATCACTGTAGATAAGTAACCTAAGTCAATATTTCCAAAGCCAATTAAATTACCCAGCGTATGTAAGTTTGCCCCAGCATAATAAATCATCGCTACAGATATTAACGCTTGTACTAACATACGTATTTTTACACTTAAATCAAAGCGGTCGTCCAAAGCACCTACCGCTGTTAGCCCGCAAATACAAAGCATGTATAAGTTAGCATGGTTAATCATGTTTGGGTGCGTATAAATATAATTTACTATAGTTATACAAATAGCCACACCACCCACTAGTGGCACATTACCCGTGTGCATTTTTCGCCCTGATGGCTTATCTACTAAGCCTACTCTGCGAGCTACCTTACGCATAAGAAACAATATTGCAAAGGCAATAAAAAAAGTAAAAAGTAGATCTAAAAACATAGAAGTTCCATTAGTAAATTTTATATCCATACAGGAGCTGATAAATAAGCTGATATCTAGCCTGATTAGTAGTTAGTATAAATAATATTATTAAAAGCTATTAGAAAGTTAATTATTTTTTTCATTTATTAAAGTTTTTGCATACTTTTCAATAAATGGGCCTTCTTTTATTTCTAACATGAGTGCATGCTCTGAAATACATTCTACGCTGTGTACATCGCCCGGTTTAAACTCAATGGCTTGAGTATCTTGTTCATCTCCCACTAACAAAGACCTTATTACCGAGCCATCTTTATTATGCAGCGTTACTTTTAATACGCCGTTTTGCACAATAAACATTTCCCATTGATGTGCTAATGCATGAAAGTGTGGCTCGACATAACTGCCTTTAAGTAACGCTATGTATAGCCTTTGTACTTTATCGCCAAAGCTAGAATGTAAATTAAGGTGCGCTCTTTTTCTAGGTGAATTACTAGCCTGCTCAAATAAAAGTTTAATGTCTGTTTGGATTATCTTCCTCATTATTTCACTTTTAACCTTTGCACAATATTAGTCGCGATAGATGTAACTGAAAATTCACTTTTTAACAACTCATAAGCTCCACAACCTAACTGTTTACGTAAGCTTGGGTTTTCGTATAACGCTATGGCATTTTGTAGCAGTTGCTCATCGTCGCCATTTTCGCTGATAAACCCTGCCCCACTGGAATTAACTAGTGCTTGTAGGTCGTTGCTACTATTTACACTACCTAAAATAGGCAACGACTGTACCATATAGCCTAATAACTTTCCGGGAAAATTATGTGCAGAATGTTTTGCCGATAAAGAAAACAAGCCTATATCTATTTCAGATAGTATTTGCTTAAATTGTTGTTGGTTAACTGATGGCATATAAGTAAAATTAGTCAATTGCCATTGCTGTGCAAGCTGGTTTATCAGTTCAACTTCATCGCCTTGGCCGATAAATAAAAAATGTGCATCAGCACAATGCTGCATGTTTTTAGCTAAGCGCATTAAGTTAGCCATATCTTGCGCGTGGCCAATGTTGCCACCATAAAAATAAATAACTTTATTTTCTAGTTGCAGCTGTGTACGAATAGAATTAAAGCTGGTCTCAATATTAACGGAGGTTGTATCTGCCCAGTTACGCAAAATTTCGATAGGGTAATTAGTGCAGTTATTTTGAGTAAATACTTCTATATTTTTTTCCGACATTAAGCCTATTGTATTGGCAGCCTTATACGATCGCTGTTCAAAAAATCTAAAATACTTTTCAATCAAAGAGCCTTTTTTAATCATCCCAGCATCAATTACCCACTGAGGAAATAAATCTCTCAATACAAGATAAGAAGAGCACTTACAACGCTTTTTAATTCTATTTACCAAAGCACCAAAAAAAATAGAGGGCGAATAATAGATAACACCATCAAATGTGTGCTCGTTTACATGTTGCTTAATAGCCGACCAAGCTCTAAAAGAGAGTAACGTTTCGTTTAGTGCTCGTGTTATTTTACCCACGTCTTTAATGGGGCCAGAGCTAAAACGCCAAACGTTTACCCCCTCTACATTTTGCTCAGTAAAGCTTTTTACTTGCCCTACAGCAGGAGTAATAACTGTTACATTGTGCCCACTGGCCATGAGTTCAAGTGCCAGCTCATGAAACATTTTAGCGCCTACTCTTGTGCTATCTGGCAAATAATCATCAATTATCAGCGCTAACTTCATTAATACTTTTTCCAAACAACGCGGTTAACATAATCTGTATATGAATGAATAATCCTGACTACTTTGTCTGCCACATTTGGCATACTATAATCATATACTTGGCGAAGTAATCGCTGTTCACCCGCTGGTTGCGATTCAAGCACTTGTAAGCCTTGCATAACTCGCTCTACGCCCAAACCAACCATCATAACAGACCCTTCTTCCATCCCTTCCGGACGCTCATGGGCTTCTCGAAGATTAAGTGCAGGAAAGTTCATGATTGAAGACTCTTCATTGATTGTTCCACTATCAGATAGTACAGCTTTTGCATTTTTCTGAAGGTTATTATAATCATGGAAACCTAGAGGCTTTAATAATCTAATATTTTTATGGAATTCAATACCCTGAGCTTCTATTCGATTACGTGTTCGTGGGTGAGTCGAAATTATTACAGGCATATCATAATGCTCAGCAACTGTATTAAGCGTATTTGCCAAGTTTATAAGCTGCTTTGGAGAGTCTACATTTTCTTCGCGGTGTGCACTTACTACAAAAAACTGGCCTTTTTGTAGCTCCAGCTCTTCTAATACGTTTGATGAATCAATTTGAGGCATATAATGCGTCAGCACTTCAAACATCGGGCTGCCTGTTTTTATAATACGATCAGCAGGAATTCCTTCTGCTAACAAATAGTCTCTCGCAATAGTGCTGTAAGTAAGGTTAATATCAGCAGTATGATCAACTATTTTACGGTTAGTTTCTTCAGGTACACGCTGATCAAAACATCGATTCCCTGCTTCCATATGAAAAATGGGAACTTTACGTCGTTTTGCAGGAATTGCAGATATACAAGAATTAGTATCACCTAAAACAAGCATTGCTTCAGGGTTAACATCTTCGAGAACTTGATCAACTTTAATGATTACTTGGCCAATCGTTTCGGCGGCATTTTTACCCGCAGCATTTAAAAAGTAATCAGGTTTGCGTACGCCTAAATCGTTAAAAAAGACTTCATTAAGCTCAAAATCGTAATTTTGGCCAGTATGTACCAATATATGCTCGCAATGCTCATCAAGTTTTGCAAGTACTCGAGATAAGCGAATGATTTCTGGTCTTGTTCCTACAACCGACATTACTTTTAACTTTTTCATTTTTTTCACTTTAAACTTATTAAATTAAATAACCACACGCTATAAAGGCATTGCAACAGTATCTGGCTTGTCTCTGTCAAATATTTCATTTGCCCACAGCATAACTATCAACTCCTCTGAGCCAACATTCGTTATATCGTGAGTCCAACCTGGCACTGTTTCGACTATTGTACTTATAGCTTCTGATGTATTAACCTCGTACTCTTCGCCAGTAACAATGTGTTTAAACTTAAAACGAGCTTTACCCTTTAACACTAAAAACTTTTCATTTTTTGTATGATGGTAATGCCCACCACGTGTTATACTTGGGTGTGCTGTAAAGAACGAAAACTGACCGGAATCCTTAGTCTTAAGCATTTCGCTAAACGACCCTCGCTCATCAATATAACTCGGTACATCGTAAGTAAATTGCTCAGGCTTAAAATAGCTTAAGTAAGTAGAGTAAAGAGCACGCTCAAAACCTACTCCCACCCTGTTGGTTATAAGTGATGTACGGCTCTGTTTAAAATCACTTAATAAGCTAACAACTTCACCTACTGTAGTTTTGTAAACAGGCTCTACTTGACTATACTCTTCCGGCTCAGAAGGCGTATTGGTTAGTAAACTAACAAACTCATGGCAAACATCATCTATGTAAACAAGGCTAAGTGGAGCATCAGCATTGTGTATAGTTATTGATAAGTCGTTTATTGTGTTATAACAAAAGGTGGCCACTGCAGAATTATAATTAGGCTTACACCACTTACCAAAAACATTCGGTAATCTATAAATATAAGCAGTACCTCCTGTTTTTTCTCTGTAAGCAGCAATGGCTGACTCTGCACCCGCTTTACTAACACCATAAGGATTATTCAATTCAGCTTGAATTGATGATGTAAGCAAAATAGGAGTACTGCGCTCATTATTAACTAGTATATCAACTATCTTTTGAGTTAACTCTGTATTACCGGTTTTAAATTCACCATCATTTTCAGGTCTATTTATGCCGGCTAAGTGATATATAAAGTCAGCATTTTTTACTTTTTCATTAATACTTCTGTCATCATCATCGCGGGTGATTTTTTCAACATTTTCAACCCCTGCTTCTTTTAAATGAACACATAAATTACGACCAATAAAGCCATTTGCACCTGTGACTAAAATATTCATTAAACACCTTCTGGAATTATGATATTACCGGCTTCAATTTCACGCATAAAGTCGAGCTTGAGAAGGAGTTGCTTCATCTCTTCAACACTTAATCGATCCGTATTATGAGAGTTATAATCTTCGATATTAGATAAGTCCTTTTCACCTTCTTCAGTATACTGTGCATAGTTCAAATCACGATTATCTGCAGGTATACGGTAATATTCTCCCTGATCTTGTGCTACAAACATTTCTTCACGACTACATAGTGCTTCAAACAGTTTCTCGCCATGACGAGTACCGATCACATTTACTACATGCTCAGGAGCATTTAGCATTTCAAGCAATGCTTTAACTAACACGTCAATAGTTGCCGCAGGTGCTTTTTGTACAAAAACATCACCGTTATGACCATTTTCGAAAGCATGTAATACTAAATCCACCGCATCATCTAAGGTCATCATAAAGCGAGTCATGGTAGGATCGGTAATAGTGATTGGCTCATTATTAACCACCTGGCGAATAAACAGTGGAATAACAGAACCACGTGATGCCATAACATTACCGTAACGAGTACAGCATATTGTAGTGTTGGTGTGCTCTAAATTACGGCTTTTAGCCACAATCACTTTTTCCATCATCGCTTTTGAAATACCCATAGCATTAATTGGATACACGGCTTTATCAGTACTCAAACACACTACACGTTCAACATTATTAGATATAGCTGCTTCTAACACGTTTTCTGTACCTAGCACGTTAGTTTTAACCGCTTCTAATGGGTAAAACTCACATGATGGAACTTGTTTTAGTGCTGCAGCATGGTAAACATAATCAACACCACGCATTGCATTATTAATACTTTGGCTATCGCGTACATCACCAATGTAAAACTTTAATTTATCTGACTGAAAATGCTTACGCATGTCATCTTGTTTTTTTTCATCACGTGAAAAAATGCGAATTTCTTTAATGTCGGTATTTAAAAAGCGACGCAATACTGCATTGCCAAATGAGCCTGTACCGCCCGTTATTAATAGTACTTTTCCAGCAAACATATATAAAACCTAATTATTCAAACATTTCATTTATAGACGCTACATTGCTTTGCAAAATAGCATTGCAGTAATTGTATACTCTTTGGGTTTGACTATTAAACTCAAAGCAACCCAACGAAAGTGCTTTTTCTATTTCTTTAGAGTAGTCATTAACATTCTGCTCATATACAACCGCACCTCCATGCTCTTGAACACCTGTCCAAGGAGTGTTATCTGAAATTAAAACTAAATTAGAGTGAATCATCGCCTCGACTATAGCATGGCCATAATTCTCATTTAACGTTGGCAATATAAACATATGACTTTTAAATAACTCTTCGGCAACCTGCTCTCGATTGATTGCACCAATATAATTGACTTTAATATTACTGGGCAAACTATTACTTTTAGCTTTACATTTATGCCAGTAAGAAGAGTCATCAATCTCTCCTGCAATAGTGAAATTTACAATACCCCCCTCAATATTCGAAAGTGCTGCAAGCGCAATCAATAAGTTTTTCTTAGGAGATATTCGCGATAAAAATAATAAGTTGAGTTCCCCTGCTGCTTTCTCTTTCGTCATATAATATGGCAATTCACCGTGCATATTAGGCACAACTAAGCTCATTGATTTCCCAATAAAATTTAGGCTCTCTACTTTTTCAGACTCAGATGTAAAGTGAAAAGTAATATTGCTTTTTAAACCAAGTAGTTTAAAAATAAATAAATAAACTTGTTTTTTAAAAGTTTTTATACTCATAGCTCCATTCGTGAGTTCACCACGTGGTGCTAATATCAAAGATTCGCATTTAAGTAATCCTAACTTAAATAAAATAACAAACTGAATAGAGTATCTATAATTAAAAAAGCTATTTAGATAAATCGTGTCAAATTTTCTTGTTGCTAACACTTTTAACAACTTTTGAAATGAGTGCTTGCTAGATGATGAATAAAATACATTAGCATTCCCAAATTTATTATCCCAAGAATCTATTTTTACGCCTTCAAAAGGCTTATCATCGCCTAAATCTCTATCAGCTGTGAAAACATCAAATAAATATTTTTCTTTTAGTAAGTTAATTAAATTCGTGGCACTTCTTACTGGCCCACCCGATTTGTATGCAGGATAAAAAGATGGGAAAACAAATAACTTTTTTTTCATTAAACGAAGCTCACTTGAATTTTGAATACCATAAATTAGACTTTAAATTTCGGCTTTATTTTATAAGATTTAAATCTACCTGAAACTAGGACAACTACTGTAAATAACATTAGGGCATGGGCGTAATAGATATATGCTATTACCCAGCCGTGCCAAAGAACTATTACTACATATAAAAGCGTCAACTGTTTAATAGCCCCATCACCTTGTAAAACTCTGGATAATATAATGGTTACTAGCAGCAATACAGCGACAAGAATGTACGTCACAATTGAACTAAGCCCTCCTATAATAGCAAAACCAAAAAAGCCTATATTTGCATTCCAATCGGTAACTCCACTTAGAAAGTAGGCGAAAATATATTGTAATGAATATTGAGATTTATCAGAGTATAAGAAGTAATTTTCTAAAATGAATTTATATGTAAAGTAAAGGTCCTGTGGATATATAAAGCCTAATGAATTTGCAAAAGATGATAAAGCACTATGATTGTCTATAATAAAAGAATTACTAGAAACCATTTCGAATCGAGAAAATGCTCCTTTAAAAAAAAATAAGTAAGTATCCAGCCAAGACATGCTATCTGTTTTATAAGTAGCAATTGCTTGCGTAATCTCTCTCCCATCCTGAGAAGATAAACTTCGGTTATAGGTTAAAAGGACGTATTTAATAAATCTGATAAATGGCGAAAATAATATACCTACCAACAATAAAAATATTACCCTCTTCTTATAAGCTGTATAAGTTGCCCACAATAAAAAGATAAAAATCAGATTAACCGTTGCCCCACTCAGTATAGAAGTAACTACATAAAAAAGAAGAGTCAATATAAATAAAAAGTTACGCACACGATAAAAGCAAAATAGATAAATCATGATTAAAAAACTTGGCTGGAGCAAAGCATAACTATACAACACAACTTTACTTACAGTTAGATTAGACTCATCAACGCCTGAGAGCCCGACACCAAAAATAGTTACGCACATAAAATAAAAAACAGCAATTATAAACAAGGTAACATCTACAATTGAGTTGGATTTTACGTTTATGTAAGCTCTCATAGGGAGCTTCAATATAATTTTGCATAAAAAAAGCAATATGATTAACGAAAGTAATACTGCGACTAACCCTAAAGTTAAGCTCCCCAATTCTAACGTTCCAAAGTTTTCTTTAAAGTCGCCCGCTAAAGGGTTTCCTCCGGCATAGTACACGTAAAATATAATATTGAAAACCAGATACAAGCAACATATCAGGCGAAAACCAAAGCTTGTCATTCTATTTTACATACCTTAGTTTTTTTATTAGCTTACTTGTAGTTCTAATTAATTTATAACTGTAAAGCCTTTCTTTTACAATCCACTTAAGTGTTTTAGGTTTGAGCAGTGACCTTAAAATAGTTGGAGTTATCAAGAAATGTTCATCTACACAATAAACAGGTTTTTTTGTTCTTTTATATATTTCTTGAGCCTGCTGTAAAGAACTTTCATAAAAAATCTTTGCAGATGATTTTTTATACACATCCGATTTATGTTTAAAGTAATCAACTTGATCTAGCCTTTCTTCTTTACTCTCAACTTGAAGCATTTCTAGACGATGATATTTTATATTATATTTTTTTAACCATGCCTCTGTTTCTCTCCGATACTTTTCCAAACGGTTAGTTACTAAAGTATCAATTGTAGTCAGTGGTAAATAAAGCGGCTTCGCATTTTCAATAAATTCAAGGTACTTTTCACCATCATCGTTCTGCCATTCAGCTGGATCTTCACACAAAACACCATCAATATCAAAGCATGCATCTTTTACGATCCCATGATACATTGCATTCCACTCAAAAATACGTGGAAGCGCCACCGTCTCTAAAACAATATCAATGTCTGTATTTTTACCAACACCATATATAGCCATAAATCTGCATTTTCCAAGGAGATGTTCCGGTATTTTAACTTTAACTTCTCGAATTGAATCTCCTGAGCTAATACTATCGTCAACAATTAATACTTTTAATGCATCATGGGCTTTGACTATTTTACTTGATGGCTTACGCGTGCGTCCATGGGTTATAGCGCTATTATCTATATATTCAGATATAGACATAAGTGGTAAATTTAATTTTAAAGCTAAAATAGAAGCGGGTAACATACCACTTCTAGGTACACCAACAACAAGTTCAAAATTTTCACATTTTAATAATGAAATATTTGTGCTGATAATTGAATTTAAATCTTGAACACTTCTAAAATTCATCTATTTTATAACCTTATAAGTTTCACTTTACGTATTAAAAATGCAACTACCTTTGATATGAATAGCTTTGGTCTGAGCAGGAAAAAAATACAGCTTCCATATTTATCCCTCTCTTTCAGTTCATAAAATTCCTCTAATATCTTATTTTTCTTGAAAAGAATGCTCTTGCTAAAGGTATAATTAGAGTATGAATCAAATGAATCCATTAAGAGTAGTAATTTTAATGTTCTATTATTTATATTTTTCAAAAATGTACTAGAGACTCCTGCAGAATGCTTTCTATAAGAGGCCTTTAGCCTTGATAAGTAAACTATGTCACCTTGTATTGAGCACATCAATTGAAGGGCCCAATCAAGGTTTATAACATTTTTAAATTTATCAAAGTCATCATTAGGAATAGTATTCCTGAACATTATTGTTTGTGTAGGAATAAACCACTCATCTATGATGTTTTTTGTAGAGAATTTCTGCTCATTAGCTATTTTTAATGGTGACGCAGATTGCAATCTAGAGTTTTCATCTACTATATTTGAGTCGTGGAAAACCAACTGTACACTTCGATTCGCATCTAAAAATGTCACTTGTTTCTGCAGTTTATCTGTACTAACCCAAAAATCATCCCCTTCACATATAGCTATATACTCTCCTTTGCAGTAACTAAATGGCACTTTGAATATATTATATGTGTCCTTTTTGAACATATTATCTATTTGATAAACTGCATTTATTATAGTAGGGTATTTATTAGCGTAATCTTCTATAATTTCCCTGCTAGAGTCAGTGGATGCATCATCATGAATAATAACTTCAAAGGCAAAATCTGTTTCTTGCATTAAAAAGCTTTCTATAGCTTGCTTTATATATGTTTCATGGTTAAAGCAAATACAAGCAACACTGACTTTAAGGTCACTTTTATTTTTCCAGCCTTCCATTATCTCTTTTTCTGATTTTAATGCTTTATTCATAAATCCTATTTGCCTACTCTAAATATTTTCTCGTTACAATATTCGAACACAAAACTTACAACAACCAACTACCAAACCTACAAGCTAAAGTTCATAACGCTTTAACTTAGTAATATTTCCAATTAAAGTAGAAGCTTTAGAGCGAAGTACATTAGAAGCTCCAATTGCAGTACAAAAGGTTAAAAATGCTATGAATCCCACAAAAAATAAACTTTCACTTCTCGTATAAAAACTAATATCTTTAAAGCAAAGACTACTCAAGGCTGGAATTGCATAAGAAGGAACTATAATTTTTAGCACGTCACTCAAGAGCCACTTTTTATGAAGCTTTGGCTCCAATTTGTGATGAACATAAGCAACCCAACCAAAAAGAAATAACACATTTAAAACCAGCCAAACGTAACCGGCCCCAACCCCGCCATTTGCATTTGCAGCAAATACAATACCGGGTATAAGCACAATCACTAAACCAATATTACCTCTTAAATGATATCGTAAGTCACCTTTTGCATATTGTAAGTAGTATGAAAAAGCAGCAACACATAAAAACAAATTTCCTGCTGCATATAGTTGCAGAATCGGCCCTGCTTGCTTAGCAATATCTCTCTGACCTGTCCACGCATACAAAAGAGGCTCTGCGGTAATTATAAGCGTTATTGCTGATGAACCAGCAATAACAGCTACAAATTGAGTTGACTTTCTATAAATAGAAATCATTTCAGTAAGTTTTTGTTCGGCATTCAAGCGAGCCATTCTTGGCATAAGTGCACTACTAATTGGCCCACTTATCATCATAACTCCATTTGCTACTAAAACAGCTAAAGTAAAATGCCCATAATCTGTCAAGTTGAGAATACCTGACAGAACCAACTTATCTGTTTGTGTAACAAAGACCCAAACAGCCGCTGTAAATGCAATCGTTAAAGAAAATTTTAAAACGGGTTTTACTGGTTTGAACGACCAACCAATGCTTGCATCTAAACTTTTTTTTGGTGGTAATAAGCTACTTGCTTTAATTACGAGGGAAGTTACTTCCACTATTGCAACCAATAACTGATGAATAAAAAAGACTAGCGGAGTAAACCCAAAAAAATTCATACTTATGAACACGCCAATAAAGCGTAAAGTTGCTATGATCACATTGAATACACTTAACCAAACCAACTTTTCTGAGCCCGTAACAACCCCTCTAAATAATCCACAGAGCCAACGAAGCCCAACACTTATAATCATAACATTTAAAGCTATAATTACATCTTGTAATGGTAACTCCTCAAACCCTAACCACTTTGTTGCTAGCAACTCTGAGAGTAATAACAATGCACTACAGCCAACTAATGCAATGATCAAAAAAAACATTAACAGCGCACGAAATAACCTTCTAAAATCAACATCTGAAATAATTTTAGCTCTAAACCTTGCGGTTTCTCGGCTTATGGTTGGAGTTAACCCAAGGTCTAAAATACCAAACCAAGCTTGCAACATTGCAAAAAAACCAACAAGCCCATAGGCTTCGCTCCCCAAATATTTTAGGTAAAGAGGAAGCAACAAAATTCCTACCAAAGCAACATATATTTGGCTGAAATAATTTGCAGTAATATTTTTTCGTAATAAAGACAAGGTTATTACTCTGCTTTCAATGCTAATTTGACGTAAATTTTGTTACCTTTATCATCTATAAAGTAAGCATTATTAAATTCACCATGTGTCAATGCTCTTAATAGATCAATATGCTCGGCTAAAGTAGCCTTATTTTTTAAATCCAAATTGACTAGCTCTCTGAAGTCTCGGATGCTGTTGTAATTTCCCTCTACTTCCATTGTTTTACAGCTATAATTTTCAACCACTAAATCAATCAGGTGTTCTTTTATCAATGTTTTTTCTGCGTTTACTACTCTTTGATAAACATCTAAAGATGTATCCCAAGAATTAATTTTCACTTGTTTTTGATAGATAATAGCTCCATGATCTATTTTGCTATCCATTAAGTGGATAGTACAACCGATTGGCTTTTTATTAAGTATAGAAAAGACCTGTGGAAACCATCCTCTATTATGAGGGTTTAGCCCTGGATGAATATTAAGACAACGAATTGATTCAACCAGCGTTTTGGGGAAAATTTGCTTACAATGAGCAGAAATTACTAAATCATAGTTTGAAATAATAGATTTTACGTCATGTCCTGACTTCATATTAACAACAAACATGCCCATTTCTTTCAATGCTTCTGGTGATTTGTTAACCTCACTATAACAGTAATCAAACTCTGCAAGCTCCGGTGAGATTGTTCTAGCAATAGTCTTGAAGTAAGTCACAAGCTCTACATTATCTGAAACTATTAAAACTTTTTTCACTTTAATACCTTTCTAATTATGGTCGTTATGAAAGTAATATCAGCAACAGTCATAAAGTTATGTAATGGTAAACAAATAACCCCACCTGCTATCTGTTGGCTGTTAGCGCAACCAAAGCTTTTTTGTTGGTTATAGGCTAAATCAAGTGAGGGTGAAAAATAACGTCGGCACTGAATATTATTTTTAGTCAAAGCCTGCAAAACACCTTGCTGTTTTTGTACACTCTCGATATAAATAGGCATATAAGCACCATTTAAACTTGCTTGCGCGTGCCATTGTGGTAATTCAACCACATTTTTCAATTCATCTGTGTAGGTATTAAATAATGCTGCTCGGTGCTTTATTACATTTTCAATATCATCAAGTAGTGTTAAGCCTACGGCACATTGATACTCGTTAAGCTTGGCATTAATACCAGGTTCGCCCAATGAACCATCTGCATGAAGACCAAAATTAATCAGTAACTTAGCTTTTTCAAAATCGGCCTTATGCTTAAAGATTATGGCGCCGCCTTCAACGGTATGAAACACCTTAGTGGCGTGGAAGCTTAATGTGCTTGCATCACCAAAGTTAAGTACTGATTCTGTACCAACTTTCACATCAAAAGCATGTGCAGCATCATACACTACTTTTTTATTATACTTATTAGTAACATCAGCAATACCATGGACATTACATGGGTTACCGTAAACATGCGTCGCAACAATGCCATCGTAGTTATTATCTTGTGATAACGCTTTATCAAGTGCTATTGGACATAAGTTATAACTTTGTCTATTGATGTCACTAAACGCAGTATCAATACCTTGCCATAGGAGTGAACTAGTTGTCGCAACAAAACTAAAAGGTGTTGTAATCGCTGAGTTAATATTTAACGCTTTGCAAGCAACCTGTATCGCGAGTGTGCCATTTGAAACTAGCAATAAATTTTGAACACCTAGATATTCTTCTAAGCGTTTAGTAAGTTGCTGATGTAATGGGCCAAAATTTGTATACCAGCCACTCTCATTAACTTGCGCTAAGTACGCTGTTAGCTTTGTTAGATCTGGAGTAAGCGGTTTGTTGAGTACGATCATAATTTAATCTTTAATTAATTCCATTAGGTATTGACCATAGCTATTTTTTAAAAATGGTTTTGCTAGTTCTTTAAGTTCTTGTTTACTTAACCAACCATTATTGAAAGCAATTTCTTCTAAACAAGCAATTTTATACCCTTGGCGCTTTTCGATTGTTTCAACAAACTGTGCAGCTTCAAGCAAGCTTTCATGAGTGCCCGTGTCCAGCCACGCAAAACCACGACCAAGCATTTCTACATTAAGTTTACCTTGCTCTAAATACATTTCGTTTAAACAGGTAATTTCAAGTTCGCCTCTATATGATGGTTCAACTTGCTTTGCCATTTTAACAACTGAGTTATCATAGAAATATAACCCTGTTACTGCAAATTGTGACTTTGGATTACTTGGTTTTTCTTCAATAGAAATCGCTTTTAGATTTTCGTCAAATTCGACCACGCCAAAGCGTTCTGGATCTTTTACTTGATAACCAAATACAGTAGCACCTTGGTCATTTTTAGCATTTTCAACAGCATGCTTTAACTTAGGTGTAAAACCTTGGCCGTAGAAAATATTATCACCTAGGACTAAACATACATCGTCGTCGCCAATGAACTCTTCACCTAAAATAAACGCTTGAGCTAAGCCATCAGGGCTTGGTTGTATGGTATAACTAAGCTCAATACCAAACTGTAAACCATCACCCAATAAGCGTTTAAACGCTTCTTGGTCTTCCGGTGTCGTAATAATTAATATTTCACGTATACCGGCAAGCATTAATACCGAAAGCGGATAATAAATCATCGGTTTATCGTAAATAGGTAATAATTGCTTTGAAACACCCATAGTAATGGGGTAAAGGCGTGTACCAGAGCCTCCTGCGAGGATAATTCCCTTGGTACTGCGTAATGATGAATTTTTAGTGTTTAATTTTGAATTATTCATGTCATTAAACCCTACCTGTAAAGCTTGAAGTATGAGGTGTGAAGCGAAAAGTGTGAGGTGTTAAGTGTTAAGTGTGAAGTGCGAAGTGTTTTTACTCTTCCCTCTTCACTCACCTTAATTTCGACTTTAGTGTTAAATATCATTATTCTTACCTTGCTTTTAAGCTGTTAATTAACCCACCCAATTGAGCAAAGGTGTTTTCTATTAATTCTAATGTTGTTTGGTTTAATGGTGCAAATCCGAGACTGCTGGCAATTTGTAATTGGGTTTGCACTTCACTTAACGAACCTCTAGCTATATATAAAAAACGTATAAATTCAGCATCACTACCTCTAGCTCCGCCCTCAGCTATATTACTAGGTACAGAGACTGCAGCTCTTCGCAACTGATTAATTAAACCAAACCGCTCTTCACTTGGATAGGTACCTGTTTCTTTATAAATAACTTCGACTAAATCCATACTATATTGCCAAGCTCTTAAATTTTCGTGAGTGCGCATAGCTCCTCTCTTCACTTTTGATTGTGAGGTGCGAAGTGTGGTGTTTCCCCCTTCACTCTTAACCCTTTACACTTACCTCTTAACTATCTATCCCCAATCGCTCACGTTGATACGAACCATCCTGCACATTGTTAGACCACTTTTGATTTTCCAGGTACCACTTAACTGTTTTACGTAAACCAGTCTCAAAGGTCTCCTCTGGTTTCCAACCTAGCTCTCTCTGCATTTTTGATGAGTCTATTGCATAGCGGCGGTCGTGGCCAGGGCGATCTGTTACGAAAGTTATTTGCTCTGAATACTTAGACTCTTTAGGTACTAACTCATCTAGAATACTACAAATAGTTTGCACTACTTCAATATTTTGCTTTTCGTTGTGGCCACCAATATTGTAGGTTTCGCCAACTTTGCCTTCGGTTACTACTTTGTAAAGCGCACGTGCATGGTCTTCTACATATAACCAGTCACGTATTTGGTCGCCTTTACCATAAATTGGTAAATTTTTACCTTCGAGTGCATTAAGGATGACTAGCGGAATTAGCTTCTCAGGAAAGTGATAAGGACCATAATTGTTAGAGCAGTTAGTAACAAGAGTCGGAAAACCATAAGTACGTAGCCAAGCTCGAACCAAGTGGTCACTTGATGCTTTACTTGCCGAATAAGGACTACTTGGAGCATACGATGTTTGCTCTGTGAAAAGTGGTAAACCTTGTGAGTTGTTAAGTGCTAAGTGTGAAGTGCCTGGTTCACCCTTCACTTCACTCTTTTCCCCTTCACTTTTAACATCTGCTGGGTGAGGCAAATCTCCATATACTTCATCTGTTGAAATGTGATGAAACCGAAAAGTGAACTTTGCGCTATCTTCGAGTGAATTCCAATACTCGCGAGCTGCTTCTAGAAGAATATAAGTGCCAACAATATTTGTTTGAATAAACTCTGCAGAGCCGGTTATAGAACGGTCTACATGGCTTTCCGCTGCTAAATGCATTACTGCGTCTGGCTTATGAGTTTTGAAAACACGATCAAGCTCTTCACGGTTACAAATATCGACCTGCTCGAATGCATACCTGTCATTACAGTCTACTGACTTTAATGACTCTAAATTTCCTGCATAGGTAAGTTTATCAAGATTAATAACTGCGTCGGTTGTATTTTCAATAATATGACGCACAACAGCTGAGCCGATAAAGCCAGCACCACCAGTTACTAGTATTTTCAAAATAATGCCTTTATATTTTAGATTATTTAATGTAGGAGCTTCTTGAATTAGAAGCCTTCAGAATGAATTTATTCTTAGAAACATCTCAGGCTTCAAATTATAACCTGAGACACTTTTTCCATTTGAGACAGTCAATTTAGACTATCTCTTTGTAATTGCTTGTTATTATACTTTTTATAAAAAGTGCCCAATAGGCCTTCTAGAAATAGGTTCTAGGATTTAGAGTTACCTACATAGTGTCTGATCAATACTATCATTACACTTAGCATTCCACCTAAAAGTACGCCAAGCACACAAATTAGAGCGCGCTTAGGTTTAAACTTTTCTTCTGGTACTAATGCGGCGTCAATGGTTTTAAATACGTATTCGTCGCGTACTTTAGCAAACATAATGGTTTTAGTTTGCTCTTCAACTAATTTGTAAAGCACTGCACGTATATCAGCAATTTTAGTTTGTTCTAGCTGCTGCGTTAAAAACTCGGTACTTTTTAATGCTTCTAACACATCGCGCTGCTTCATAGTTTTATTTATATCTTGTATTAACCATTCAACCCATTGCTGTGCAACATAAGGGGATACATGCTCTATTGAGATTTTAACCATACCGCTTTCTTTATCAGTACTGGCAGCTAAAATTTCACTAAACTCTTTATATGCTTCTTGCATTGACGGTTTTGGCTTAAAAGGTGCATCAACCTCACGCACCCATTTATCGTTTTGAGCATCGTATATTTCGCTGTCATATACAACAGTATTCGTTTGCATATCCCACGTTTTAGCAGCCATTAAGTCTGGTAAGATGTTATGCTTTTGAATAAAGTCGCTGGTAAATTGGCGTGACTTTAACACCTCAATGGCTAATTGTGCCTTATTACTCGAACCACCACCTAAGTTAACACCTGCTAAGCTTAAACCACCGAACTGACCAGCTAAGCCCGCCAAACCACCAGAACCTTCTTGCTCTGCAGGCGCTAACAATGCTTCTGATTTATAGATATTAGGCTGGTTAATTGCATAAACAACTGATGCAACTGCGAACAGTGCTGTAATTGCTATTATTAACCATTTTCCTTGCCAAATCACGGCAAAGAGTTCACGCAAGTCGATTTCGTCGTCAGCGATGTTGGGGTTTTGCATTGGTGTATTATTTTGCATTGGCTCGTTGTATTGTTGAGTGCTTGGGTTGTTCATATGGGTCTCGTGGTTCTAGTAAGTGGCTTCGGGCCGCGAGCTATCAGCTATCAGCTATCAGCTATCAGCTATCAGCTATCAGCTATCAGCTATCAGCTATCAGCTATCAGCTATCAGCTATCAGCTATCAGCTATCAGCTATCAGCTATCAGCTATCAGCT
>Ga0114983_1000435_pt1 | contig 17907 bp, 13 predicted proteins | sample Shrwel_input2_RT_FD_87182 | JGI IMG/M metagenome (GOLD analysis project Ga0114983, IMG submission 87182) | Subsurface microbial communities from deep shales in Ohio, USA - Utica-3 well 1 S input2 RT | ecosystem: Environmental > Aquatic > Deep subsurface > Shale gas/oil reservoir > Produced... | reverse complement strand
GCTTCGGCGCCGTGGTGCCGTGGAAGAAGGGCAAGGCCGGTGAAACCTGGCAGCGCCTGAAGCTGCCGGCCTTGTTTGCCGTGGCCTTCGCGATCGTCGTGCCGCTGGCGCTGCATGGTCAGGCGGCGCTGCTGGCAGTCACCGGCGCTTTGCTCGGTTCATGGACCGTCGTCGCGGCGTCGCAGGACGTCTGGCGGCGAATCCGCGCCAAGCCGTCGCTCGTCGCCGGCATCGCCTCGGTCCCGCGCGCCACCTGGGGCATGACCCTGGCCCATGCCGGGCTCGGCATCTGGGCGCTCGGCGTCGCCTTCGTGATCAGCTACGGCTTCGAGAAGGACGTGCGGCTGGCGCCGAATGCGACGACCGAAATCGGTGATTTCACTTTTGGCTTCGTCGGTGCACAGGAAGCCAAGGGCCCGAACTTCACGGCCCAGCAGGGCGAGGTGACGATCGAGCGCGGCGACCATTCGGTGACCACGCTGTATCCGCAGAAGCGCTTCTACCCGTCGCAGCGCAATGTCATGACCGAATCGGCGGTCGACGCGACCTTGCTGCGCGATCTCTATGTGTCGCTCGGCGAAGGCTTCGCGGACGGCTCGTGGAGCCTGCGCATCTACGTCAAGCCGATGATCCGGCTGATCTGGCTGGGCGGCGTGCTGATGTTCTTCGGCGGCTGCCTGGCGGCCAGCGACCGACGCTACCGGCTGGCGCGCGCCGCCGATAGCAAGCTGGCGCTTGACGGCAGCACGCAGGCCGCCTGACCCGGACCTCACGATGCGCTACGCGATTCCGCTGCTCGTGCTCGGCGTGCTGCTGGCCTTTTTCACGGTTGGCCTCAAGCGCGATCCGCGGCTGCTGCCGAGCCCGCTGATCGGCAAGCCGGCACCGGCGTTCTCGCTGCCGGTGGCTGCCTTTCCGATCACGGATGCCGCGCCGCTCAAGCTCGGCAATGCCGAGTTCGCCGGCAAGCCGTACTTGGTCAATTTCTTCGCCAGCTGGTGCGCCGGCTGCCAGGTCGAACATCCGTATCTGATGACCCTGGCGAAGCAGGGCGCCGTGACCCTGGTCGGCATCGACTACAAGGACGCCGATGCCGATCTGCGCCAGTGGCTGGCGGCGCGCGGCAATCCGTACGCGCCGATTCTGGTCGACCTCGACGGGCGCGCCGGCATCGACTTCGGCGTCTACGGCGTGCCCGAAACCTTCCTGATCGGGGCCGACGGTCGGGTGCTGCACAAGCACGTCGGCGCACTGACGCCGGAAGCCTTCGAGCGCAACTTCAAGCCGCTGCTGGGAGCCGGTTCGTGATCCGACCCATGGCGGTGCTGCTGCTGGCGCTGGCGATGGCGGCGCCGGCATTCGCGCAGGTCACGGTTGAAAAACCGGCGATTCCGCTCACCGCCGAGCAGGAAGCGCACCTGGCCGAGTTGCTGCCGGATCTGCGCTGCCTGGTCTGCCAGAACGAATCGCTGGCCGAATCGCGGGCGCCGCTCGCGCTGGACTTGAAATACGAGGTGCGCGGGCTGGTCGCTTCCGGGAAATCCTCGCCGGAGATCAAGCAGTACCTGGTCGATCGATATGGTGACTTCGTGCTGTTCCGGCCGCCGTTCGATCCGCGCACCTGGCTGCTCTGGCTCGGGCCGTTCGCGCTGGTGCTGCTGGCGCTGCTGGTGCTGATGCGCCAGATCCGCAGCAGTCGGCGCGACGCCGCTGCCGCGACCCCCAAGCCGGTCGATGACGCGGCGCTGAAGAAACTGCTCGACGAATGAATGCAAGTCTCGTGACCGGCCTGGCGATGGCCGGCCTGCTGCTGCTGGCCGTGCTGCTGGCGACGCACCCGTGGTGGCGTGCGCGGGGTGGCACTCGCCAGAACCGCCGTGCAGCGAATGTCGCGGCCTATCGGCTGCGGGTCGCCGAGATCGAGGCCGAGACGGCGTCGGGTCTGATTCCGCCGGACGAGGCGGCGGCGTTGCGAGCGGAGCTGGATGCCCGCGTGCTGACCGATGCCGACGGCACCGAACCCGAGCTCGTTGCAAAAACCGAGCGCCGGCCGCTGCTGATCATGCTGGTGACGCTGGTGCTGACGATGTTCGCCAGCGGCTGGTACCTGTGGCGCGGCGGCTGGGAGATGCAGCAGCAAATTGCCGCCGGCGCGCCGCCAACGCCGAAGCTCGATCCGGCGATCGCGGCGATGGTCGACAAGCTGGCGGCACGGCTGAAGACCAACCCCGACGATGCCGAAGGCTGGTCAATGCTCGGTCGCTCATTCATGGTCACGCAGCAGTTCGGCGAAGCCGCCAACGCGCTGGCCGAAGCCAACAAGCGGGCCGCCGCACCGCGCGCCGACTGGCTCGCCGACGAAGGCGAGGCGATCGCGTTCGCCAGCGGCGAGGACGTCAGCGGCCTGGCTGCCGAGCGTTTCGAACAGGCACTGAAGCTCGATCCGGCATTGCCGAAAGCGCTCTGGTACGGCGGTCTTTCGGCAGTGGGGGCCGGTGAATACGCGACTGGCCGCGCCCGCTGGCAGCAGCTGATGGCGCAGCCGGATCTCGATGAAGGCATGCGCACGGTGCTGCGCGAACGCGTTGCCGCGCTCGACAAGGCGCTGGCCGAACGCGGACTCAGTGCCGCCGACGTGCCGGCACCAAGCGCATCGACGGGGGCTGCGGCAGCGGCGGTCCGCCTGCAGGTGCAGGTCTCGCTGGCGCCAGCGCTGGCCGACAAGATTCCGAGCGGCGCGATCCTGTTCGTGTTCGCCAAGGCTGCTTCCGGCCCGCCGATGCCGCTGGCCGTGCAGCGCCTGCCGGATGCCCGTCTGCCGCTGGCGGTGACGCTCGACGACAGCATGGCAATGGCGCCCGGACTGAAGCTGTCGGCCTTCGACCAGTACGTGATCACGGCACGCCTGACGGCGTCCGGCAGCGTGCAGGCGCAGCCCGGCGATCTCGAGGGTCGGGTCGATGTCAGCCGCGATCGGGCCGGTGGCGAACCGGTCGCCTTGACGATCGACCGGATCCTGCCTTGAGTCGGCTTCGTAACCGGCTAAAAACATCCAATTTGTCACCCAAGGCGCGTAACATTCTAGCGCGGCGAAGTGATTCGCCGACTCCCGGACTCCGATGAGCACCACGACTGCCCGCGTTTTTGATCTTCCGGCCTTGCCGCCGGTTTTGCCCGCTTTCGCACGCGCTGCCCTCTCCGCATCCCGGAAGGTCGGATCGCCGGTCGAGATTCCCCAGTGGACCGTTCGTGTCCCCAGCCTGGGCTTCGATCGTCAGCACGTCGCCGCCTACAACGCGCTGTGCGGTATCAACCGCGCTGATCAGGTCGCGATGACCTATCCGCAGGTGCTGGCCACGCCGCTGTACCTGAACCTGATGACGCGCCCCGGGTTTCCGCTGCCGCTGATGGGGCTGGTGCATGTCGGCAACCGCATCGAGGCGCGCCGCGAATTGCGGATCGACGAAAACTTCGATGTCGCGGTCAGCCTTGGCGCCAGCCGTGAAGTTCGCGCCGGCCTTGAACTCGACCTGATCATCAGCTTCAACGAACTCGGCGGCGACGCGATCTGGCAGGCCACGATGACGCTGCTGCGCCGTGGCGTGAAGCGTCAGGGCGAGCCATCGTCGAGGCCGCCGGCAGCGGCACCGGCCAGCGATGCGGGCATTGCCCAGTACGTGGCGATCCGCGCGCCCGAGGACATCGGCCGGCGTTATGCGCGGATTTCGCAGGACTTCAACCCGATCCATCTTCACGCAGCGTCAGCGAAGCTGTTCGGCTTCAAGCGGGCGATCGCCCATGGGCTGTGGACCAAGGCACGCGTGCTGGCCGAGCTGTCGCCACGGCTGGCACAGGCACCGCGCCGTTTCGATGTGCAGTTCCGTCAGCCGTTGTTGCTGCCGGGCCGGGCCACGCTTCGCCACACTCCGAATGCTGGCGGCCTCGACTTTTCGCTGGTCGAAGCCAACGGCAGCAAGGTCCATCTGTCTGGGACCCTGCGCTAGACTTTTTTCGGTGAATCCTCCACTGCGCGTCGACTTGCTTCGACCCGCGCAAACCATCAAGCACCCCTGAGGCTTTCCTCGCATGCGGATCAGAAAAGCAGTGTTCCCTGTCGCCGGACTCGGCACCCGCTTCCTGCCGGCCACCAAGGCCAGCGCCAAGGAAATGCTGCCGGTGGTCGACAAGCCGCTGATCCAGTACGCGGTGCAGGAAGCGATTTCCGCTGGCGCCGAAGAGCTGATCTTCATCACCGGCCGTTCGAAGAATTCGATCATGGATCACTTCGACAAGGCCTATGAACTCGAAGCCGAACTGGCTTCGCGCGGCAAGGGCAAGCTGCTGGAAACGGTGCAGGAAATCCTGCCGCCGGGCATCACCTGCATCTTCATTCGCCAGGCGGAAGCGCTGGGTCTGGGCCACGCCGTGCTGTGCGCCTGGCCGGCCGTCGGCGACGAAGATTTCTCGGTGATTCTCGCGGACGACCTGATCGACGGCCGCCTGCGGCCGTGCCTGGCGCAGATGCAGCGCGTCTATCAGGAGTACGGCACCAGCGTCATTGCCACCCAGCGCGTGCCGATGGACGAAGTGTCGAGCTATGGCGTCGTCGATACCCAGCCGGTCGGCCCAGGCCTTGGCGAGATCCGCCGCATCGTCGAAAAGCCGAAGCCGGCCGATGCGCCGTCGAACCTGGCCGTGGTCGGCCGCTACATCCTGACCCCGCGCATCTTCAAGCTGCTGGAGCGCACTCCGCGAGGCGCGGGTGGCGAAATCCAGCTGACCGACGCGATCAGCATGATGATCCAGGAGCAGACGGTGCTGGCCTACGAATTCGAAGGCACGCGCTACGACTGCGGTTCGAAGCTCGGCTACCTGAAGGCCAACGTCGAATACGCGTTGAAGCACCCGGAACTGGCGGGCGAGTTCCGCGAGTACCTGACCCAGTACACCGCCGACTGGCATACAGCCGGCAATCCCGAAGTGGCTGCCACGACAGCCCGGAAGTAAGTGCGAGCGCCATGGGGCGCGAGGAATGCAATGAGCGGAAGCAAGTATCAAAGCCTGATCGAGTCTTCATCCATTCAGGGGTCCAACGCGGTCTACGTCGAGGATCTGTACGAGCAGTATCTGGACGACCCGAATCAGGTCGATCCCGAGTGGCGAGCCTATTTCCGCAACGTGCAGGGGGCTGACGTCGGCAACGACACGGCCCACGGACCGGTTCGCGCCCGCTTCGAGAAGCTGGCCCGCGAGCCGAAGGTCGCAGTCGCCAATCAGGCGACTTCGGATGACCTGGTCGCCGCCGAGAAGCAGGCGGCGGTGCTTCGCCTCATCAACTACTACCGCGTGCGCGGCCATCAGGCCGCCAAGCTCGACCCGCTCGGTCTGACGCCGGTACCGGCGATTTCCGATCTCGATCCGGTCTATCACGGGCTGATGCCCGACGACATGGATACGGTCTTCAACACCGGCACCCTGGCCGCCGCTGACCGCCTGCCGCTGCGCGAGATCATCCGCATCTGCCGCGCCGTGTACACGGACACGATCGGCTCCGAGTACATGTACGTGACCGAAACGGCGCAGAAGCGCTGGATTCAGGCCCGTCTCGAAAGCCGTGCCTTCCTGCCGCGCCTGGCGCCGGAGCGCCGCCGCGAAGTGCTGACCCAGCTGGTGGCTGCCGAAGGCATCGAGCGCTACCTGCACAACAAGTACGTCGGCCAGAAGCGCTTCTCGCTGGAAGGCGGCGAAGCGCTGATCCCGGCGCTTGACGAAGTGATGCGCACCGCGGCGTATGCCAACGCCGAAGAGATCGTCATCGGCATGGCCCATCGCGGCCGCCTGAACGTGCTGATCAACGTGCTCGGCAAGTCGCCGAAGGACCTGTTTGCCGAGTTCGAAGGCAAATACTCGGCGGAAAGCCTGTCGCGTGCCGGCGACGTCAAGTACCACATGGGCTTCTCGACCGATGTCGAGGTGGCCGGCAAGCGCCTGCACCTGGTGCTGGCGTTCAACCCGTCGCATCTGGAAATCGTCAACCCGGTGGTCGAAGGCTCGGTGAAGGCGCGCCAGACGCGTCGCAAGGACGAGCGCGGCGATCAGGTCATTCCGGTGCTGATCCACGGCGATGCCGCGTTCGCCGGGCAGGGCGTGGTCATGGAAACCATGCAGCTGTCGCAGTCGAAAGGCTATGCGACCGGCGGCACCATGCACATCATCGTCAACACCCAGATCGGCTTCACTACGCCGAACCCGATCGAAGCCCGCGAAGGCCACGAAAGCCGCACCAGCCGGTACTGCACCGACCTCGCCAAGATGTCGGAAGCGCCGGTGTTCCATGTCAATGGTGATGATCCGGACGCCGTGGTGTTCGTCACCCGGCTGGCGATGGATTTCCGCAATGCGTTCCACAAGGACGTCATCGTCGACATCTGCTGCTACCGCCGTCTGGGCCACAACGAGGCCGACGAGCCGAGCGTCACCAGCCCGGTGATGTACGACACCATCCGCAAGCTGCCGACGACGCTGGCGCTGTACGGCCAGCGCCTGATCGCCGAAGGCGTGGTGTCGGCCGATACGCCCGACAAGCTGGTGCGTGCCTATCGCGATGCGCTGGATCGCGGCGAGAACATCGCCCGCACGACGCTCGGTCTGGTCGGCAACAAGCACACCGTCAACTGGGCGAACTACTCCAAGGGCGATTGGGCCACGCCGGCCGACACCGCGATGAGCCGCGAGATGATCCAGTCGCTGAACAAGCGGCTGTTGACGCTTCCGGAAGGCTTCACGCCGCATCCGCGCGTTGCCAAGATCCTCGAGGATCGCGCCAAGATGGCGTCCGGCGAACTGCCGATGGACTGGGGCTTCGCGGAAATCACCGCCTATGCCGGTCTGGTCACCGAAGGCTTCAACGTGCGCCTGTCCGGTCAGGACGTGCGCCGCGGCACGTTCTTCCATCGTCACGCGACGCTGCACGACGCCAAGACCGGCTACAGCTACACGCCGCTGCGCCATCTGGATGTCGACAAGGACAAGTTCATCGTCAGTGACACCTTGCTGAGCGAAGAAGGCGTGCTCGGCTTCGAGTACGGCTACTCGACCACCGACCCGGACTGCATGGTGATCTGGGAAGCGCAGTTCGGCGATTTCGCCAACGGCGCTCAGGTGGTGGTCGACCAGTTCATCTCGTCGGGTTACGTCAAGTGGGGCCGTCTGTGCGGCCTGACGATGTTCCTGCCGCATGGCTACGAAGGCCAGGGCCCGGAGCATTCGTCGGCGCGTCTGGAGCGTTACCTGCAGCTGTGCGCGGCGAACAACATCCAGGTCTGCGTGCCGTCGACCCCGGCGCAGTTCTTCCACATGATCCGCCGCCAGATGAAGCGTTCGCTTCGCTTGCCGCTGATCGTGATGACGCCGAAGTCGCTGCTGCGTCACAAGCTGTCGGTGTCGACACTCGACGACCTGACCAGCGGCAGCTTCCAGTACGTGATCGACGACGCCGGTGTCGACAAGAGCAAGGTCAAGCGCATCGTGTTCAGCTCCGGCAAGGTCTATTACGACCTGTTCGAAGCGCGCCAGAAGGCCGGGCGTGACGACGTGGCGCTGGTTCGCCTGGAGCAGCTGTATCCGTTCCCGCGCATCGACTACGAAGCCGTCATCGCCACCTATCCGAACGCCAAGGACGTCGTCTGGTGCCAGGAAGAGCCGGAGAATCAGGGCGCCTGGTATCAGATCAAGCACCGCCTGCGCGCCTATCTGGCGGCCGACCATCAGCTGTTCTACGTCACCCGCAAGGGCAGTGCGACGACCGCTGTCGGCTACCTGAAGGTGCACAACAAGGAACAGGAAGAGCTGGTCGAAGCCGCGCTGAATGGCGGCCTGCCGCTGCAGGGCGGCGCCTGAGCCCGGTCATAGCGGGACTGCGGACCCGCACCCCCACACCAGACAAGAACGAACAGCGGAGCGCGCATGAGTATCGAGATCAAAGTCCCCAACCTGCCGGAATCGGTTTCCGAGGCCACCGTCGCCACCTGGCACATCAAGGCCGGTGACAAGGTCAGCCGCGAGCAGAACCTTGTCGATCTGGAAACCGACAAGGTCATGCTCGAAGTGCCGTCGACGGCCGATGGCGTGCTGGTGGAAATCCGCGTGCAGGCCGGCCAGACGGTCAAGGCCGGCGACGTGATCGGCGTGGTCGCCGAAGGTGCATCGGCCGCTGCCGCGCCTGCTGCAGCCGCACCGGCTGCCGCTGCCGCCGCTGCAACGGCCGCCGTGGCCACCAGTACCGACGACGATGGCCAGGGCCCGGCGGTTCGCAAGCTGCTCGCCGAACTCGGCCTGTCGGCTTCAGCCATCACCGGCACCGGCAAGGGCGGCCGGCTGACCACTGAAGACGTCAAGAACTACGCCGCCAGCCAGAAGGCTGCACCGGCACCTGCAGCCGCTGCCGCGCCGGCACCGAAGGCCGCAGCGGCCCCGGCACCGGTGGCTGCCCCGGCTGCCGCGCCGAAGGCCGTGCTTGGTGCCCGCACCGAACAGCGTGTGCCGATGACCCGCATCCGTGCCCGCATCGCCGAGCGTCTGGTCGAAGCGCAGGCCACCGCCGCGATGCTGACCACGTTCAACGAAGTCGACCTGAAGGCAGTCGGCGAGATTCGCACCAAGCACAAGGAGCCGTTCGAAAAGGCTCACGGCGTCAAACTCGGCTTCATGAGCTTCTTCGTCCGCGCTGCCGTCGAAGCGCTGAAGAAGTATCCGGCGGTCAATGCCTCGATCGACGGCAATGACGTCGTCTACCACGGCTACTACGACATCGGCGTTGCCGTCTCCACCGAGCGCGGCCTCGTCGTGCCGGTGCTGCGCGATGCCGATGCGCTGGGCCTGGGCGACATCGAGAAGGCAATCGGCGCGCTGGGCACGAAGGCGCGCGCTAACAAGCTGACGATGGAAGACCTCACCGGCGGCACGTTCAGCATCACCAACGGCGGCGTGTTCGGCTCGATGATGTCGACGCCGATCCTGAACCCGCCGCAGGCCGCGATTCTCGGCATGCACGGCATCTTCGATCGCCCGATCGCCGTCAACGGCCAGGTCGTGATCCGCCCGATGATGTATCTGGCGCTGACCTACGACCACCGCCTGATCGACGGCCGAGAAGCCGTGCTGTTCCTGAAGCACATCAAGGAATGTCTGGAAGACCCGGCGCGTTTGCTGCTGTCGCTGTAAAGCGCAACCGGCGGTAAATCGACCCGCAGCACCGGTGACGGTGCTGCGGGTTTTTTATTGGGTGTGGTTGCCGGGAGTAGCACGGCACGTACTGGCAGGCGTGAAGCGAAGCGCGTGCTTGCTCCAAATCGGGCGATGGAAACCGAGCTTGAGATTGTCGGCAACATCGACCACGTCGAGCGTATTGCCGTCGGGTCGGGAATTCGGGAGCTTGAGAGTTTGCGCAAGTTGTTCGGCGAAGGGCGCTGGCGCAACCTCAATGGCTTGGCAAACGTGCGGCTGCCGCCGGCAACGTCCGGTCATGCGAAGTGCACTGGTACGAAGCGCATGGCATCGGCAAGCGCAAGCTGAAGGTGAAACGCTTTCTGGATTGACGAATGCAATGAAATCCAAATTCCTGCTCTGCGTGAACGACGGTGGCTTCCCCGAGTCCCTGGAGCCGCGCAAGTTCTACCGGGTCGTCGAGGATGCTGCGGCCATCGCCGAGGGCATGGCCCGGGTGATTGACGAAAGTGGAGAGGACTATATGTATCCACAGTCCTGTTTCATCGAGGTGCCGCTTTCAGGTGCGATTGAGGGCAGGTTGGAGGCGGACTGAGTTAGTGCAGGCAGCGAATGCGCTGCTGGTTGTTTGGACCTGACCCGTTGCAACTAGTCCGGCCACGCGATCTGCGGTAACTGCCGCAGCGCGGCCCGTACATTCGTAAGCCCGAGGTCAGCGTCTATCGACAGGTGACGTTCTTCGGCGGCAGCAAGGCCAAGGACACGCACCCACAGACCACGGCGATGAAAGTCCGAATCGACAGCCGCGAAGGCCGGCTGACGTACAGCCTACGCTCGGCATCATCGAACCGGTGTTTGGCAATCTGCACACCCATGGCCTGCCCCGATTCACACACAGAAGCCGAAGAAACGTCAACGCCCAGTGGAAGCTATTTGCACTGGTTCACAACGTGCAGAAGCTGACAGGCAAGGCGCCATGAATCGGGCTTGGAGGGCCGCGTAGATCGCGCTATCGTCACAACACGCCAACAAAGGAAAGCCCGGTCGCCGTGACGCCAATCCTTCACGACCTTGAAATCTGGACGATAAGTCGACCCGCGTGTACTCCAAAATCAGAAATGGAGAAGAGCGTGTGCGATTCCGGCGTTTTTCTATGGGCTCGTTAGGGGTTTTCAATGGATCTCGATGAGCTAGTTACCGCGATAGGGCAAATATCTAGTGATCCATTCGCGTTGAAACTCTCAGCCCTGCTTTCGACTTGGAAAGACGACAAGAGGGATGCCAAAGAACTTGAGAATAATGTCGAGCGTTTCATTGGTAATACATGGATCGACATTAAGGAAGAACACAAAAAAATCTACAGCTTGTGGTCTCAGTTCCGGGACGACGCGATACATGGAATTGGGGGAATGACAATGAACGAAAGGCTGTACTGCTTTAGCTTGTTCCCCCGCTGGGACAACGCGCACACTGAAGAAGAGCGAAAGGCAATCTATGCAAAGTTGCTGGCCAACCCCTAACATGGCGCTCAACCTCGCTTCCTTAGGTCGCTGGACGCTGCGCGATTAAGCCGCGCAGCGCCGGGTAGCTCAACGTTAGGGGTGACGGTAAATCCTTGTATACAGAGCTCAAGCCCGACATAGAGGCAGTTGCAAGTCCGCTATTCGATTTTTCGGAGCTATGCCTAAAAGAGCGGGGTAACTTTCTTCCACATGCAGCAGTTCTTACTGCAGGCGGAGAGATTAAATTGGTCGGTGCTGCGCCAGACACGAGTAAAGATCGCACGAACTCTACTGACGTTCTGCCGTTTCTGCATCAAGACTTGCGGCTTCAGGCTTCTGAAGGCAACCTCCGCGCTATTGGTGTCGCTGAGAACGTAACAGTAACTCCTGAAGGGCGAGCAGTAACTCAAGCCGTTAAAGTGCTTTTCGAGCACAGGCGTGGTCTTACCGTCGCGCTGTATCTGCCATTCCATAAAAAGCTGTTCAATCGCTACATCTTTGGCTCGGTGTTTTCGGTTTCAGCCAATCCTGAAGTAAAGGCATGGCATGCAAAAGCCCCCTAACCAGGCATTCAAGCGGACGGGCTACGCCCGCCACTTGATTTAGAGGTGGGGCGAAAAGCAATAAAGCTTTCAGTCTTTCTTGCTGAGCGCTGGAGTAACGCAATCAACGCATTTCACTATCCAACGAATCCCATTGCCGGATCGCTGATCGACGCTTCGCCATTCTCGACACGCCCGGCGAGCCGCCGTACGAAGGGCTTCCCGGCGCTGCGCTCGCCATCGATCCGCACACGGTAGTCGTACCAGCGGCCGGAGTCGCGGAGTGTCAGCCGCAGCGTTTCGGTTCGTCCGCCACTGACGGTGACGGGTCGCGGTGCGGTTTCGCCATAGGCTTCGGCGTTCAGTACGAAGCGGCAATCGGTGCGGCTGTTGTTGATCAGCGAGACCAGCAGATCACCGGTCGCTGCGTCGTGACGCACGCGAACTTCCGGTGCTGGCGCCGCTGCCGCTGCGTCGGCGCTGCGGCGGTCAAGTACGCCAAGCTGGCCGCTGTAGTGGCGATGAAAGCCGTTTGGGCCGAGCAGCCACAGGTCGTAGGCACCGTGATCTGTGAGCAGCGGTCGCCAGATGTCGGCCAGCGCCATGCCGGCTTCGACGGTGTATCGGCGTGGCAGGTCGCGCAGGTGCAAACGGTCGTAGACATGGAACACCGCCGCCGCCGTGCCGGTGTTCAGAAAATCCAGCCGCACGCCACGTTGCGACACCGTGGCGTCGGCGGCCAGTTCGTAGGGCAGGGCGCGCGATGGCCGGATGCCGCGCGCTTGCATCGGCAGCCGGCCAGTACTGCCACGCGGTGCGGCGATGGGTGGCAATTGTTCCTGCGCGCGGCGTTGTGCGTCGGCATCGGCTCGCGCCAGCGTTGGCAGCGTCGGCAACGCGCCGTCGTTCGGAGTCGCAAAGTTGAAGCAGCGCGTGAGATCGCCGCAGATCGCACGGCGGCGCGGGCTGATGTTCGGTTCCATCACGCCGAAGCGCGCTTCCAGGAAGCGGATGATCGAGGTGTGGTCGTAGGTTTCCGAACACACCCAGCCGCCGCGGCTCCATGGCGAGATCACCGTCATCGGCACGCGCGGGCCGGGGCCGTACGGCCAGTTGCGGTCCAGCGGGTTGTCGCCGTGATGGCGATCGAGCCGGTCATCGATGGTGGAGGCGCCAGCGGCTTGGCCATCGGCGCCGATCGAATGCGGGCACGGCGGCGGCAGGTGATCGAAGAAGCCGTCGTTCTCGTCGAAGGTCAGCAGCAGCACCGTCTTGCTCCAGACCTCGGGATCGGCGGTCAGCGCTTCGAGCACGGCCTGCGCGTACCAGCCGCCCTGCACCGGGCTCGATGGGCCGGGATGCTCTGAGTAAGCGGCCGGCGCGACGATGTACGACACCTGCGGCAGCCGGCCGGCGAGCACGTCGTCGCGCAGGCCATCGAGCGTGTTGTTGCTCAGCGTGCTGCTGAGTCCGCGCGTCACCAGTGGCGATGCGGGATCGCGTTCATGTGCAGCGCGGAAGGTCGCGAAGCCTTCCAGCGGGTTGTCGGTGAAGTTGTCGGCCATGTCCTGGTAGACCTTCCACGACACGCCGGCCGCCTGCAGCCGCTCCGGGTAGGTGGTCCAGCGCAGGCCGTCGGCGCTCGGGCCGAGGTCGTCGTTGCGGTTGTCGATGATCGGCCCGCCGCCGAGGCCTTGCGGATCATTCGTGCCGGTGAACAGCATCAGCCGGTTCGGATGGGTGCTGCTGTGGATCGCCGCGTGATAGGCGTCGCAGACGGTGAAGGCATTCGCCAGCGCGAACTGGAACGGCAGTTCGGCGGCGGTGTAGTAGCCCATCGACTGCGCCCGCTTGTAGACCGGCCAGTGGCCGTAGCGGCCGTCGTTCCACGCATGGTGGGCATCGCGCCAGCCATGTGGCGTGCCGTCGACGCGCTGGGCATTGCCGATCGCGGCATCAAGATGGAACGGCAGGATGTCGCGGCCGCCAAGATCGCGCTGATGCCAGATCGGCTTGCCGGAAGCCTGCGGAACCGTGAAGCGATCGCCAAAGCCACGCACGCCGGGCAGCGTGCCGAAATAGTGATCGAAGCTGCGGTTCTCCTGCATCAGGATCACCACGTGCTCGACATCGCGGATCGTGCCGCTGCGCTGGTGGGCTGGAATCGCCAGCGCCTTCTGAATCGAAGCTGGCAGCAGCGCCGCGCCGGTGGCGGCGGCGGTCATCCGCAGGAACTGTCGGCGGTCCAGTGACCGGCCGGGTGGGTGAGCCATCGCAGCAAGCCTTGCCATCGTCGATGGCGGGCATGCTCGTGGCGCTCGGGGTCAGGGCCGTGACGGCTCGATGACGGAACGGCGTCAATGCGCGGGCGCTGTCCGCGCCTGATTCGGCGGCGGTCCGCTCCGGATCACGGAACGGCCCGCCGCACGAATGCCGGGTGTCGCTGGCCTCAGCGAACCTGCACGCTGCGCACCGCCGACCAGGTGCCGACGGTGCCGTTCGAGCCGACTGCACGCACGCGCCAGTAGTAGGTGCGTGCGCTCAGCCCCGAAACGCTGGCGGCCGATACGTTGACGCTGCGGCTCAGGATCAGCGGCGCAGCGAAGCCGCTGGCGTCGTCGAGTTCCAGCGTGTAGCTGGCACTGCCGGCGACATCATTCCAGTCGAAGCTGATCGTGGCCGGTGCAGTGAAGCGGCTGCCGCTGGCCGGGCTCAGCAGGCTCGGCGCGGGCAGCGCCGCGCTTGCCGGGTTGATCGTCAGACCTGCACTTTGCGTGCTGCTGCCCAGCGTGGCGGTGACGGTGGCCAGCGTGCTGCTGCTGACCGCGACCGTGGTCATCGTGAAGTTCACGAGGTTGGCACCAGCCGCCACGCTGACCGTGGCCGGCACGCGGGCCGCGGTCGAGTTGCTGGCCAGCGTGACCTGCGCGCCACCGGCCGGGGCTGGCGGGTCGAGCACCAGCGTGGCGGTCGACGCGCTGCCGCCGGCAACGCTGGCGGGTGACAGCGACAGGCCGGTCAGCGCCGGGCCAGCGGCAGCGCCCGGCTTGATGAACAGCGTGTTCGACGCGGTCACCGGGCTTGGATACGGACGGATGCTGACCGAGGTGTCGATGGTCACCGAAGCGGTGCCGATCGGGAAGCTGACGCGATCGCTGCCGGCCGGCACCAGCACGCTGGTCGGCACGCTGGCGGCGGCCGGGTTGTCGCTGCTCAGCGTCACCTGGAAGCCGCCGGATGGTGCGGCGCCGTTGATCACCACCGTGCCGGTGCTCGACGTGCCACCGGTGACGATGTTCGGCTCCAGGAACAGCGACTGCGCTTCGGATGCCACGGCGGCGGCCTGTACCTGCAGCGGTGCGCTGCGCACCTGGCTGCCGAGACGGGCTTCGATGCCGACGGTGCTGGTGGTCGCCACCGGGGCGGTTTGCACGAAGTACGACAGGCAGTCACTGCCTTCGGCGAGGCTGCCGGCATTGGCGGTGGCCACCGCCGTGTTGGCGCTGACGATGGCCAGCGCGATGTTGCCGACGGCAGCGGCCGGGGCAAGCTGGTCGACGCAGGCCTGACCCGTGCCGATCTCGCCGCCACGCAGCACCGGCGTGTCGAGAACGTTCGACGCAATGCCGACCGCCGGCGCCGTACCGGGCACCACGGCCAGCCAGGCGCGACCCTGACGCGATGGATAGGCCACGCCACCGCCGGCGGCGGCTTGCTGCGTGGTGATCACGGCATCGACCGACGCGAAGCGGATGCGATCGACCTTCGCGGTGCGCAGCGGATAGGTCTGCCGCGTGGCGCCACTGGTGATCGGCTGCGCGGTGCGGATCACCGGTGCGCTGATCAGGCTCGAGGTCAGCAGTGCGGTGCTGCCTGCGGTCGCGGCGGTGGCCAGCTGCGCAGTGGCGCTGCCGGCCGCGCCGCCGATCACGCGCGTGGTCGGCAGCAGCACCGGGTACGGCCCGGACACTGCGCAACGGTCCTGATAACGGCCGCCGCTGGCCGGGCGGTTCTCGCAGCCCAGTGCGCATTCGGAAACGAAGCTGCAGCTGCCATCGGGCGCCAGTCGGCAGTCATAGAGCAGCCCCGGCTCGCCGGCGCACAGCAGCCCGGAGTAGACGCTCGGAATCGGATTGCGCACGGCAAGCGTCGGTCGCGCCTGCGCGGTGACATTGAGCACCGCACTGCGCGCGGCCCCGGACAAGGGATTGACGGCACTGATCGTCGCGGCAAACGCGGCCCCGCTGAAGCGGCGGTACAGCGGGTTGGTGGCGACCTCGAAGCTGGCGCTGGTGCTGCCGGCCGCGACGCGGACCTGCGGCAGCGTGCTGGCAAGACCCGGCAGGTTGCTGGCCAGGTTCACCAGCAGGCCGCCGGCAGGCGCCGCTGCAGACAAGGTGACGATGCCGGTGCTGGCGGCACCGCTGCCGCCGGCAACCGTCGATGGGGTCAGCGTGACGGTACTGACCGTCTGCGCCAGAGCCGGGAACGTGCAGCAGGCGACGAGCGCAACAGCGCAACCGCGCCAGAGCGAGGTGAGGGGAGAACGCATGGAGTCTCTCTTTGATGGCGGCCGCACGGGCGGCCGGAGCAGAGGCGGGATGGCCTTCCACCGCGACAACGGACTTCACGGCGCTTTATTCCATGCCGGCTCGTCGCCCGCTTGCGTGGCACAACGGCCAGCCATCCGCGACAATGGCGGCCTTCGTTTTCCTCCTTCGTGAATCCCGATGAGCTACCTCGCGCTTGCGCGCAAATGGCGTCCGCGCCGCTTTGAGGACGTTCGCGGCCAGGGCCATGTGGTCAAGGCGCTGACCCATGCGCTGGACGCCGACAAGCTGCATCCGGCGATCCTGCTGACCGGCACGCGCGGCGTCGGCAAGACGACCCTGGCGCGCATCATCGCCAAGGGCCTGAATTGCCAGACCGGCGTCAGCGCCAACCCCTGCGGCGTCTGCTCGGCGTGCAAGGAAGTCAACGACGGCCGTTTCGTCGACCTGCTGGAAATCGACGCTGCGTCGAATACCGGTGTCGACAACATTCGCGAACTGATCGACAACGCCCAGTACTCGCCGGCGCGGGGCCGCTACAAGGTCTACCTGATCGACGAAGTCCACATGCTGTCGAAGGGCGCGTTCAACGCGCTGCTGAAGACGCTGGAAGAGCCTCCGCCGCATGTGAAGTTCATTCTGGCGACCACCGATCCGCAGAAGCTGCCGATCACTGTGCTGAGCCGCTGCCTGCAGTTCAACCTGAAGCGGCTCAGTGTCGCGATGATCCGCGACAACCTCGCCGACATCCTGAAGGACGAAGCGGTCGCCTTCGAACCGGCAGCGATCACCGAACTGGCGCGCGCTGCCGATGGCTCGATGCGCGATGGCCTGTCGCTGCTCGATCAGGCGCTGGTGTTCGCTGGCGGCGGCAAGCTCGAAGCGGCCGGCATCGAGGAGATGCTCGGCACCGGTGGTCGCCGCAACCTGCTCGATGTCATCGATGCGCTCGCGGCGAACGATGCCGCCGCGCTGCTGGCTGCACTGCGCCGGCTCGACGAATCGGCGCCCGATTTTCAGGCGCTGATCAACGATCTGGCCGCCGCGCTGCAACGCATCGCGATGCTGCAGCTGCTGCCCGGCTCGGCCGAGGACGATGACGACCCGCGGCTGGCGCCGCTGGCCGACAAGCTGGCGGTCGACGACGTGCAGCTCTGGTACCAGACCGCCGTGATGGGCCGTCGCGATTTGCCGTATGCGCCCGATCCGCGCCTCGGCTTCGAAATGGCCGTGCTGCGCATGTTCGCGCTGCGGCTCGACGACAGCGCGCCGGCCGCGCCGGCTGGCGGCGGTGGCGGCGGGCGTGTGGCCGTGCCTGGTGCTGCGGCCGCAGCACCGCGCGCCGCGGCAGCCGATCTGCCGTGGGCTTCCGCTGCACCCGCCCCCGCACCGTCATCGGCAGCGGCACCGCGAAGCGCGGACATTCGCGTGCCGGCGGCGGCGACCAGGCCGGCACCGATTCCGGCCGCTGCCGTTGCGCCAGCACCGACACCCGCACCGGTCGCCAAGCCGACTGCTGCTGCGGCAGCGCCGGCCAGCAACGCCGAGATGTGGCATGCGCTGGTCGATACGCTGGGCCTGGACGGCATGACGCGTCAGTTCGCGCGTCACTGCGCCTGGCTGTCGCACGAAACCGGCGTGCTGCGCTTCGCGCTCGATCCGCGCGCCAAGCATCTGCAGACCGAGGAACGCCGAGCGGCGGTCGAAGCGGTGCTGTCGGCGAAGCTCGGCGCGCTGCGGCTGGAGGTCGAGGCGATCACCGTCCCTGGCCAGCTGCATCCGGCCGCGGTCGACGAGCAGAAGCTCATCGACCGCCAGCGCGATGCCGAAAAGTCCATCGAGCATGACCCGGTGGTGATCGGCTTCCGCACGCTGTTCGGCGCCACCGTGCGCGCTGGCTCGATCCAGCCGAGCGATGGCACCAGCCCGCATTGATTGATTGAACGCGCGGCAGCGCGCCCCAGAATCGGGCGAGTGCCGAAACCCCCTCGAATCAGGAGAACCGCATGAAAGGTCCGCTCGCGCAGCTGATGCAGCAGGCGCAGAAAGCGCAGGAAACGATGAAGAAGGTGCAGGCCGAGATCGCCG
>Ga0114983_1000432_pt1 | contig 17942 bp, 16 predicted proteins | sample Shrwel_input2_RT_FD_87182 | JGI IMG/M metagenome (GOLD analysis project Ga0114983, IMG submission 87182) | Subsurface microbial communities from deep shales in Ohio, USA - Utica-3 well 1 S input2 RT | ecosystem: Environmental > Aquatic > Deep subsurface > Shale gas/oil reservoir > Produced... | reverse complement strand
GCACATAGCCATGCAGCGTTGGCGCGCCGATGCTGCCGGACAGCGTTTCGACACGAATCACCAGATCGTCGCTGCCGATGCTGCGCAGGGCGCCATCGACGCAGACCGACGGCAAACGGTTCGTGGCCCCGCGGCACAGGCTGGCGCTACTGCCAGCCGATGCCTGCGGCAGGCATTCCACACCGACGCACCAGCTGATCATCTGCGCGGCGCGCGTCTGCGGCGCGTTGCCGTACGGGCGGTCATCCCAGGCGACATAGAGGCTGCCGGCGCGTCCGGTTGCCGATACGGGACGGCCGAACACCGTGCCATCGGCAGCGCGGATCGGCCCGGCGATCGCCGTGGTCAGGCTGCACTGACGACGCGGTCGAGTCGTGTCCGACGCCGACGTGGCGTTCCCGGCCAGCGACTGGCAGGCCGGCGTGATGGTCAGCACGCCGTTGCCGGTCCGCACCGGAATGACCGGCATCGGGTCATCGAACTCCAGCGCATACAGCGAAGCGGTCTGCCGGCCGCTCAGATCCGGGCGCAGGTCGCGGGTGTGGCCAAGATAGGCGACGCCAGCGGCGTGATAGCTGCCGTCGCGCGCCGGCTCGGCCGGACAGATGCCGCGCAGCGTCGACAGCCGCGCCAGCGGTTCGGTCGACAGCCCGCAGCGCACGCCGTCGGCCGAGCTGTCGTCAGGCGCGGGCGCAACGGTTTCGATGCGCGCCAGCGGCACGCGCCGGTTCAAGCCTTCGGCGCTGCCGACACGGTCGGTCGCTGCAATCAGTTCGTTCGCGCGGATCGTGCCGGCCACCTTCAGCGGGATGTCCGGCAGCTCGTCGCCATCGAACGAGACGGCACCATTGCTGATCATCACCACGCTGCATTCGGCGCAGGTGCCGAGGTCACGCAGTGGATCTCGCCAGTCCGGCATTGCAACGGCGACAGCGTCGTCCGCTGCGGCGTCGGCCGACGCGACGAAGGCCGGCGACGGGCCGGCGGCGCCGGCCACATAGCGCAAGGCCTCGGCGAGGATTTCGGCCACCGGGTTGCCGTGCGCGCTGCAGGCCTGCCCATCGAGCGGGCCCGGACGGCGAATGCCATTGCCGCCGGCGGCGCGGGTCAGCAGCGCAGCGCCCTCGCAATCGCCAGCGTTGCCTGTGATCCGCAACTGTTCCAGCGCAGCGATGATGCCGCCGCTGGCGGCCGATGGCGGACAGAACTGGCCGGTGGCCAGACGGATCTCGTCACCGCTGGCGCAGGCCGCAGGATCATTGCCGTTGCGGGCGATCGGGCCGATGTTGCGACGCAGCTGCGCGCCAGAGCGCGGCCGTGAATCGCTGCGCGCCAGCAAGCCGAAGCGGACCGTGCCGGCCTCGCCGTAGCGTTGCAGCGCGCCGACCGGCTTGACCGCACCGCTCGGATAACGCTGGCAGAAACCTTCCTGCACGGCGCTCGATGGCGCACAGACCTCGACTCTTGCCAGATAGTCGGTGATCGCAGAACCGGCGCCGCCGGGTTGCGCCACGCCGCTGCCGCCATCGCAGGGCCCGCCCTCCAGCGACGACCACAGCGGAAACGCGCCACGGGCGACGCGCAGCAGCGGCACGGCGCTGCGCTCGCCGCCGCCAGGCTGGCTGACGTTGCAGAACGACATCGTCGTCGCGCCCGGCGACGGCATCAGCTGCGTCAGGTCGGCGCCGCCGTGGACCTTGACCCAGGCATGGCTGTCGGCCGGCACTTCTGCGCGTTCCAGCACCGTGCGGCTGTCGCTGTCGAGCGAGCGATGGCCGCCGTACAGCGCCTGACGGATCAGGTCGACGCGGGTCATGGTCAGCCAGTTCAGGAAATTGCCGCTCCAGCGGTCGACGCAGTAATGGTCGACGGCGGCCTTGTCGGCCTTGAACAGGCCGCTGTCGTAGCGGTAGCACAGCTCCGCATCGAAATAGCCGGAGTAGCTCACGGCGTTGCGGTAGCCAGTGTCGATCACGCCATCGCCATCAAGGTCGACGAGGTCGTCGTAGGCGCGTCGGTAGGCTTTCTCGTCGATGCCGAGGCCGAGCATCACCATCGGGATGACGATGCTGCTGCTGGTCAGCGGCTGGGCGACGAAATCGCTGGCCGACTCCAGAGACAGATGGGCCAGCACGACACTGCCCTGGGCGACCGAAGCACCGGGCAGGGTGGCGCTGCCGGCCGCCAGCGTCGCTGCCGCCACGAGCCGGCCAAGCCTGTGCAGCAAGCGCCCGATGCGGCGCATATTGGCGAGGCGAGCCGGGCGATTCATCGGCGAATCACGTAGCGGTAGACCGCTGCCGTGCCGTAGCTGGCCTCGGCATTGGCGCCGGAAGCGTCGCCGCTGTCGGGCCGGTCGCTGCCACGGCTGTAGATGTGGAAATAGATCTCGCCACCGCCGTTGGCCGTGCCGACACCAGCGCCGCCGTAGCCGGCGGCCTGTGCCTGTCCGGCACCCGGCGTGGCCGAGCGATACAGCCGCTGCACCCAGGCGCTGCCGTGCGCGGCCGGCGGCAGGCTGCGGTCATAGCGGGCATCGGCGGGGCGCGCGAACGGTGCGGCGACGAAAGCGACGCTGTCTTCCAGGCACCAGTCGCCAGCATCAAGCAGGCGCAGGCCGGGCACGGCGCGCACGGCGTCCGGATCGTCGGCCGCGGTCAGGCCATCGCGGCCGGCGTTGGCGCACAGCGCATCGATCTGCCGGCCGACCAGCGTGCGGGTGATTTCGGATGCGGCGAATACCTCGGCACGCAGCGTGTTGTTGGCGGTCGATTTCACTTCCAGACTGGTGCCGCGAATCGCCGCGAGCGCCACCAGCGTCAGCAGCACCAGAAACACGATCGCCGTGACCAGCGCATAGCCGCGCTGGGTCCGCGCCGCAGGGATGTTCCGCCGCGTCATCCGCGCACCCGATTGCGCAGCTGGATTTCCTGCACGACGAGGCGGCGCTGGAAGCGGGCATCGGCCGCGCTGTAGCGGCTGGCGCAGGTCGAGCTGGCAGGCCCGTAGCAGCGGCTGGCGGTCAGCGCGTACTCGCGGGTGTCGACCACGTTGTCCAGCTCATCGCCGCGCGCCACGAAGCTGACCCGCACGCTGAGCACCTGCCGCCAATCGGTTATCGCGGCGGCTTCCCGGTAGCGGTCGACCTGCTGGTCGTCGTCGCTGTCGAGCCCGAACGCAAAGGCCAGCGTCTCGATGCCGTCGACCAGCTGCGCAGTGGTCAGCGAGGAGCGGTCGAGTTCCAGCATCGACAGCGTCGGCACCGGTCCGGCACCAAAATCCTGCGTCTGGATGTGAAACAGCGCGATGGTCATCTTGTAATTGAATACGCCGGCTTCCGGGCCGCCGGCTGGCGAGCGCTTCAGCGCATCAAGGTCGGCATCGCGGACATCGAACAGCGTGCCGGCGTAGCCGAGCTTGGCGCGCAGGTATAGCGGTCCGCGTTCGACCGCCGTGCGCGTCAGCTGGGCGTCGCTGGCGAGATCATCAGGATTGGCGTAGCGGATCGCGATGGCATCGGAGCCGTTGACGTAGCGGGTCAGGCAGCCGGCCGGCAGGCCGGTCGGGCGGCCGACCGCACCGGTGTAGCCGACCACGGCCTCGGCCGGCTGCATGATCCAGGCTTTCGTGCAGCTGCCGCGTCCGATCGCGGTGCCGCCTGCTTGCACGGTGACATCGCTGCTGCGGACGCCGCCCCAGAAATCGGCCTGCCGCAGATAGCGGATGAAGTAGTCCGAAGCGACGCGGATGTTCTCCTGCATGCGGCTGGTGCTTTCCTGCACCCGGTAGCTCTGCTTGGAAGTGATGAACACCCGGGCAATGCCGACCAGCAGCAGCAGCGCGATGACCAGCGTCACCATCAGCTCGACCAGCGAGAAGCCCAGCGGCTTCCGATTCACGGCAGATACCCGAGGCGGATGCAGTGCAGCACCTCGCAGTCGATGGTGTCGGGCCGGCGCCGGCTGCCATCCCAGTAGACGGCGACGATGCGCAGGCTGTCTGCAGCACAGCTGCCGCCATCGCAGTCGATCGACAGCCGGCTGCCCGGCAACACCGCGCGCGGGCCGTTCGGGATGTTGGCGGTGTTCGCCGATGACGACAGCTGCGCGTAGATCGCCGCGATGTCCCACTGCGCCTGCTCGATCGGCGAACAGGCGCTGACCGCGCAATTGACCGGCGCCGCGGGCGGTGTGGCATCAGCCGCGATCGCATAGGCGCCGAGCCGTACGCCGTCGCGATTGGCGCGCATCCGTTCGGTCATCGCCTGGGCCAGCGCCGAGGCTTGCGTGTACTGGTACGAGATCAGGTTGTTCGACAGCGCAGCCGACTGCAGGCCGGCGATGCCGAGTAGACCGATCGCCAGCACCAGCACGGCGATCAGCACCTCGATCAGCGTCATGCCGGCGGCGCGCTTCACGGACGTTCGACGCGCGGTCGGCCGGTCGGGCTGATCACCACGCGCCGCTCGTGGCGCGCGCCCGATGTCGAGGCGACTGTAAAGCTCGCGGCATCGAGCATCCGGCCAAGGCCGTTGTAGCGCAGGTACGGACGGTCCCCGTTCTTGGTGATCCGCGCACAGGTGCTCAGCGGCCGCTCGACCTTCAGCAGCGGCTCGCTTGGTGCGCCGGCGTAGCGCTGGTCACTGTTGCCGTCGAGAAACATCAGGTAGCCGAGCTCCCAGGTGCTGCCGGCTGCGGTTGCGCACTGGCTGCCGTCACTGCTTGGGCACAGCGTCACCGTGCGGTCGCGCTTCAGGGCTTCGCTGCGAGCAGCGGTCAGCACCGTCAGCAGCGTGTTGGCCGCGGTCACCGTGCAGTTCTGACGCACCGTGGCGCTGAACATCGGCAGGCCGACAACCAGCAGGATCGACACCACGACCAGGGCGACCATCAGTTCCAGAAGGGTGAAGCCATTGGCGCGACGGCGCGTGTTCATGATCTCCAGCCGAGTCGTGGCGCACGGCCCGGCTGGCCTTGCGGTCCGCCGATCATAAAGGCAGGGCAAACGCCTGCGGATGCACCGGGCCGACGATCGGCAGGCCCGGTCATCCCGCTTGCGGTGGGTCGCCAGCGCTCAGGCCAGCAGGCGGCTGGCCTTGCGCAGCGCCATCGCCAGCTGCTCGATGTCGTCGCGATTGTTGTAGACCGCCAGAGACGCCCGAACCGTGGCCGGCACGCCGAAGCGGGTCATCAGCGGCATCGTGCAGTGGTGGCCGGTGCGCACCGCCACCCCGTACTGATCGAGGATCGTGCCGATGTCCTGGGCATGGCCGGCCGTCATCACGAACGACATCACGCCGCCCTTGTTCTTGGCGGTGCCGATCATCCGCAGCCCCGGCACTTCGGCCAGCAGCGCAGTGCCTTCGACCAGCAACTGATGCTCATGCGCGGCAATCGCCTCAAGGCCGACCGATTCGATCCAGTCCAGCGCTGCCGCAAAGCCGACCGCGCCAGCCATGTCCGGCGTGCCCGCTTCGAAGCGGTACGGCGCTTCGTTCCAGGTGCTTTCCTCGAAGCTCACCGTGCGGATCATGTCGCCACCGCCGTGCCACGGCGGCATCGCATCCAGATGTTCGCGCTTGGCAACCAGGCAGCCGAAGCCGGTCGGGCCGTAGGCCTTGTGCGCGGAGCAGGTGAAGAAATCGGCGCCGAGCGCCGGGAAATCGACGGCGAGATGAGCGACCGACTGCGCGCCATCGACCAGCACCGGAATGCCGCGCGCTCGGGCCGCCGCGATCATCTGCTCGACCGGATTGACGGTACCGAGCGAGTTCGAGATGTGAACGACGGCGATGAACTTGGTCCGCTCGTTGAGCCGCGCCAGCCAGCCGTCGAAGTCCAGAGAGCCGTCATCGAGCACCGGTGCTGCGACGATCTTCGCGCCATTTTCCTTCGCCACCAGCTGCCACGGCACGATGTTCGAGTGGTGCTCCATGCCGGTCAGCAGCACTTCGTCACCGGGCTGCAGGCGCGGCCGCAGGAAGCTGTAGGCGACCAGGTTGATCGCTTCGGTGGTGCCGCGCGTGAAGACGATTTCCTCGCGCGCCGTGTTGAACCAGCGGGCAATGCGATCGCGTGCGCCTTCGTAGGCGGTGGTCGCGCGCTCGGCAAGGTCGTGCACGGCGCGGTGCACATTGGAGTTCTGGTGGCGGTAGTAATGGTCGATCGCCGCCAGCACGGCGTCCGGCTTCTGCGTCGTTGCCGCGTTGTCGAGATAGGCAAGGCGGCCGCCACGGACCGGCTCGGCCAGGATCGGGAACTGCGCGCGAATCCGGTCGAGGTCGAAGTTCGACGGCGGACGTTCGGTCAGGGGGGCGTTCATGCGTCGATGTCCAGAGTCAGTTCGGCCGGCAGATGCAGCGCGGTTTCCACGCGTGCACGCAGTTCCGGCCACTCGATGCGATCGAGGATCTGCAGCGCGAAGGCGCGCAGCAGCATGGCGCGAGCGGTGTCGTGGTCGATGCCGCGGCTGCGCAGGTACGACAGCGCCACGGCATCAAGCTGGCCGACCGTTGCACCGTGGGCGCACTTGACGTCGTCGGCGTAAATTTCCAGGTCCGGCTTGGCATTGACTTCTGCCTTGCGCGACAGAAGCACGTTGGCGATGCGCTGCTCGGAATCGGTCTTCTGCGCACCCGGCTGCACGACGACCTTGCCGTTGAACACCGCCTTGGTCCTTTCATCGACCAGGCCTCGGTAGTTCATCCGGCTGGTGCCATGCGGCGCGGCATGGACGATGCGCACGTGATTGTCGATATGCGACTGCCGGGCGTGGGCATAGAGCCCAGCGATCGTCGCCTCGGCACCGGATTCGGCCAGCGCCAGATCCAGATCATGGCGAACGAAGCCGCCGCCGAGATCGACGGTCACGCCGTCGAGCCGCGCATCGCGCGACAGGCGGGCGTCGATGCGCGTCACCAGCGTGCCGCCGGCGGCCTCGTTCTGGATCCGGTACAGCTGCAGCTTCGCGTTGCGGCCGAGATGGATGTCGAAGAAGTGCGTGCTCAGGCGCTCGCCGCCGATGCCGCTGAAATCGAGCAGCACGATCGCTTCGGCATCGTCGCCGAGTTCGATCAGATGACGCTGATGGCTCATCGTCGGCTGCCCATCGCTGCGGCTGCAGGTGCTGTTCTGCAGCGGCCGATCGAGCCGAGTGCCGCGATCAAGCCGCAGCCGCAGCCCGCCGGCTGCGAATGCAGCGTTCAGCGCATCGATGCCGACGGCCGGCGGCGGCAGCGCACAGGTATCGCTGTGCCAGCGTGCCGCCGTCGATGCCGGATAGACCTGACCGTTGACGTAGACCAGCGTGTCGGCGCCGTCGAGCAGCAGGTCGGGCAGGGCGTCATCGCTGGCGCTGACATCCGGTTCGAAGCTGCGCTCGTTGAGGGCGGTCAGATCGCTGTAGCGCCATTCTTCGAGATCCTTGTGCGGGAAGCCGCTATCGAGGAAGCGCGAGAACTGCACGCTGCGCGGGGCGCGCTCGGCGGCGGTCAGCGCGTTGGCGTAGCGCTCGAACTGGGCGCTGTAGGTGGCAAGCGCGGACACTCAGGCAGCCTCCAGCCAGCCGTAACCCTTCTCTTCCAGTTCCTTCGCCAGCTCCGGGCCGCCGCTGCGGACGATCCGGCCGCGCGCCAGCACATGGACGAAGTCCGGCTGCACGTAATCGAGCAGGCGCTGGTAGTGGGTCACCAGCACCGTCGAGCGGGCCGGGCCACGCAGCGCATTGATGCCGTCGGAGACGATCTTCAGCGCGTCGATGTCGAGGCCGGAGTCGGTTTCGTCGAGGATCATCAGGGTCGGCTGCAGCACCAGCATCTGCAGGATCTCGTTGCGCTTCTTCTCGCCGCCCGAGAAGCCTTCGTTGACGCCACGCGACAGCATCTTCGGATCGATCTTGACCTTCTTCGCCTGTTCGCGAACCCAGGTCAGGAAGTCGTTCGGGGCGATCTCGCTTTCGCCGTTGTGCTTGCGGCGCGCGTTCACGGCGGCCTTCAGCAAGGTCATGTTGCTGACGCCGGGAATCTCGACCGGGTACTGGAAGCCGAGAAAGATGCCGGCGCAGGCGCGCACTTCCGGGTCGAGCGCCAGCAGATCCTGACCTTCGAACAGGATGCTGCCATCGGTCACTTCATAGCCTTCGCGACCGGCGATGACGTTCGACAGTGTCGACTTGCCGGCGCCATTCGGGCCCATGATCGCGTGGACTTCACCCGGCTTGATGCTCAGGTTCAGGCCCTTGAGGATTTCCTTCTCTTCGACGCGGGCGTGCAGGTTGGTGATTTCGAGAAGCATTGATTCGGTGTTCTTCAAGTTATTTGAGCCGCGCTGGCGCGGCCATCGGATAAGCAGTGACGCGCTGCCGGTATCAGCCGACAGCACCCTCGAGCGACACGGCCAGCAGCTTCTGCGCCTCGACGGCGAACTCCATCGGCAGCTCCTTGAACACGTCCTTGCAGAAGCCGTTGACGATCATGCTGACCGCTTCTTCCTCGCCGATGCCGCGAGCCCGGCAATAGAACATCTGGTCCTCGGAAATCTTCGAGGTGGTGGCCTCGTGTTCCAGCGTGGCGCTCGGGTTGCGGACTTCGGTGTACGGGAACGTGTGGGCACCGCACTGATCGCCGATCAGCAGTGAATCGCACTGCGTGTGATTGCGCGCGCCCTCGGCCGATTCGAGCATCCGCACCAGGCCGCGATAGCTCTGCTGGCCACGGCCGGCAGCGATGCCCTTCGAGACGATCGTCGACTTGGTGCGCTTGCCGATGTGAATCATCTTGGTGCCGGTATCGGCCTGCTGGCGGTGGTTGGTCAGCGCCACCGAATAGAACTCGCCGACCGAGTCGTCGCCGCGAAGGATGCAGCTCGGATACTTCCAGGTGATTGCCGAACCGGTCTCGACCTGGGTCCAGCTGATCTTCGAGCGCGGGCCACGGCAGTCGCCACGTTTGGTGACGAAGTTGTAGATGCCGCCGCGGCCGTCCTCGTCGCCCGGGTACCAGTTCTGCACCGTCGAATACTTGATCTCGGCATCGTCGAGCGCCACCAGTTCGACGACGGCCGCATGCAACTGGTTCTCGTCACGCTGCGGTGCCGTGCAGCCTTCGAGATAGCTGACGTGGCTGCCTTCGTCGGCAATGATCAAGGTGCGTTCGAACTGGCCGGTGTTGCGCTCGTTGATGCGGAAGTAGGTCGACAGCTCCATCGGGCAGCGCGTGCCTTTCGGGATGTAGACGAACGAGCCTTCGGTGAATACGGCGGTGTTCAGCGCCGCGAAAAAGTTGTCGGCGAACGGCACCACCGAACCCAGATACTTCTTGACCAGCTCGGGATGCGTCTTCACGGCTTCCGACAGCGGACAGAAGATCACGCCGGCTTCGAGCAGCTTCTTCTTGAACGTGGTGCCGACCGACACCGAATCGAACACCACATCGACCGCGACGTTCTGCACGCCGGCGATCATTTCCTGCTCGCGCAGCGGAATGCCGAGCTTGCGATAGGTTTCGAGCAGCTTCGGATCAACCTCGTCGAGCGTCTTCGGACCGTCCTTCATCGACTTCGGCTGCGAGTAGTACGAGATCGACTGGTAGTCGACCTTCTCGTAGTTCACATGCGCCCATTCCGGCTCGGTCATCGTCAGCCAGCGGCGATAGGCCTTCAGGCGGAAGTTCAGCAGCCATTCCGGCTCATCCTTCTTCGCCGAAATCAGGCGGATCACGTCCTCCGACAAGCCGGGTGGGACCTTGTCGGCCTCGATGTCGGTGATGAAGCCGGCGCTGTAGAGCTTCCGGCTGGCGACCATTTCGGTCACCTCGCGGATGTTCTGCACTGCTGCTGCGTCTGGACTGGCTGCCATGGCGGTTGCTGATCCTGTTGAAGTTGGGAATTCGGGGTGTCAGTCGGCGGCTTGCGACATGCTGCGCAGCGACACGGCCGGCTTGACGCGCGCCACCGGTGCGACGCGAGGGGCCGCCATTTCGGCGAGCGTCACGGCCGACAGCGCCTGGCGGATCGCGTCATCGATCAGCCGCCAGTTCGAGCGCGACGTGCAGCTGCCTTCAATCGTGCAGCCCCCGCCGTGCAGCGCACATGCGGTGATCGCGATAGGGCCTTCGAGCGCACTGACGACGTCGGCCACGGTGATTTCGTCGGCGCTGCGCGCCAACCGGTAGCCGCCGTGGACGCCACGGGTCGATTCGACGAGGCCGCCCTTGACCAGCAGCTTCAGCAGCTTCGCGACGGTCGGCGCAGCGACATGCGAGCGTGCCGCCAGCTCCTGCGCGTTCAACATGCTCGACGGCGCCCGCGCCAGTGTGGTCATCACGAGCGTGCCGTAGTCAGTCAGCTTGGCGATCTTGAGCATGCGGGGAATCTGTCGGCGGATACCGGACCGGAATGGTGCGGATTATAGAGGAGCCGACGCAGGCTTGTGCGGCGCGATCACCGAGTCGGCGACAATCCCGGTCCGAGCCCGCCCCATGGAAGCCGATCCGAATGCCCGACACGCCGCCCGCCCGATTCGACTGGGATGTCGTTTACCCGCATGTGCTACCGGTCACCGTGCAGCCGGAAGACACCGACGGCATGGGCCACACCAACAACGTCGCCTATCTCGGCTGGCTGGAGCGCGTCGCCTGGGATCACTCGCACAAGCTCGGCATGAACATCGAGCGTTATCGCGCGCTGGACGCCGGCTGCGTCGTGCGTCGCCATGAACTCGACTACTTCGCGCCGACCTTTGCCGGCGAGGAGTTGCTGCTGGGCACCTGGATCATCGAGAACGATGCCCGGCTGACCATGTGGCGCGGCTACCAGATCATCCGGCCAGCCGATCGCAAGCTGGTGCTGCGCGGCAAGACGCTGTGGGTCTGCGTCGACATGAAGCATGGCCGGCCGCGGCGGATGCCGCCGGAATTCGCCGTCTATGTGCCGGCGCAGCCGGTCACCCGCAGTTGACTCTCAGCGTAGCCATAGCAATGCCGGCGCGGCGCCGAGTTGGGCCGTGACGATCGCGTTCTGACCGAACTGCCGGCCGAATTCGGCTGCAGCCCCTTCCGGCGGATCGATCAGCAGCACGCTGGCTTCGGCCGGCCAGGCACCGTCCGGGTCCAGGCCCTCTGCTGGCAGGTGGCGGATGCCGCGTTCGCGCAGCGCCGCCTGCAACTGCTCCGATGCCAGCGCGTTTGCGGCTTCACTGGCCGCGATGCCGAGCGGATTGCAGGCAGTGACGATCGCCCAGCGTTCCGTCACGCCGTGCGCGGCAAGCCAGCGGTCGGTATCGGCGTCGACCAGCCCGATGCGCCGCTCGACGCGGCCGTCGATCCGGTAGATCGCCAGCCGGTAGGCCGCGTGCAGCTTGGCGCGTTCCAGCAGATCGCCGAGCAGAACCGACAGCTCCGGCAGCCGCTCGTTCAGCGTGTGGTCGGCATCGAGCATCGTCAGCGGCCGCCGGTGCTTCGTGGCGAAGCGGATCGCCTTGTCCGGCACCACGATGTCGTCAGCCCAGCCATGAACGACGTGCGTCAGCGCCGGCGGCACCGGCGGTTCGCGATCGTAGCCCGGGAAATACAGCGCCGGGGCGATCAGGAACAGTGCGTCCGGTTCCAGCGCGCCAGCAGCCATCGCCGACACGTAGCCGCCCATGCTCGATCCGGCCAGCACCACGGTGCGGCGCGCCTTTGGCGCCAGCGCCAGCAACTGTGCGACCCGCAGGTCAGGGTCCGGCTGCTGTCTATAATCCGGGCTCAAGACGGCAAAGCCATGCGCCTTCGCCGTTTCGGCGAGATGCTTGATCTTCGTTCCCCACGGCCCGCTTTCCTTGCCATGAGCGAAGACCAGCAGATGCTCGGGTAGGGCGTCGCTGGTCGTCTGGGGCGGAGCAGATTCGTAGGCGTTGCGCATCGGGTGCGAGGGCGGGAACGTGAAGAAAGACAGCAAGACGAACGAGGGCGGAATCATAGGCAACGCCGCCCGCTTGCGGCGGCGAGCCGAGCCGCTGGAAGTCAAGCTGACCTTGCGTTACCGCTTCGGGGATGAGCCCGACGACACCGTGACGGTGATGGACGACCGCGCGATTCCGATGGTCGACAGCGTCTTCAAGAACCGTGACCGGATCGTCCGGACGCTGGCCATGACCCTGGTGCGCGCTGGCATCACGCGGCCGAAGGTGGTCAGTGAACTGGTGCCGGGCTTGGGGCTGTTGAAGAAGGTCACGGAGCGGAAGGTCAAGAAACGGCGATCGTCGTGACCGATCTTGATGGCGCGCATCGAGCGTGCCGGTGCCGGCTTCCGTCATCGCGGTCATGAGCCGCCGGGTTGTCTGCTGTCGCAAGAAGGACTTCTGACGGTGTCAGCGACATGAAAAAGGCCCACCGGTGACGGTGGGCCTTGGCACGGTGAAAAGTGACCGTGTTGCGGCTGAAGCGGACGGACAGCGATTGCACGTACGTCCGGAACAGCACGGGTTACGGCATCACCGACACCCGGAACTCCTTGTGCGCGGTGTCGCCGGCCGCGTCGCGGACCTGAGCCGTGAATTTCTGCACCTTCGACGACACGGCCTTGGCGTCAGGGACGCCGGTCAGGCGGCCATCAGCAGTCAGCGTCATTCCTGCCGGCGGATGCCCGCTGACCAGCTTCCAGGTTTTCGCACCAACGCCGCCTCGGCTGGCCAGCGCGGTTTCATACGATGCTGATGCAGATGCCGGCGGCAGCGTGTTCGACGTCCGAATCTGCAAGCCGTTGTCGGGGTGCGATGCCGCGATCTGGAAGAACTTGACGCGGCCGACCTCGGAGTCGTCGCCGTCATGATCCTGCGGGTACGATCCGGCCTTGAAATACAGCGGGACGGTGTCCCAAAGCGGATCGACGTAGGTCGACACCGGCGTGCCATTGTTGACCGTGAAGGTCAGCGTAGCCTGGCTATTCGGCTTCTGACCGTTGCCGGCGATATCAACCTTGTACGAAAAGCTCTGGTTCAGCGGGATGCCGCTGGCGACGGTCAGGCGCTGGTGCGGCCGTGTCGACTTCGGATCCGGATCGTCGATGACCACGGCGACGACGTTGCCGGTGCCGAGCTTGGCCTTGTATTCGTACTGCAGGCCGAGCAGCGTCTGCCCGTTTCCGTAACCATGAATCTGGCCGATGATCACGCGGCCGTTGCTCGGTACTTCAAGAACCCGAAGCTGCGCGTTCAGCACAGACTTGGTGGCGGCGTACCAGTTCACCGAACCCTTGGTCGGGTCAAGCATCTCGCGCAGCTCCGACCGTGAATTCGGAGACGTGCCGCCTTTGGCGCCGACGATCGTGGTGAAGAAGACGACACCGCCGTCCTTCGGATCGGTATAAAAATACTCCGACGAGTAGCCATTCGGTCCTTGCAGCGCCGGCGGGCGGATCGTGATTGCCTTGCCTTCGTTGCCGCCGTTGGCGTCCACGGGGATCGTCAACGACCAGTGTGAAAAATCGAAATTCCCGCCCGGGCTGACGTTCTTGTACAGCTCCGCTTGCGCCGTGCATGTAAAGCCGGCGAGCGCTGCGATTGCCGCTGTGTTCAAACTCCATCGCACCATCATTTCGTGCCTCTCCCTTCGCTTTTTGAAATTGTGTGTTCTATCTGAAGCAATGATTTTCGGAAGACCGGTATCGCCGCGCTTCGGAAAAGTATTTTTTTTCACATCAATGATAGTCGGCCGCCCGAGTACTGAAATCGCGAGCGAGGTCACAAGTGTGCAGTGCCTCACATCGCCGCATCGACGGACCGTTCACGGTACTGGAGATATTCAAGCCGTTCAGTGCGTCAGCCGGCACATCAGGAAAACCTCAATACATGTATGCCGCGTGGATGCGCGCGATCTCATATTGCGGCTGATGGATTCATCGTCGCCTCCAAGCAAATGACAGATCTCCATCGAGCGTGGACGCCAAGCGGTACCGTGAGTGGTTCGCTGACCACTGGGCCTGCTCGTGACTCACGTCACCTCGCGCCGAACTTGCCAACGAACACGGGCTTGCTGGTAATGACGTGAGCCGCTTCGATGTATCCCCCGTCAAAATACGTGGTCGGCGCCCAGCTTGGGAAAAAATAACTGCCTAGTCCCCCAATGCCGCGCGCGCCGCGCATCGAGACCGACATTCCGATTGGCATTGCATTGATGAGCAGCGGGCCAGGCGTGCCGGCTTAAGGTCACGAGAAGCAACCGAGTGCATCAACGTCTGCTCTGCGCGTTGTGTCGTCGGCCGACATCGAGCTTCCGTCCAGCAAGCAAGCCAGCACGACACACTTTGTGTCGCTGAAGAAGGCCGGGCCGCTGACATTCTTTGCGTCCAGCGACGGACGCTGCTTCCAACGCGGCATCGCGAGAAGCAGATGCAGTGCTGCCGATTCCGGCGCGCCGTCTGCTGAGAAACCATGCCGTACGGCGCGAATCCACCAGCAGGGGTAGGGCGGGTCGCGACCCGCCGCTATCCACGAAGCAAGTGCTGCGAACCGAGTCGACGCCAGGCGCCTCGTCCAGCGCGTAGCCGGCCGAGGCGTTGCGTCAATCGCGGAGCGCGATCCGCCCTATGGCTGCCTCAAGCCGAACCCACGTCCGCGAACTTGACGCGCAGCACCTTCTTGTCGAGCTTGCCGACGCTAGTCTTGTCCAGCGCTTCGACGAACAGCACGCGCTCCGGGACGCCGTACTTGGAGATCACGCCCTTGTCGGCGAACGTCATCATGTAGCGCTTGATCTCGGCCTCGTCACCGGTCTCGCCTGCCTTCAGCACGACCAGTGCGACCGGGCGTTCGCCCCACTTCGCATCCTTCACGCCGATCACGGCGACCTCGGAAACGCACGGATGGGCGGAAATCAGGTTCTCGAGATCGAGTGACGACACCCATTCGCCGCCGGTCTTGATCACGTCCTTGACGCGATCGGAGATCACCAGCACGCCGTCCGAACCGAAGCTGCCGATGTCGCCCGAGTGCATCCAGCCGCCTTGCCAGAGTTCTTCCGATGCGGACGGATTCTTGTAATAGCCCTGCGTGGTCCACACCGAGCGAAACACGATTTCACCGGTCGACTTGCCGTCGCTCGGCAGCGGCTTCATCTCGGGGTCGACGGCGCGAACGTCACAGAGCAGCGCCGGTCGACCGGTACGGACGCGCACGCTGGCCTGATGGTCGGTGTCGCCGCCGAGCTGGTCGGTGGGAACGTGGTTGATGATCTGCAGCGGGCCGGTTTCCGACATGCCGTAGCCGGTGAACACGTCGATGCCACGGTCGAGTGCGGCCTTGGCCAGTCCCTTCGGCAGTGCCGAGCCGCCAACCAGCACTTTCCAGCGCGACAGGTCCACTTCCTTGGCCATCGGGTGGCTCAGGATCATGTGCAGGATGGTCGGCACGCAGTGCGAATAGGTGACGCCTTCCTTGGCGATCAGCTGCAGCAGCATGTCCGGCGTGTATCGGCCCGCGTAGACCTGCTTGATGCCAAGCATCGTCGCGACGTAGGGCATGCCCCAGGCGTGAACGTGGAACATCGGCGTGATCGCCATGTACACGTCGTCCTGGTGCAGGCGGCCCTGGACCGGCGCGGTGCCGAACGTCGAGGCGACGGCCAGCGTGTGCAGCATCATCTGGCGGTGGCTGTAGTACACGCCCTTCGGCAGGCCGGTGGTGCCGGAGGTGTAGAACGTCGACATCCGCACGTTCTCGTCGAACTCCGGGAAGTCGAAGCAGGCCGTCGCCTGCGCCAGCAGCGTCTCGTATTCGCCAGCGAAAGGAATCTTCGACGCCGGCACGCTGCCGTCTTCGGAAATCGCGATGTAGTGCTTCACGGTCTCCAGCTTGTCGAGCAGCGGCTCGAGCATCGGCACGAAGTCCGCATTGCACAGCACGATATCGGCCGCTGCGTGGTTCAGTGTGTACAGCATCTGGTCCGGGCTCAGGCGGATGTTCACCGTCTGCATCACGCAGCCGAGCATCGGAATCGCGAAGTACAGGTCCAGGTAGCGCTGGCTGTCCCACTCCATCACCGCGATGGTCATGCCCGGCTTCGCACCGAGACTGCTCAGCAGGTTGGCGGCGCGGTGCACGCGCTCGACGAACTGCGGATACGTGAAGCGGGCCTGGTCGCGGTAGACGATCTGGTTCTTCGAAGCGCGATTGATCGGGCTGGTCAGCAGGTGCTTGATCAGCAGCTGGTAGTTGTAGGCGGACGGCGTGCGATCAATCGGCGGCAGCGAGGTCATTGCGTGGGTCTCCTGGTTGGGGGCTTCGGTGTCCGTCCATTCCGCGCTACGCGGATGACGGATCGTTGTGATCGAGCGGCGGCGAACTATAGCGTTCGGAGTTGACGGCGACGATGCCGGAGCGTGTGCCGACGGCGAGAAACACAGCCGTCAGGCGATGGCCTGAAGGTTGGACAGCAATCCGCGCATTCGTGCCGTCAGCCATCGGCATTCGTTCCGGTCGGGCGCGGCACCGCGTCAGCGGGCAAGGAACGAAAACAGCGCGCGACGCTGTGCCAGCGACATCGCTTCAAGTCTGGCGACGTTGGCTTCGGGAATTCCTTCCGGATCCGGGTGACTGTCGATGGCAGCCGCGACGCTGTCCTCGCGCAGCAGGTGCAGGATCGGCACCGGCGAGCGGTTGGTGTAATTGCCCGCTTCCGTTGGTACGGTGCCGGCAAACTGGTAGTCCGGATGGAAGCTCGCCACTTGGTATTCGCCCGACCACTCGTACTGGTCGAGCAGGGCATCGACATCGTCGAGAAAGTCGTTGTAGTCGGCGAAGTCGGCCAGCATCTTCGGAATCGCGATCAACGTGGTTTCCAGTGTCGCGGCAGGCGTATCGGCCAGCCTGGCCAGTTCCATCTGCAGATCGGTCAGCAGCTCGATGCCGGTGCTCGCTTCACTGACGAATACCCGCACGCGCTGTTCGCGGAACGGCTTCGAGGCAAACGGACACAGGTTCAGGCCGATGACGATCGACTCAAGCCAGGCACGAACCTGAGTCTCGACCGGGTGCATCGCCGCCATACTCAAGAGCGATCGTCCCGCAAGCCCTTCAGCAGCGTCTCGACATCCGACAGCATCGCCAGCGGCCGTGTCGCTTCAAGCAGTTTCTGCTTGCGCTCAGGTGGTATCGGCAGCAATTCGGCCAGCCGGCAGGCGACCCATGCGGCATCGTCGAAGCGCGGCGGCCGGGCAAAATTGTCCTCGCCGATCTCCTTGATCAGATCGCCGAGCAGCTGCTGCATCGGCTCGTAGCGTTCCGGCACGCCGGTCGGATCCGGTGGCTCGATCAGTTCCACCGTGCCGATGATCAGGCCATCGGACTGGGTGCGACGATCCAGCAGCCGGAACGCCGTTTCGCCCTGCGAGTTCAGCGTGAACAGGCCCGGATTGGGCACGTCCCAGTCGATGATCCGCGCCGTGCAGCCGACTTTCGCCGGCACCGCCGGCGTGCCGACCTCGAAGCCACCAACGATCAGGCAGACGCCGAACACCGTGTTGTCACGGATGCAGGCCTTGGTCATTTCCACGTAGCGCGGCTCGAAGATGCGCAGCGGCAGTCGACCACCGGGAAACAGAACCGTGCCGAGCGGGAAGATCGGGATTTCCATCGCCATCGCCATGCCTCGCGGTCAGAGCCCGCCGCAGCCGATCAGGCCGCCGTCGACCGTCAAGGTGGTGCCGGTCACGTAGCTGGCGGCGGGCGACACCAGATAGAGGATGGCCGGCGCGATTTCGGCGGGTTGGGCGGCACGGCCCAGCGGAATCTGCGGCAGCACCTGCTTCATCAGCTGCTCGTTCTTGGTCAGCGTCGACGCGAACTTGGTTTCGGTCAGGCCCGGCAGCACGGCATTGACGCGAATCTTCCAGGGCGCGCACTCCTTGGCGAAGGCCTGCGTCATGTTGATGACCGCCGCTTTGCTGATGGAGTAGATGCCCTGGAACATG
>Ga0114983_1000431_pt1 | contig 17952 bp, 22 predicted proteins | sample Shrwel_input2_RT_FD_87182 | JGI IMG/M metagenome (GOLD analysis project Ga0114983, IMG submission 87182) | Subsurface microbial communities from deep shales in Ohio, USA - Utica-3 well 1 S input2 RT | ecosystem: Environmental > Aquatic > Deep subsurface > Shale gas/oil reservoir > Produced... | reverse complement strand
GCTGAACCGATAAACCCCGCTACGGCGGGGTTTTTTGCATCTTGGGCACAAAAATCATGAGGTTCCATTCTTTAGAACTGGACAAATATACACTGTTGATCTAGCCTATTGATAGCTTGGCGAGTGTTACGCCGGGCGCCACACAACATAACGCCTCGCCGGCCATCCGGCGGGGCGTTTTGCTTTGACGCAGGCGAGACAGACGGCAAGTCGCTGGGCTCATAACCCAGAGATACCGGGTTCGACTCCCGGGCCTGCCACCACTTCCACGCCCTGGCCATGAGCCGGGGCGTTTCTGTTTGCGGTGCGTCGCGTAAGTCAGGCCCTGTGACCCTGGCCGCTCTGTGATGCCACGACTCAGTCTGCCTTGGCCACCGCATCCTTTTCGATCGCACCGCCACCTGGTGCGCTTGCCCGCCGTGCCGGGCCTTTTCTCTCTGCCCAGACTACGAGCCGCTATGTCTTCACGAGTCGCCATAGAAGAGGGCGCACGCATCGCCCCGGTCGGCTTCGGCTGGGCGACGATCTTGAACGCTGACCCTGCCACTCAGGTGGGGCTGGTCGCCGGCATCCTGACCTGCCTCTACATGCTGGGGCAGTTGTGGTGGATATGGCGCCGAGCCCGCATCGAAGACGAGAAGCTGGCGATGATCAAGCGTGAGCATCTGGCCGGCCTGGCTGCCAATCGTGACCAAGAGTCTTCTTCGCCAGGGGGTGAGCCATGAGAATGCTCAAGCGCATCGGTATCGCAGCCATAGGCAGTTCCACTGCGATGGGGTTGGCGCTGAGCACAGTGAGCCACTTCGAGGGCAAGGAAAACGCGGCTTACGTCGACCCGGTCGGCGTGGTGACCATCTGCTATGGCCATACCGCTACCGCTAAGATCGGCCAGACGCACAGCGACGAACAGTGCCAGGAGCTGCTGGCCAACGACCTGGGCGATGCATTCGATGCCGTTGACCGTTATGTCGCTGTCGACCTGCCTCCCGCCCGTGAGGCGGCGCTGGCGTCGTTCGTCTACAACGTCGGTGCAGGCGCCTTCCAGCGTTCGACCCTGCTGCGCAAGCTCAACGCGGGGCAAGTGGTCGAGGCGTGCAACGAGCTGAGCCGCTGGGTCTATGCCGGCGGTAAGCAGTTGGCCGGCCTGGTCCGGCGTCGCGCGGTAGAGCGCCAGCTCTGCCTCTATCAGCTTCCTGATGACACGATGCTGGCCGGCGATGCCGCCAAGGATGAGGGCTGATGGCCTCGATCATCCGCTGGGTGCCGGGCTGGGCGTGGCTGCTGATGGTTGCTCTGGCTGCCACGGCGGCTGGCTGGCTGCACCTTAAGGCGGTGACCGCCGAGCGTGACGCGGCGTTGGCCGATCTTCGAGCGGCTAGAGTCGAGAACGCTGCCCTGGTCGCCACGCTTGAATGGAGGCGACAGCAGGTCGAGCGGAAGGACGCGGCACTAGCGAATCGATCCCAAGCCCTGGATGCCGCCAACGATGAGATAGCCGCTGCCCGCGAGGCGTTGGCCAGGTTGGAGCGAGAGGATGCCGAGACTGCTGATTGGTCCCGTGCTGCTGTGCCTGGTCCTGTGGCTCAGTGGGTGCGCAAGCTCCAAGCCGATGACCGTGCCACTGATCGTGACGTCGGATCTGCCGAGTCACCTGACTGATCCACTCGGTCGTCCTGAGCAAGAGCTGACCCACAACCGAGACCTGCTTGAGCTGCTCGCCGACTATGAGGCACTGCGCCGGCGCGCCAATGCCGACCGCGCCGCCGTGGTGGAGATCCTAAGCCATGACGCCGGAGACGAGGAGTGAGCGCCACCGTGCCGTGCAGTGGGCTCGGGACTGCATCGCTCGTCGCTGGGCGCGCCTGCTGCTGCTTTTTTGGGTCGCTGGGCTCATCTACCACCGGAGGAAGTGATGACTATCGAGATTCCAATGTGGCTGATGTGGGTGCTTGGCATTCCCGCAGGCGCAGTGATTATTGGTCTTGCCTGGCTCGGCTGGGAGTTCTTCAAGATCGCCCGCGACTTCAAGATCAAGCCATGAGTCCGCACCATCCGGCGCACCATCGCGGTGCAGAAAATCGCGGGTCCTTCCGGGCAGGGTAAGGCCGTCCACGGGGACGCAGCATCGCGGAATTCGACAAATTTTCGGCGCGCTAGGGCCTCCACCACCAGTGAGCCCTATCCCGCGTGGTTGCTGGCTTTCGGGGTGGTGAAGGTGGCGAAATAAGGACTTATTGAATGTGGCAGAGATCAATCGCCTGGAAGAGGCCTACAACTGGAACATCACCAGGCTAGCTGACGCATTCAGTCTTGATCGCGGGACGGTGCGCCGCCGCCTGCGAGACGCCGGGGTAGTGCCCGCAGGCACCCGCAATGGCGCCAACGTCTATGCGCTGAAGGATGCCGGCCCGGCACTGTTTGGCGAGTTCATGGGCGCTTCTGACATGTCGCCCGACCAGCTCCCGCCAACCGAGCGCAAGGCCTGGTTCCAGTCGGAAAACGAGCGCGTGAAGCTCGAGCGCGATATGCGCCTACTGGTGCCGGTCGAGGAAGCCCACCGCGACATGAGTCGACTGGCCAAGGCGGTGGCCAGCGGCCTCGATTCGCTGGCCGACATGCTGGAGCGCGATGCAGGCCTGCCCCCTGAAGCCATCGAGCTGGTCGAGAAGACCACTGACAACCTGCGCGAGCAGATGTATCAGGCGGTGATCGCCGACGACGAAGAGGGCGATGCGGATGAGTAGCTATGCCAGCGCCGCTGCCATTCGCCGCGACGTGGCCGAGCTGATCCGTCCACCGCGCCGCATTCGTCCCAGCCAGGCCGCCGCCGAGCGCATGAAGGTGGTCGGTGGCGACGGCACGGTGCGCGATTGGAGTCCGGACGCCACGCCCTACATGGTCGAGCCCCTGGACTGCATGGGCTCTCGGCTCTATGACGCAGTGATCTTCGCGGGCCCTGCGCGGACCGGCAAGACCAATGCCCTGATCGATGGCTTCGTGGCCTACAAGATCGACTGCGACCCGGGCGACGGCCTGATCGTCCAGATCAGCGAAGAGAAGGCCCGCGAGTTCAGCAAGAAGCGCATCGACCGCATGCTGCAGAACTCGCCTGCGCTGGCCACTCGGCTCAGCCCGCGCGGCCACGACAACAACGTCCACGACAAGACGTTTCGGGCCGGTAACTACCTGGGCATCAAGTGGCCGTCGAAGAACGTGCTGGCCAGCTCCGACTACCAGTTCGTGCTGATCACCGACTTCGACCGTCTCGACGAGAATATCGACGGCGAGGGCGACGCCTTCACCCTCGCCGGCAAGCGTACCCAGACCTTTGGCTCGACCGGCATGACGCTGGCCGAGTCGTCGCCGGGGCGGGAGATCGTCGACCCCGACTGGCGACAGCCGGACGACGCGCCGCACATGGCGCCGCCGACCACCGGCATTCTCGACCTGTTCAACCAGGGCGACCGCCGCTTGTGGTACTGGCAGTGTCCGGAGAGGGCCTGTCGGCGCTGGTTCACCCCGACCATGAATCACTTCAGCCTGCGCTCGGGCCGCGCCTGCTGTCCGCACTGCGGCGCCGAGGTGGACCCTAAGGCCAAGCGCGGGCTCAACCTAGGCGGGCGCTGGGTACCGGAGGGCTGCGAACTCACGGCCGACGGTGAGCTGCAAGGCACGCCGCGGCGAAGCCGCATCGCCAGCTTCTGGATGGAGGGGCCGGCAGCGGCCTTCCAGTCCTGGGCATCGCTCACCGAGAAGCTGCGCCGGGCAGAAGAGACCTTCGAGCAGACCGGCAGCCAGGAGACGCTCAAGACCGTTATCAACACCGACTGGGGGCGGCCGTACCGGCATCGCCGCGCGGCCGCCCAGCGCAGCAGCCAGCGCCTGATGGATCGCGCCGAGCAGACCGAACATCGCACCATCCCACATGGCGTGCGCTTCCTGACTGCAGCGGTCGACGTCCAGGGCGGCAAGGAGCGGCGCTTCGTGGTGCAGATCCACGGCTGGGGCGCAAATCGCGAAATGTGGGTCATCGATCGCTTCAACATCCGCGAGGATCGGGGTCCCGAGAACGACCAGTCGCCGCGCCAGATCAGTCCGGCCACCCAGCCGGAAGACTGGGATCTGCTGACTCGCGACGTGCTCCACCGCTCCTATCGTCTCGCCGATGGCAGCGAGCGGCGTATGCCGATCGCCGCCATGGCCGTCGACACTGGTGGTGAGGGCGACGGCGAGGAATCCGTGACCTCCCAGGCCTATGACTGGCATCGCCGCCTCGCGCGGGAAGGGCTGCAGAGCCGGGTCTTCCTGGTGAAGGGCGGCAGCAGCAAGACCGCCAGCCGGGTGCGCAAGACCTGGCCGGATAATACCGGCCGCAAGAGTCGCAAGAGTGCAGCCCGTGGTGATGTCCCGCTTTTCATGCTTGGCACCAACCTGCTCAAGGATGCAGTGGCCGCGATGATGGATCGCGACAACCCCGGCGCCGGCTACATGCACGTGCCCAGCTGGCTGGGCCGATGGTGGTTCGACGAGTTGACCTATGAGGTGCGCGACCCGGCAACCGGCAAGTGGGCGCGACCCGGCAAGCGCCCCAACGAGGCCTTCGACCTCTGCGTCTACAACCTGGTGGTCTTCATCCTGCTCAAGGCCGAGAAGATCAACTGGGAGGCGCCGCCACCCTGGGCCTGCCCCTGGGACAGCAACATGCTGGTGTTCGCTCCTGGCGACACCCCGGCGGATGCCGCCACGCCCCCAACACCTCAAGCCAGTGCAAAGCGCCGGCGCCGCCGCGTCGTCAAGCCTGGCATCTGACTGGAGCCACCCATGGCCACCGACTACACCGAGGCGGATCTCGCGCAGATCCGCCGGGCGATACTCGACCTGGCCTCGGGCAAGCGCGTCGCCAAGGTCACTCGAGGCGATCGCACCATCGAGTATTCCGGCAGCGGTGACCTGACCAAGCTGCGCGAGCTAGAGCGACAGATCGTCCGCGCGCTGGCGAAAGGCAAGCGCCGCACCCGCACCCGTTACACCATGACCAGCAAGGGGCTCTGATGAACGCAATCACCAAGCCTCACCTGCCAAGGTTGCGGGTCCGCGACGGCAAGGTGATCCAGGCCCGCGCCCAGTATGACGGCGCGAGCAGCGGTCGCCGGATGGGCGGCAAGGGAAGCGTGGTCACCGGCCCCAACGGCCCGGTCGCCCGCTCGCTGCCGCTGCTGCAGTCGCGCAGCCACAACGCCATTCGCAACAACGCCTATGCCGCCGGCGCCAAGGAGGCGTATGTCTCCAACCTGGTCGGCACCGGCATCAAGCCGCAGTGGGGTGATCCGGAGATCCAGGCGCTGTGGGACCGCTGGGTGACCGAGTGCGACGCCGACGGCATCGACGACTTCTATGGCCTGCAGACACTGGCCGCTGGCGCCCAGTTCGAGGCCGGCGAGGCGCTGGCGCGGTTTCGCTACCGCCGCACCTCCGATGGCCTCTCTGTGCCTCTGCAGCTGCAGGTCATCGAGTCCGAACACCTGGACCCGAACTACTCCCAGGCCTTCGGCGGTCGCCTGATCAAGATGGGCATCGAGTTCAATGGCATCGGCCAGCGCACCGCCTACCACTTGTGGCGCTATCACCCGCATGAACGACTGACCAGCGAGGTCAATCAGCGGGTTCCGGTACCGGCCGACAATGTGGTGCACATGTTCCGCCGCACGCGCCCGGGCCAGCTGCGCGGCGTCCCCGAGCTGACCTCGGTGATCGTGCGGCTCTACGAAATCGACGAGATGCAGGACGCCACCCTGGCCCGACAGAAGCTGGCGCAGCTGTTCGGTGCCTTCGTTCGCCGTAAGACCTCGCAGGATCCGGAGGAAGAGGGCCCCTTCTTTGGCGAGCTGGTCGGGGAGAGCGAGCAGCTCTCCGAGTTCACGCCCGGCGGCATCCACTACCTGGAAGATGACGAAGAAGTGAGCTTCTCGTCGCCGCCGGATATTCAGAGTCAGTACACCGAATGGCTGCGCAGCGAGCTGCTCGCTGTTTCTCGGGGCGTCGGCATCACCTATGAGCAGCTGACCAACGACCTCAAGGGCGTGAACTACTCGAGCATTCGCGCCGGCCTGCTCGAGTTCCGGCGCCGCGCCGAGGCCCTGCAGGCGCAATTGCTGGTGCACCAGTGGTGCCGGCGCATCGCCGCCAAGTGGCTCGATGTCGCCGTGACCAGCGGCGCCCTGCGCGTCCCTAACTACTGGGCACGCCGCGCATCACTGCTGGCCATCGACTGGATCGCGCCGAAGTGGGCCTGGGTGGATCCGCTCAAGGAAAGCACCGCCGACCTGCTCGAGGTGCGCGCCGGCTTCAAGCCGCGCAGCGAGGCCGCCGGCGAACGCGGCTGGTCCATCGAGCAGCTCGACGCCGAGATCGGCAAGAGCAACGACAGTGCCGACAAGCACGGCCTGCTGCTCGACTCCGACCCGCGCCACATGGCCAAGAACGGCACCCTGCACCAGGCACTCGAGGCGCTGGCCACCAATGAGGATGACGACTGATGAAAGACCAGCACACCAAGATCAGCGGCTATCGCGACCTGACGCAAGACGAGATCGACCTGATGAACGAGGCCAAGGCGCTCGAGGCGAGCATATTGGCGTTCAGCAGGAAGGTGGGCGACCACCTGAACGAGACGTTCCTCTCCAACCAGGAGCGGCAGAATCGCGCCCAGGCACAGCGCTGGCTGCAAATTGGCCGCGACGACATCGAAACCGGCTTCATGGCGCTGGTGCGATCCATCGCCCAGCCGCAACCGAAGGAGTAACGGCCATGAAATGGTTCACAGCCAAGGCCATGGCGGACAACCCGCGCGCGGCCCAGATCGTGATCGACAAGCCCATCGGCTCCGACTGGGCCCCGGACTGGATCAGCGACTTTACCGGGCAAGAGCCGGCCCGCCAGTTCATTGAGGCAGTCGAAGGTCTGGGCGAGCTTGACGAGATTCACCTCGAGCTCAACTCGCCTGGCGGCGATGTCGCGTCGGGCGTCCGCATTTTCAATTACCTGCGGAATCACCGGGCGGCCGTGCACGTTCGTGTCACAGGACAGGCCGCCAGCATCGCCACAGTAGTCATGATGGCCGGCGACACGCGTGTCATGGGGGTGGGCACCACCATCATGACCCATCGCGCTGCCTCGTTGATGGTTGGCTTCTATACCGCTGCAGAAATGAAGGAGATGGCCCGGAACGTCGATGTCATTGATGCCGCCGTGGTTGACGCTTACGTCGCATCTACCGGCAAGACTGCGGAAGAGATCGGCGGCCTGCTCGATCAGGGCGACACCTTCATGGGGGCCGACGAGGCCATCGAGTGGGGGTTTGCCACCGACCAGGACGCCAAGCTCAAAGCGGTCGCCTGTGCTGATACTCAGATGTTTATGAGTCAGATCAAACAACAGGGAAAAATTCGCCAGCTCGAAGCGCAACTAGCCGGCAAGGGTGGCTTCACCACCATGACCGCCGCAGATGCGCTGGCACTGGCTTTCGACCTGACGCCCGAGCAGGCCGAGGCACAGGCCGCCGATCTAGGCGACCAGATCATCGCGCTGCGACAGCAGGCGCCGGTTAGCGACGACCTGGAGCCGTTCAACCTGGTCGCCAATGTGCTGATGCTCGATCCGATCGAAGCGCGCAAGAACCCGAAGCAGGTCATCGACAAGCTCAAGGACCTTCGCGAGAACGGCAGCTTTTCCGCTGCCGACTTGACCGCTGAAGTCGACCGGGAGCGCAGCCGCGTCACCGCCATCGTCAAGGCCTGCCAGACCACTGGCCAGGCGCAGTTGCTCGACAAGCTAGTCGAGAACGGCATGGGTGAGGCCCAGGCCTCTGAGTACATCTACGACGTCGCCGCCGCCAGCGGCAACCAGCAAGCCATCAACGGCAACCATTCGCCCGAAGGCGGGCACAAGGCAGCGATCGACTACGACTCGATCTACGCCCGGCAGAACCGCAAGGCCTGAGGCCTTGCACTAGCGGCATCCACGCGCCGCCATCCGACCCAGCCCTAGCATCACCTGCCATCGAGGAGACCCACCATGGCGAGCTACACCGAACCCCGCCGCACTGGCGAACACATCGTATCCGAGGCCAGCGGTGCCCGCTCTCGCGAGCAGGCCATTCTGGCCAGCGGCAACCTGGCTGCCGGCACCGTCCTGGGCAAGGCCAGTAAGGATGGCACCGCCAGTGCCTCACCGGATGCTGGCAACACCGGTGACGGCACCGTCGGCACCATTACCGTTGCGTCCTCCGCGCAGCTGGGCGACTACGTGCTGACGGTCCTGGAAGCCGATACCGATGCCGGCGACTTCCAAGTCGAGAACCCCGCCGGCGAGAACGTCGGTACCGGCGACGTCGGCACCGAGTTCACCGGCGGCGGCCTGACCTTCACCCTCGCCGATGGAGCGGCCGACTTCGTCGCCGGCGACCGCATCGTCATCACCGTCGCAGCTGGCGCCGGCGACTATGCGCCGCTCGACTTCACCGCCACCGACGGCAGCGCCCGCGCCGCGGCCGTGCTCTATGCCGAAGTGGATGCCAGCACTGGCGCTCAACCCTGCGTGGTGCACAAGCGCGACTGCGAGGTCGAAGCCGCTGGCCTGACCTGGCCGGACGGCGCCACCGAGAACCAGATCGACGCGGCAACCGCCGAGCTCGAGGCGCTGGGCGTCATCGCCCGCTGATCCGCTCACTCATCGAAAATGCCCACGGCCCCCTATCGGGCTGGGCGACTGATCACCATCACCCATAGGAGCCAAATCATGGGCCCTTTCGATTCCGATATTTTCACCCTGCAGTCGTTGACCGCCGCGATCAACGAGGTGACCTACGTTCCCAGCCAGATCGGGGAAGCAGGTCTCTTTGAAGCGGATGGTATCTCCACCACCAGCCTGGTCATCGAGAAGGACGGTGACACCCTGGGCTTGGTCGAGAGCAAGCCGCGCGGTGCGCCCGGGACTGTGGTCGGTAGCGACAAGCGCAATGGCGTGAGCTTCCAGGCAGCGCACTTGCCGACCACAGCCACTATTCTTGCCGACGAGGTACAGAATGTGCGCGAGTTCGGCAGCGAAGACAGCGAACAAGCGCTGCAATCTGTTGTTAACCGTCGCCTAGCCAAGATGGCTAAGAGCATCGATATGACCCATGAATATCATCGTCTCGGTGCAATCATGGGCAAGGTGTTGGACAGCGACGGTAGCACCGTCATCTACGACCTGTTTCAGGCGTTCGGGATGACGCAGCAGACCGTTGAGATGAAGCTGGACACTGCCTCCACCGACGTACAGGGCACCTGCCTCGATATTCACGAAAAAATCGAGGAAGCCTTGGGCGGCCTGTCTTATACCGGCGTGACAGTGCGTTGCGGAAAGAGCTTCTGGCGCAAGTTTATTTCCAACAAATCAGTGAAAGATGCTTACCAGCGCGCCCAAGAAGGTGCCCGCCTTCGTGCCGATCCGCGCGATAGCTTCATGTTCGGCGGCATCATGTGGGAACGCTACCGCGGTGGCGGCAAGGTCAAGATCGCCGACACTGAGGCGCATGCCTCACCGGAAGGGGTGCTCGACTTGTTCATCACCCGCTTCGCCCCGGCGGACTACAACGACACCGTCAACACCCTGGGCCTGCCGTTTTACTCCTCATCGGAGCCGATGCGGCACAACAAAGGGGTCGAGCTCGAGGCGCAGTCCAACCCGGCTCACCTCTGCACCCGTCCCAAGGCCAACATCAAGCTCCATGAGGACACCGCCCCGTAAGGGGTGGTGATCAGACATGAGCTTCAACGACCACATGGCCGCCCTGGATGGGGCGGTCATGACCCATCTCGGCGACGGGCTCTGCGACTATCAGGGCGCCGCCGTCACCGCCAATGGCATCGAGCACATACTTGACGAGTCCTTCGAGGTCTACGACGAGAATCAGATCCCCATGCGCGTGAGGACGATCAGCGTATTGGTGGCGGATGTGCCCGAGTCGCGAAGCCAAGACGTCATTGAGCTGCCTGACCGCTCCTGGACGGTGCAGCAGGTCCTAGAGGATGACGGCCACATCCGACGCCTGTGGGTGTCGTGAGGAGGGCGGGTGCTGAATCTGAAGTACGACATCCGCGATCTGAACCGGCTGCGCCAGCGGTTCGATCCCGGCGACGTCGAGAAGGCCATCAATCGAGCCACCACGGCGACGGCCAGCAAGGCGGCCACTCACATCTCCAAGGACCTGCGCGGCACCTATGCGCTCAAGGCCAGAGACGTGAAGCGTCACCTGAAGATCCAGCGCGTCCGCCGAGACGCCACCCGAGCACTGCTCTACACCGGCAAGGCGCTGCCGCTTGAGCAGTTCTCGCCTAAGGAGAAGTGGGTTTCCGTGAGCCCGCGCCGCAAGGTGAAGTCGGGGCCTCGCAAGGGCTCGGCAGCGCGGCGCCGGGGTGTGACCGTGCGGATCCGGAAGGACAAGGGCCGTCAGTTGGTGCGCGGCGGCTGGTACGCCAAGGACCATATCCTGCGCCGTTCCGACAAGTCGGATAACGCCAGCGATCCACGCATCCAGTACGGCCCTTCGGTGCCGGGCATGGTCGCGCACCCGAAAACCATCGAGGGCGCACAGGATCTGGTTCGTCGAGATCTGCCGCAAGAGTTCAGTGACCGGCTCGATCACATCCTCAAGCAGAAGGCAGGCCAGCTATGAGCGACCCCGACATCATCGACGGCCTGCTGGCGCGCATCTCGGCACAGGCCTCTGGCCTTGCCACCGTTCAGGAGGCCTGGTTCGCGAGCCCCATCGATGACTTCAGGTCACAAACCCCGGCGGCGCTTCCCTACCTGGCAGAAGATAGTGCCGAAGGCGGCATCGAGACGCTGCGCCCTGTACAGCGTATCAGCCTGACCTACGGCATCTGGCTGGTCTGCGAGCGAGCGGACTTTCGCGCCCAGCGAAACGCATTGCGCCAGGCGCTGATGGGCCATGTGTTCACCCAGCATCACGAGCCGATGGCCTATCGAGGCGGTCAGACCACCGACATTCGCGGCCACCTGATCTGGTGGCGCGAATTCTGGACGGTCGACACCTGGCTGCGCGGACAGGCGTAATCATATTCAGCACCACCTCAGGAGACTCCAATGGCCAATCAAGGAGGCCGCTACGAATTTCGTGGCGGCAAGCGCGTTCTTGTCGATCGTACCGAGGTGACGCCGGACGGTCAGGCCGACCCGCGCCCCGTAACTCACCCCGAAACAACCCGCGCGCCGGCAGCATCGCCAGTAGCGCCCGCCAACGAAGAGGACGCGACCGATGCTGACGCGTAAGCAAACCATCCTGGTCAAGCAGGAAACCACGTACGGCACCGATTCAACGCCGGACAACTCTAATCGCATCTACGTCACCGAGATCGACGTCGCCAGCTATGAAGGCGACCGGCAGACGCGGGAGCGCATGCAGCAGCATCTTGGTGCTCGAGCAGAGGTTAACGCCGGCCCCTATGTCACGTTGGCCATCACCGTGCCCTTGGCTGGCGCTGGCGCGGCTGGCACCACTCCTGTCTTCGGCGCCTTACTGCGCGCCTGCGCCATGTCCGAGACCATCAACGCTGATACCGACGTGGTCTACCAGCCAGTCAGTGATGCCTTCGAGAGCTGCACGGTTTACTACCTTCAGGATGGGCAGCAGCAGAAAGCGACCGGCTGCCGCGGCACCTGGTCGCTGAATGCCAAGCGTGGCCAGTTCCCGACCTTGCAATTCAACCTGACCGGCCTCTACAACAAGCCGGAGGCGGCCAGCCCGGTAACCATCTCGGCGCTGACTCAGGCCAACGAAGTGCCGGTCAACAAGCAGAATACCGGCATTTTCAGTGTTCATGGCTTTAGTGCAGTTGGTGAGTCACTGTCGCTGGATATAGGCAATGAAGTAGTGCACCGCAATCTGATCGGCGCCGAGAAGGTGAACATCACCGATCGGCAGTCGGCTGGTCAGCTCAACATTGAAGCGCCCAACATCGGTACCAAAGACTACTTCGCCGCCGTTGAATCCCATCAGGGCGAGACCCTGGGCGCGCTGGCTTTCGAGCATGGCACAACACCCGGCAACATCGTGGCTATCGCCGCACCCAAAGTGCAGTTATCGACCATCAGCCCACAGGATAGCGATGGCATCGTGCACTACCAGATGGGTGCGCGCTTCCTGCCGGATACCGGCGACGACGAATTCACCCTCACGTTCAAATAAGGAGCCGACATGGCTTTCGTGCTCAAGAAGATTCCAGACGTGCGTGTCGACGTCACCGTCCAGGTTCCGGGCGAGGAAAAGCCCAGCGTCGCCGTTGCCCGATGGCGCCTGCATGCCTTCGACGATTTCAAGGCCAAGGCAGATGCTATGAGCCGTGGCGAGATCGGCGACGAACAGCTGGTGGACGATGACCTGCTTGGACTGGAAGGTATCAAGGACGAAGACGGCAAGGATCTGCCGTTCTCCGCCGAGCTGGCCCATCAGTTGATGCAGATCACCGCCTTCCGCCGCTCGCTGATCGCCAGTTGGTTTAACGCCCAACAGGGTGGAGCTGAGGCCGCGGCAAAAAACTGAGGGCGGCCGGACGGCACTGGGCAGCCGCCGGCCGCCCGGCCCAGCTCGAGGACGACGCCGCCGCCTGGGGGCTGGATCTCGACCCAGCCATGCAGGCCGCCCAGCACTGTGAAGTGTGGCCGCAGCACGAGCAGGCCCTCGAAGTGTTCCTGGCCTGCGCCCGCCAATGGCGCATCGTCGCCGGCATGGCTGGCGCCTTTTACCAAGGCATCGATGCCACCGCCCTGCATTCCACCATGCAGATGATGGGCATCGAGGATCAGCGAGAGACCCTGACGTTGGTGCAGGAGATCGAGGCCGGAGCGCTGGAGCACTTGAACGAGAAGTAGCGGCCTTCGATCTTCTCGACCTAAAGAATCACTGCAACATCCAAGCCCTGGCAGCCGCCGGGGCTTTTTTGTACCTGCGCCACGCCCGGCGCGATAACCGTAGAGCCTCACAGAAACGAGCTTCGGAGAGCACTGGCTGTTCTCTACGGGGCTGGTGTTCTGGGCGACGAGGCTCGTTTCTATGAGGAATGCACCATGCAGCCGATGGTATTCGACGGTACCGAGATCGAACTGATCACCCGCAACGGCGAAGTCTGGGCAAAGGGGTCCCCAAATTGGGTACGCCTTGGGCTACGCCAATCCTCGTCAGAAGATCCACGACATCTACCGGCGCAACTCAGACGAGTTTACCGACACCATGACAGCGGTCATTGACCTGCCGACAGCACAAGGCAATCAGAAGGTGCGTGTTTTCTCACTGCGCGGCGCCCATCTGATCGCCATGTTCGCCCGTACGCCGAAGGCGAAAGCCTTCCGCCGCTGGGTGTTGGACCTGATCGACACGGTGATGCAGGGCGGCGAGTACGCCCGCCGCCAATGGGAGGCGCACCATAAAGCGCTGGAAGATCGGCGCGAGCAAGCGAGTGCTGAGGGCCGGGGCTTGGCAAGCTGGCGCTGGCAAAAAGGCCCCAAGGAAACGGCGGAACGTTACTGGCGAGAGCGGATGCAGCTTTGCCTGCCACTCAACACCTGAACATTCATCCACCCCCATCGGCAGCCTTTTGAGGGGAGGGGCAGAGCGTTACCCTACACAGGCAGCTTGACGCTGCGCCTGCACTGGGCGAACATTCCCTTGCCGCTGCAAAATCAGCGGCTCGGGGGTGGAAGCCCGATAAGGTAATCGCAGGCGCACGGCGCCATAGGCGCTTTTTTTGTGTTTGCCCGTTATGGCGGGCCGTGCGCGGGAGGTCTTCGGGCCTGCCGGGTTTCCCTGTGATTCCCCCGGTCTTCCACCCCGCGTACGGTCCGCCCCCAATCATGTGGAAGTGAGTTGGCGGACCCTGAACCTAAAACAGGGGTCTTCACCATGACAGCACTTACCGCTTCACCCGTTACTATCGATTTCCACGACACCGCCATCCCGACCTTCAACGTCGAGGGTATTATCCGCGTGGCCATGCGTCCGATCTGTGACGCCATAGGCCTCGACTGGGAGGGGCAGCGCCAGAGAATCCGGCGCCATCCGGTGCTTTCCAAGGGTGCCTGTATGATAAAGGCACCCTCCAAGAGTGGTATTCAGAAGTTCCTGACCCTGCCGCTCAACAAGCTCAACGGCTGGCTGTTCGGCATCGACGCCAATCGCACCAAGCCCGAGATTCGCGAGAAGCTGGTCGAATATCAGGCCGAGTGTTTCGATGTGCTTTCTGACTACTGGCAGAAAGGCGAGGCAATAAACCCACGCGCTTCGACCGTTGGGGAGCGCCGCCCGCTGAATCGCGCCGTGCGTACCCTGGCCAACCTGCGCAGCGCTCGTGGCGAAGCCGCCGACTACGGCGGCATGTGGAAACTAGTGAACGGTTACCTTGGCGTGGCCCATATCGAAGACGCTAGCCCGGCACAGTTGGATCAGGCCATAGGGTTTGTGCAAGACGCCATCGAGGCCGAATCTTCACGCATCATTGAAGGGGACTGGCTGGCCAAGGAATCGCCAGCACGCAAAGCGGCATTTGTGCTGACTCAGGACCAGGCGCGAGACCTCTACTTGCTGCTACATGCTGTCGACTGGGTGAACTTCCGCTGGCACCAGGGCATCGGCCAGGGCGTTTCCGCTATAAACCGCCGGCTATATGCAGGCACCTTTGAACACGTCGATAGCATGGCACGCGCGAGCCGCTCACTCGATAAACAGCTGACCGATATTCACCAGCACTTCAGTTATCTGGGTGGGAAGCGGCCCACTGCCTGCGCGCTGAATGACGCCACCTGATCTATGGGTAGAGCCCTCCGCTCGGCTGCGCTAGTCTGGTGCTGTAGCCAACGCATAGGGTGAGACATGGCCGACTACTGCAAGCAGTGCTCAGAACGCCTGTTCGGTTTCGATGGCCGAGACCTCGCCGGGCTATGCAAGCCAGGCGAGGTAGTCTTAGAGCTATGCGAAGGCTGCGGGGACTTCGTGGAAGTTGACCATGAAGGAAGCCAAGTAGATATAGGGAATTCCACGGATGATTCGTAAGGCATTACTTGTACTTTTATTTGGAGCATCTCTTGCTGGATGCAGCGGAGAGCCATTCGACAAGCTTGCATACAGGTCCGCAGTCAAGCCTCTTGTTTCTTCTGCTGAGGTTGGCAATCAGTATCGTGCTAGCTTGATCGAAGTTGATAAGGGCGATGTTGTCGTACAGATAGATTTTTACCAATCGCCTGGAAGTCTTTTGGTTGCTAGGCGTGCTGGTCTTGGATATTGCGAAAGGCTTGTTTCCTCTATCCATGAAAAGCTTGACCCGAAGTTTCCTGATTTAAACTTCGCCTCCTGCCGAATAGGCCGTGATAGAGGATCAATGAGAGACGTCTACGGTGCAGTGCGCTATGGAAAGGGCGTAGGTTTCAAAGTTAGAGATCAATAGCCCTTTTCCAGAAAGAGTATCCTATGCCCGCCAATCGGCGGGTTTTTTATGCCCGAATGATGAGGTAGCCCATGGCCCGCCAGTACAAGACCGGCCTGATCATCACCGGCGATGCGTCCGGTGGCATCAAGGCCATGCAGGCCACCGAGAAGGAGCTCGGACAGCTTAACCGCAAGTTTGAGCAGGGCGGGAAGCGCGCCAAGACCTTCGGCAGCCAGGCGCGCACGGCCGGGTCCAATCTCACCGGCTTGGCCGACCGAGCGCATACCACTAGCGTCGGTGTGCAGGCATTGCGCGGTGCGGCGCTGGCAGCGACCACGGCGTTGGGCGGCATGTTCGCCGTCAGCAGTCTCGGCCAGCAGATCGATTTCGCCGACCAGCTGCAGAAGACCAACCTGCGCATTGGCGCCTCGACCGAGGCGCTAAGCGAATACAACTACGTCGCCTCCCTGAGCGGCGTGCAGTTCAAGGAGCTGACCACCGCCTGGCAGCGCCAGAGCCGCCGTGTAGCCCAGGCTGCTCAGGATACCGGCGAGGCACAGGAGGCCCTGGCCACCCTGAACCTGGATGCTAGGGCGCTCGCCCAGCTGGCGCCGGAGGATCAGTTCGAGCAGATCGCTGGCGCCATGAATGGCGTGGCAAACGAGGCCCAGCGAGTGGCGCTAGCCCAGAAGATCTGGGACAGCGAGGGCGTGAAGCTCCTGCAGATCGTCAACCAGGGGTCGGATGCCATCGCGCGCATGCGCGCCGAAGCGCAGTCGCTGGGCCTGACGATCAGTCAGGAAACTGCCAAGAACATGGCCGGTTTCAACGACGAGATGGACCGCCTTGGCTTCGCCGCCAAGGGCCTGAGCCAGACGCTGCTGGCCGACGTGGTGCCGTCGCTGACCGATGGCATGCAGGCCACCAGCGAGTTCATCGCCGAAATGGGCGGCGCCCGCGTCGTGCTCGACGAGGCTATGGATGTGGCCGGCGCCCTGGCCGTGCTCTATGGCGGCAAGCTGGCGGTCTCGATCGGCCAGGCAGCCGCGGCAACTGCAAGCCACGCCGCCGCAAGCGTCACGGCCGCCCGCGCGGATGCCACTGCCGCTCGCGCTGCCACGGCCAGGGCCGCCGAAGCGCTGCGGGTGGCGAAGGCAGAGCAGGCAGCGGCTCAGCGCGCTCTGGTCAATTCTCGTGCCACGGCGGCAGCCACTGGCAATACGGCCCTGCGCTCTAAGGCGCTGACGCAGCTCGCCGCCGCCAACCAGCGGGCCATCGCCGCCGAAACGGCTCACACGGCAGCCGTGAATACCCAGGCGGCCGCCATGTCTCGCGCCACCATCGTGACGCGCGGCCTCTCCGGCGCCATGGCGTTGATCGGCGGCCCGGCTGGCGCCGCGCTTCTGGCGGGGGCCGGCCTCTGGTACCTGCACGACGCCCTCGACGACAGCGAAGCGCGCGCCCGCGAGCTGCAGGCGGCGACGCATGACCTGACCGGCGAGATTCAGGGGCTGACAGAAGCCCAACTGAAGAACAAGAAGGCCGACTTCCTCGGCACCCTGCTCGAGCAGCAGCAGGAGGCCACGCGCATCGCTCGCGAGATCTCCGCTCTGTCCGATCAGGTCAGCCTCGAGGACGTGATGTTCCAGGGCCGCACCGGCGCCGGGCGCGCTCGACTCGAGGGCGCCACCGGCGATTCCGGCCTGACCAAGCAGCTCGAAGACCAGCTGTTTGCCATCGAGAAGACCAGCACCGAACTGGGCGTGCTCGATGACCAGCTGGATCTCGTGGGGCAGACCTCGAGCCGTACATCGACCGAGATTGTCTCGACCGCCGAAGCCAGCAAGGAAGCCGCTCGGGCCGCCGAAGACTTCGCCAAGTCGCTCACGAGCCTGGAAGACCGCATCTTCCCGGTCGAGAAGGCTCAGCGCGACTTCGCGCAATCCCAAGCCCTGCTGCAAACGGCGCTGATGAAGGGCGAGATCAGCATCGGGCGCTATCTCGAGGCTTTCGATCGCCTTCAGCAGTCAGCGCTCTCCGATCAGAGCTGGCAGGACGCCTACGGCATGGATGGGAGTGGCGCCAAAGAGCTCGACAAGATGAGCGACGCCGCCCGCGACCTGGGCATGACCTTCGAAAGCGCCTTTGAGGACGCCATCATCGGCGGCAAGGGCTTTCGCGAAGTGCTGGGCGGAATTGCCGAAGACATCGCCCGCATCGCTTTGCGCAAGGCTGTCACAGAGCCTGCCGCTGACTGGCTGAGCACGGCGGCATCAGCCGGCATGGCCGCCTTCAGCGGTGGCGCAGGTGGCGGCGGCGCGTTTTCTTCATCGTATGGGTCATCTGGCGCCGGGAGTTTTACTGGTTTTGATCAGGGCGGCTACACCGGCCCTGGCGGCAAGAATGATCCGGCCGGCATCGTGCACGCCGGCGAGTTCGTGGTGAAGAAGAGCGTGGTCGAGAAGTCTGGGGT
>Ga0114983_1000430_pt1 | contig 17977 bp, 16 predicted proteins | sample Shrwel_input2_RT_FD_87182 | JGI IMG/M metagenome (GOLD analysis project Ga0114983, IMG submission 87182) | Subsurface microbial communities from deep shales in Ohio, USA - Utica-3 well 1 S input2 RT | ecosystem: Environmental > Aquatic > Deep subsurface > Shale gas/oil reservoir > Produced... | reverse complement strand
GGATATTCAAGGTCTTTTTCTTGGTGAACTTGGTCGGCAAAGTATTGGCCGGATCGTCGGGCCACAGGTGTTTAGGGTAGCGCCCACGCATCTCTTTTTTCACCTCGACATAGGGCCCTTGCCAAAAACTGGCCAGATCGGCCGTCAGCGCCAAAGGGCGCTGCGCCGGAGACAAGAGTTCCATGGTTACGGTCAGTTCCCCTTGCAGCAGCCGCGGGCTTTCGGCCATGCCCAGCGCTTCCTGCAAGCGAACACTCAGCAGCGCCCGCCCGCCGGCATCATAGCGGATCGGTGCCCGGGTGCCCGTGGCCATTTTCCAATGGCTCGGCAGCCATTCATTCAACATCTGCTGCGCCTGCCACTCGAGGCGATTGAGCAGCAGCTGCTTGATATCCAATGCCATTAATCCCTTTAGCTGCTTGATATCACTCAAAAACGGCTCCAACCACTCCTCAAGAGAATCCAGCAGCGCCGGATCGCTGCTGTCCGGAAATAGGCTCGGATCTTTGGATCTTGCCAGTGCCAGCCTGAACTGGAGCTGCCTGACATCCTCATCCATATTGAGCAGCGCCAAGCCTTTACTGCGCAGCAGCACCATAATCACCTGAGCCCTCAGCTTGGGATCCGCCTCTTTCTCGGCCTCCCGTTTGAGCACTATCTCCCCCAGACGCAGTTGACGCTCGGCAAAGAAACGTCCCTTGGACTCATCCCAGCCCGCCTGCTGTTGCCAGGTACAGAGAAAGGCCAGCTCATTTTCCAGCAACCCCGCCGGTAACTCGGCCGCCAGGTAGATACGGCCGGCGCTGCGGCCCTCGGTTTCCTGGTAGTCGGCCACCACCAGAAACGCGCAGCCGCTGAGGCTGTCACCGGCATCGAGCACCACGCCGCTGCCATTGGCCAGTTGATAGCCCTCAACGCCTCTTGCCTTGGCTATCCTGTCAGGAAATGCCAACGCCAACAACAGGGCGCAATCGGCACGATTCGCCAATTTCAGAAAATCCGCCGCCTTGCCGTTAAGCCCCAAGTGTCTGAGCCAGTTGCCGACTTGTCTGGCCTCAAGGCCTTGAGTGGCCTGAGAAAGTTTATCCATGATATCGGCGTTGTTGCCCGCAAGGCTTCTGGCCTCCAATAAGGCAGCCAGCAGACAAGCCAGACCGGCGAGTTCGGGTTCGCCGCGCGCCTGCCCCAAACTCTGCGCCCGAAGCAGCATGTGCGCCAGCCGCGGCGCCGCCCCCAGTGCATAGGCCGCGCGGCCATGGGCGGTAAGCTTACGTTGCGGGTCTACCAATTGCAGCGACTGCAACAGCTGCCAGGCCACCGCCTCATTGGCTCTGGCCGGTGGTGTCAGTAAAGGCAAATCACTGAGGCTGCGCACGCCCCAACAGGCCGCATCCAGGGCCATGGAGAGCAAGTCGGCATGCAAGATTTCCGGCTCATCCGCCTGCGGCAAGCGGCCCTGCTCCTCCTGCCCCCAAAGCCTTAAGCAGAAACCCGCACTGGTGCGCCCCGCCCGCCCGGCTCTTTGAGTGGCCGATGCCTGGCTGATGCGCTTGAGTCCCAAACGGGTCACGCCGCTGCGGGGATTGAAACTGGCCTGGCGCTTGTAACCACTGTCCACCACCAGAGTAATCCCCTCTATGGTCAGACTGGATTCCGCCAGGTTGGTGGACAGCACCAGTTTACGCTCACCGGCATTGGCTGGGGCAATCGCCGCATCCTGCTCTTTGGCACTCAATGAACCATAAAGAGGACAAATGCGCACATTGGCCGCAACCCTGGATTGCAGATAGTGCTTGAGGCGCTGAATTTCCCCCTGTCCCGGCAGGAAGGCGAGTATCGAGCCCTGTTGCTGCGCTTCGCTAACCCCCAAAGCGCAGGCCTGCTGAGGGTCCAGCAGCGCCAGCAACTGCCGCCCCATGTGTTCAAGCCAAGGCGCCATGCCAGAGCCGGAACCCGAACCGCTGCGCCTCTGCGCCGAAGCGGCGCTGTAGGCGATAGTCACAGGGTAGCTGCGGCCCTCACTGGCAAGCAGCTTGGCATCCGGCATCAAGGTTTGTAACGGCAAGCCTTCGAGCGTTGCCGACATGGCCAACAAGTGCAAATCGTCCCGCAATGAGGCCTGCACTTCCAGTGCCAGCGCCAGACCGAGATCTGTGCTCAGATGGCGCTCATGGATCTCATCGAAAATGATCATGGCAACACCCTTGAGCTCAGGGTCCTGCTGGATCATGCGGGTCAGCACCCCCTCGGTGATGATCTCGAGTCGGGTGTTGCCACTGACCTGACTCTCACCGCGAACCCTGAACCCCACCTCTTGTCCCAGCGCCTGCCCTCTTTGGCGCGCCAAAAAGCCGGCGATGGCCCGCGCCGCCACCCGTCTGGGCTCAAGCATAAGGATCTTGCCGTCGATTTCCGGCCAGTCGAGCAGTGCCAAGGGCAACGCGGTGGATTTACCGGCTCCGGTAGGCGCTTCGAGGATAACTTGCCGACAACTGGCCAAGGTTTGGCGCAGTTGAGGCAACAGGGATTGAATGGGTAAGTCGTTCAAGATTCAGGGCATGGCTTACAAAAACAGGCGCTCAGTGTAACCAGTTTCTGCCGCTGTGGCTAACCTAACGGATTGGCTCGCTCAGCGCCAATAAGGGCCGGGGTTTGCCTATGGCGTAACCCTGAGCATAATCCACCCCTAGCTCCCGCAGTTTCACCACTATGGCCTCGGTTTCCACAAATTCGGCAATAGTTTGAAACGCCATCTCCTTCCCCAACTGACACATGGCGGCAATAATCGCCTGATCCGCCCTGTCTTCACAGAGATTGACCACAAACTGGCCGTCAATCTTCACATAATCCACCGCCAACTGTTTCAGGTAAGCAAAAGAGGAAAAACCGGCGCCAAAGTCATCCATCGCCAGCTTACAACCCAAAGGTTTGAGCAGTTCAATCAACCTGTGGGCCTGCTCGAGCTGGCTGAGTACTGACGTTTCGGTGATTTCGATACACAGCTTATCGACCAACTCCGGCTCGGCCAGCAGACGCATCTCAAGCCAGTCCATAAACTCCTCATCCTCGAGCGAGGACGCCGAAAGATTCAGCGACACCAAAGACAGAGATTGCCACAACTCAAGATGCCGATTGCCCCAAAGCAGCAGATGATCTATCACCCAGCGATCCACTCTGGACGCCAGGTTATAGCGCTCGGCCGCCGGCAAAAATATTGCCGGTGACAACATCTCTCCCTCCTCCTGATACATACGCAGCAAGATCTCCAGGTGCATACCACTATCTGTGGCTTCCAGCGGGCGGATCTCCTGGAAGTAAAGCTCAAATTTGTCGTTGGCCAGGGCACCTAGGACATCGACCGAGGCGGTCATTTCGCTGTAGAGCCGCTTGAGGCGGGGATCGCTGCTGTCGTAGAGTAACCAGCCGTTGCGCCCCTGCTCCTTGGCCAGTCGGCAGGCGGCATCGGCCTGGCCCATGACGGTATAGATGTCCTGCGCCAATGGTTCCAACTGGGCTATGCCTATGCTGGCCGAGACCCCGTGTTTGCGGTTTTCCCAGTTGAATTCATGATTAAACAGCTGCTGACAGATACGCTCGGCGATATGTTTGGCCGACTCTGGGTTACAAAAATGCATCAGGATCCCGAACTCATCGCCGCCGAGCCTGGCCACCAGATCCCCCTTGCGCACCAACTGCTTGAGCCGCTGCGCCACCTGACACAAGAGCCTGTCACCCGCGATATGACCGCTGACATTGTTGATCACCCGAAACTGATCCAGATCCACGAAGGCAATACACACAGGTGGCGCCTGCTCCTCGCCGAGCACTTTGGCCAGCAGAGCTTCGAAATGCACCCGATTGGGCAGGCCAGTCAGCGCATCATAATTGGCATGGAATGACAGCTCGCTGGCCAGCCTGTGACGTTCACTGACATCTTCGGCCATCAACACCAAGGTACGCTTATCAGCCTTGCTGCGACTGATACTGAGCTTTTGCCAGGAGAGCTCCTGTCCATGCAGAAAACCAACCTCACACCAGGCCTGATTCAATACCCCATCGCGCACCACGGCCAGGGTATCGAGCAAAATCCCCTTGTCATCCTCACGCACCAAGGTCAGCAGATCCTGGCTATCAGCGGCTACCAGTGTCTGTTTGGCTATCCGGTTCATCATGGTCAGTTGGTTGCTGCTGTCCAACTGACCACAAGCCAGGGGTAACTGTTGGAACAGCTCCTGATACTTGCACTCACTGGCCAGCAGCGCCAAGGCGATACGGGTCAGTTCCATCGCCGAGCCTATCATGGCGGCCGCATGGCTAAGCTCATTGACAAAGTCCTCCTGCCAGCGCTTTTCACCACCGCATTGCAAGGCGCCTACGGCGATATGGGTATCCCCCAGATGCAGTGGCGGCAGAACCAGCAGGCTACGTACCTGCCACTGGCGTAAGAAACGTTTCTCTTCCTGAGCTTCCTTGGGAAGCTCCTCAATACTGTCCAGGGTCAGGAGTTTGGGATGGCGTAACAGATTGCGAAAAAAAGGCATGTTCCCTAATCCCCACTCACGGGTGCCTTGCAGAGTATTGAATTGGGGTTTGAGGTAGAGATTACGGGTCTTGAGCCGCCCTGGCGCCTTTCCGGCCGCCAGCACAAACACCCCGTCACAATCCAGTTGCCGGGTAATGATCTCCAGGGCACGATCAACATTCTGCTCCAGGGTGATCAACGGAGAATCGCTGAAGACATCCACCAGGGCATGTTGCAATTGATTGGCTAGACTCACGGGCATAGTGGGGTCATTTCCTTACGACTGTTCCTGAACTGAAGAATCCATCTGATACCATTATGCTTCCATTTTAACGCAGTGAGTCAACTCTAATGCAAAATGGTATAAGCCACAGTATAGGTCAAGCACCTAACCGGAAACGAAAAATGAGCCCAATTACGCCTAAAAGACTATTTCTCGGATTTGCGCCAACCGCGGCAGAAAAAACCAGCCTACTGAAGTTGCAGCAAGCTTGTGAACAAGCTGATGAGCAGTCAGGCCCCGGTCTAAAAAAAGTGACTGCGGCCAATCTGCATTTAACCCTGGCGTTTCTCGGCCAGGTGACGGCAAAACAGCAGAGGGATTTACTCGCCGCCATTCCCGGCTTGCCCCTGAAACACTTTCGGGTGCGGCTCGAGCATCTCTGTTTCTGGCCCGGGCCGAAAATACTCTGCCTGACCGGCACAGCCGAAGATCCGGCACTGATGGCGCTCGCCAAGGCGGCGCAACAACTGGCGGACGACCTTGGGCTGCATAGCAGCGAATATGATTATCGCCCCCACATCACCTTGATGCGAAGGGCCGGCAACCTACCGAAACTCGAACATATTCCAACGCTCGATTTAACGCCAAGCGAGCTGCAACTCTACGAGTCTTTGAGTACTCCAACCGGCGTCGAGTACCGGATATTGGCCAGCTGGCCTTTAAGCGACTGAATCACTTAAGCGCCTTGTGCATCACCACGCAGTCGAGCACTATGCCTCTTGGGGAGTGATATTGGCTTATCCCCTCACCGCAAAAGCCACAGCTACGATAGAAGTCGGCGGCATTGAGGGTAGACTCCAGCGTCAGCGCATTCACGCCTCTTTCACGCGCCAAAGACTCGAGATGAGCGAGCAAGTCACGCCCGAGCCCTTGGCCCATGGCTTGTGGATGCACGAACAGGGCTTCAATTCGGTTGTTATCCAGCATGCCGGTCGCCAGTATTTTTCCCTGATGTTCGATTAGATAAAAGTCTCTCTCCACCATGGTGATAAAGACAGAGGGCATCTCGCCTTGGGTCCAAATTCTGAGCTCTGCCTTTGTGTAAAACCCCTGGCAACCGGCCTGAATAGCCAGATTACGGATATCCCAGGCAGTTTGTGCGTCTTCCTTTCTTGCCTTGCGTAACTTCATCCTGCACTTCCCTTTGTTGAAAAAATAGCGATACACCTGCATTAAAAAGCCGCCCAGTGGGCGGCTTGGTTAGGACGTTAATTCCCTAAGGCTCAGTCCGCCAACAGTTCGGCTATGGTCAACATACCATGAGTCGTGGCGCCTGCAGCCCAAAGGGCTGAAGCATTGTCTTCAAATGCGGCGGCCAGATCGATATGCAGCCAATCCACCCCTTCATTGACAAAACGCCACAGGAAACCGGCGGCATTGGAAGCGCCACCGGCGCCGCCACCTTTTACCGGGCGGCTGTTGGCGGTATCGGCATAGGCAGAAGGGCACATCTCTTTATGCCAAGGCTCCAGCGGCAAAGGCCAAACATTTTCAGCCACTAGAGCCGCCTTTTGCTGCGTCAACGCCAGCAGTGACTGGCTGGGGGAGAAGATGGCGTTATAGTTGCGGCCAACGGCCATCACAGCGGCGCCGGTCAGGGTGGCGGCATCGATAACCCGAGTCGCACCGCTGGCGCAGGCGGCCTGCAGACCATCGGCCAGCACCAAGCGTCCCTCGGCATCGGTATTGACCACTTCAACCGTGGTGCCGTTCTTGTAGGTCAGTATGTCTCCCAGCTTATAGGCACGACCACTTATGAGGTTCTCGGCGCAGCAGAGGTAGAGTTTGACCCGCTTGTCGAGACCATTCTGAATCGCCAGCCCCAGCGCCGCAGTAACAGTTGCCGCGCCGCCCATATCCGCCTTCATGCCCAGCATGCCTTCGGAAGCCTTGATGCTGTAACCGCCTGAGTCAAAGGTGATCCCCTTACCTACCAGCGCGACGGACACGGGAGCATCTTCACCCAGAGGGTTGAAGTCCAGTTCCAGCAACGCAGGTGGCCTTTCGCTGCCGCGGCCAACCGCATGAATGCCTATCCACTGCTCCTGTAACAAGGCCTCCCCTTCAACTATCCGGTAGCTGACCTTGTCACCGCCGAGTTCGGCCAGCCAATTGGCCGCCTGCTGCGCCAGTTTCAGTGGTGGCAGGTTTTCCGGGGTTTCATTGATAAGACTGCGGGCAAACGATGCGCTGTAAGCCCTGCTGGTCAGCGCGCCCTTGAGCGCCTCATCACCGGCCCACTGGATCTCATTGCCGCCTTTGGCAGTGACAAAGCCCTGGGCAAAGGCCCACTGACTGTTGAGGTCCCAACCCTCTCCCGCCAAAGACACCTGATTGATCCCCTGGTTACGCAGCTTGCGGGCGGCCATCTGAATTTGTCGCAGGACATCGTTTCCCTGCAGGTGGATCTGAGCCTGCTCAGCATTGTAGGTTACATCGGCCTTGCCCCAATGGGCCGCTGGGGCCTCATGGGTCAGCACTATCTTCATGGATTGACTCATTTCGATTCCTTCTTCTTTTATATGTAGTGAACGCAAGGCGTCACAATTGCGTCCAGTGTACTGCATTCCTGCCCGGCACTTGAAGCCCCGCGCCGAGTGAGAATTGTTGCCAACTGTAAAGCCTGCTAGGCTTGGGAGTTTTCAATCACTTCAGGGAGATGGGGATGGAGTTTATCCCGCCACTGCAATCCGGCATTTTGATCCAAAGGTATAAACGCTTTCTGGCCGATGTCAGGCTGGATGATGGCACTGAAATTACCCTGCACTGCCCCAATACGGGTTCGATGAAGAACTGCCAGTTCCCCGGCGAGCGGGTTTGGTTCTCCTTTTCTGACAATCCCAAGCGTAAATACGCCCACACCTGGGAGCTGATGCAAACCCCTGACGGCGACCTGATTGGAATCAATACAGGCCGGGCCAATGCCCTGGTAGAGGAAGGGATCCAAACGGGTGTCATCAAGGAACTACAGGGATACAAGGGCCTCAAACGGGAAGTGAAATACGGTGATGAAAACAGCCGTATCGATATCTTTCTCAGCGAAGGGGCTGAGGCTGATTGCTATATCGAAGTGAAGAACACCACTCTTTTGGAAGAGGGACACGGTTACTTCCCCGATGCCGTCACCAGCCGAGGGCAAAAACACTTACGGGAACTGATGTCCGTGGTCAAAAGTGGCCAACGAGGGGTATTGGTGTTTTTAGTGCAACATACCGGCATAAAAACCGTATCAGCAGCCCGCCATATAGATTCAAAATATGCTGAATTATTGAACGAAGCCATAGATACCGGGGTAGAAGTGCTGGCCTATGCCACAAGCCTTGCCCCAGAAGGCTTCAGGGTGGAATCCAGGCTCGAATTTATCCGCTGAACCAGCTGTAAAAAGTGATAAAAAGTTGATTTAATCGGGTTTAGCAGACATATTCAAATAATTAGCAATAAGTAAATCGAAATATTTGCCTAGGTAGAGAGATTCTGATATAGATAGCGGCCGTTCATAAGAACGCCCTACGACGCAAATGGAAACAGGAGATGCGTTATGCCTGAAGGCACTAAAAAACTTGGTGTACTCGCTATCGCTGGTGTAGACCCTTACCAGGAAAAACCCGGTGAGGAGTACATGAACTCGGAACAACTGAGTCACTTCAAAACCATTCTTGAAGCATGGAGGAATCAGTTGCGTCAAGAGGTGGATCGCACTCTCACCCATATGCAGGATGAAGCTGCAAACTTCCCGGATCCGGTTGACCGTGCCGCCCAGGAAGAAGAGTTCAGCCTCGAACTGCGCGCCCGCGACCGCGAACGTAAGCTGATCAAGAAGATCGAAAAGACACTGCAGAAAATTGAAGAAGATGACTTCGGTTTCTGCGAATCCTGCGGCGTCGAAATCGGCATCCGTCGTCTGGAAGCCAGACCGACAGCCGATCTGTGTATCGACTGCAAAACGCTGGCAGAGATCAAAGAAAAACAGATGGCAGGTTAATCTCATCTGCCACAGCGCGGGGCCAAGTGTTACACTGGCCCCGCGATTTTTTTGTCACTCAGCCCTTGATGAACAACACTTCCTACATAGGCCGTTTCGCCCCCTCGCCTTCAGGCTCTTTGCATTTTGGCTCTCTTGTTGCCGCCCTCGGCAGTTATCTGCGCGCCCGCTCAAAGCAAGGGCAGTGGTTGCTGCGAATAGAAGATATCGACCCCCCGAGAGAAGTCAGCGGCGCCGCCGATGACATAATGTATACTCTGGAAGCCTTCGGCTTGCACTGGGATGGCAAAGTGCTGTACCAGAGCCAGCGTTTGCAAGACTATCAACAACATATAGATGCCTTGCTGAAATCCAATCAAGCCTACTATTGTCAGTGCACCCGCAAACAGATCCAGCAAAGAGGCGGCATTTATGATGGCCGCTGCCGGGAATTGCAACTCAAACAAGGCGCCATTCGCATTCACAACCAAATGGCGGTTGCCCGGTTTATCGATGACCATCTGGGTGAAGTTTGTGTCGACCCGGCCTTCGCCGCAGAAGACTTTATTATCAAGCGCAGCGATGGCCTGTACGCCTATCAACTGGCAGTGGTACTGGACGACGCCTTTCAGGGCATCACAGAAATCGTCCGCGGCGCCGATCTCTTGGAGGCCAGTTGCCGACAGATAAGCCTGTATCGACAATTCGGGTTTCAGGAACCGAGCTTTTTTCATCTGCCACTGGCCAGCACCCAGGCAGGACTCAAGCTCTCCAAGCAAAACCATGCCACGCCGGTGGATAAACGCTATCCACAGCCGGCGCTGCTGGCGGCACTCGAGTTTCTCGGCCAGGCTGCTGTCACGCCCCAAGCCGATGTGACTCAGATGTTGGCTCAGGCGGTGGCTCAGTTTGATCCAGACTGCATTCCCAAACAGACAGAGATCCTCATCGGCCGCTGATATACTCATCGTCCGCTATTTGGTATATCATAGCCGCCAGTTTTTAACCCTTATTTTGCGTTAACGTTCCGAGGTGTCCCATTTTTCGCCGTATCAGTCAGTTTTGTAAGCAGTTGTTTGACGATAGTCAGACAGCCAAGGCTCAACAAGAAGACAACACAGACACAGGTTTAAGCCTGGAGGTTATTCCGCGCGATGGCCACAGCATTTCCCGCAGACAGATTAGCGAGAATGCGCTCAAGGTTTTGTACCGCCTGCATAAGTCTGGCTTTAACGCCTATCTGGTTGGTGGCGGCGTACGCGATCTGCTACTGGGACTGGAGCCGAAAGACTTTGACGTGGTCACCAATGCCACTCCGGAAGAGATCAAGAAGCTGTTTCGCAACTGCCGCCTGGTTGGCCGTCGTTTCCGCCTGGCCCATATCGTCTTTGGTCGGGATGTTATTGAAGTGGCTACCTTCCGCGGCCACCACGGCAACAGCGAAGAGAAGATTTCCAAGGTCAATTCGGCCGGACGACTGCTGCGCGACAATGTTTATGGCGACATAGATGAGGACGCCGAGCGCCGGGACTTTACCGTCAACGCCCTCTATTACAATATTGCCGACTACTCCATTCGCAGCTATGGCGGCGGTATTCATGATCTTAAGGCCAGAAGCCTGCGACTGATTGGCGATCCCGAAACCCGTTACCGAGAAGACCCGGTACGTATGCTGCGGGCCGTGCGCTTTGCCACCAAGCTTGGGATGTCCATCGACAAGCGCACCGCGGCCCCCATCAAGAGCCTGGCTCCGCTGCTGAAAGATATTCCGGCGGCGCGTATGTATGAAGAAGTGCTCAAGCTGTTCTTCGCCGGTAAGGCGCTGAACAACTATCAGATGATGCGCGAATACCAACTGTTTGCGCCAATATTCCCTCTGGTGGAAAGCCTGCTGCGGGACGATCCCAAGGGCCCGGCCGCCAGACTGTTGAGCGAAATGATGCACAACACAGATGTGCGCGTCGGTGAAGACAAGCCTGTGACTCCTGCCTTCTTCTATGCCGCGCTTCTTTGGTATCCGCTGCAAAACCGCGCCCAGGATATCGCTCTGGAAAGCGGTCTCAGCCCCTATGATGCCTTCTTTGCTGCCATGGGCGATGTGCTTGAGCAGCAGTGTCGCTCGGTAAGTATCCCCCGCCGCTTCAGCACTCCGGCGCGGGATATCTGGCAGTTACAGATGCGCTTTGAACGCTCTCAAGGGGGCCGCGCCTTTAAACTGATGGAGCATCCCAAGTTCCGCGCCGCCTATGACCTCTTGCTGCTCAGAGCCAATGCCGAAGGCGGCAATCTGGCCAAGCAAGCCAGTTGGTGGCAACAGTTTGTCGAGTCTGATGATGATAAAAGGCAACAGCTGATACGTAGCGGCAACAAAACCGGCGGCAGCCGCAACCGTAACGCCAATCAACGCCGGCGCCGTAAGCCTCGTCGCCCAAGCGAAAAACCACAGGCGGCCGAGTAAGATGACCGGAGTCTATGTGGCGCTGGGCGCCAACCTGGACTCTCCCGAGCGCCAGCTTGATAGTGCTTGCATGGCGCTGCAACAGCTGGCGCAGCAAAACAGCTTTCGCGTTTCAGCCTACTATCGCTCGGTTCCCATGGGCGATGTTCCCCAGCCTGACTATGTCAATGCGGTGGCCTATTTCGAAACCGAACTGGCGCCACTGGAACTCCTTGACGCCTTGCAGGCAATCGAACTGCAACAGGGGCGACAACGCCTGGTGCGCTGGGGCCCCAGAACCCTGGATCTGGACTTGCTGCTCTACGGCGATGAGCAGATACAGACCCCAAGGCTCACAGTGCCCCACTACGGCATCAAGAGCCGCGAGTTTGTCCTCATTCCACTGGAAGAGCTCAATCCTTCACTGGTGCTGCCTTGCGGCACCGGCATAGCCACACTGATCACCGATGCCATGCGCCAATCGCTGCAACTGATCCATCCCTCAGGCTGAGAACCTGAGCCGGATCGTTGCAGTTCAAAGCCTCATGGCATATAACACCACTTCACTCGGTTAATAAGAAGAGCATTATGTCTAAAATCACCACAGCTACCCTGCGTAAATTCAAGCAGGAAGGTAGAAAGTTTACCGCTCTGACCGCTTATGACGCCAGTTTTGCCGCCGCTTTTGACAGCGAAGGTGTAGACGTCCTGCTGGTAGGAGACTCACTGGGAATGGTTCTGCAAGGGCACGATGATACCTTGCCGGTCAGTGTCGAGGAGATGGCCTATCACACCCGTTGTGTTCGCCGTGGCATCAGCCGCAGTTTGTTGATGGCCGATCTGCCCTTCATGAGTTATGCCACTCCCGAACAGGCGATGACCAATGCCACCAAACTGATGCAGGCCGGTGCCAACATGGTCAAGATTGAAGGTGGCCAATGGTTGCTGGAAACGGTTTCCATGTTGACCGAGCGCGGTATTCCCGTCTGTGCTCATATAGGACTGACACCACAATCGGTGCACGTATTCGGTGGTTTCAAGGTGCAGGGCCGCGATGCCGATAACGCCCAGCGGATCCTGGATGAAGCCAAGGCGCTGGAAGCGGCCGGGGCCCAACTCTTGGTACTCGAATGTATCCCGGCAGCATTGGCAAAACAGATAACCGAAGCGCTGCAAATTCCGGTAATCGGCATAGGTGCCGGCAAGGATACCGATGGCCAAATCCTGGTAATGCACGATGTACTCGGGATCTCCAGCGGCTATATCCCACGCTTTTCCAAGAACTACCTCAAGCAGACAGGTGAAATCCGTGAGGCCGTAAAGGCCTATATCGATGAAGTTCAGCAGGGACAATTCCCCGCAGAAGAGCACACCTTTAACTAAACCGGGGAGTTTCGCCAGATTATGCTGACCACAGCCAAGATAGATGAGATCCGCACCCGGGTGCGGGAGTGGCGCCAAAAGGGGGAAACCGTAGCCTTTGTCCCTACCATGGGCAATCTGCACCAGGGGCATGTGAGTTTAATCCTCGAAGCCGCGCGCCGCGCCGATCACGTGGTGGCCTCGATTTTTGTCAACCCATTGCAGTTTGGCAAGAATGAGGATCTCGATGCTTATCCCCGTACTCTGGGTGCCGATCAGCAAAAACTAACCGAAGCCGGCTGCGAGCTACTGTTTACCCCAACCCCTGAGCTTATCTACCCCAAAGGACTAGACGCCCAGACCTTTGTGGAAGTTCCAGGGATCTCCGATGAGCTTTGCGGCGCCAGCCGTCCAGGGCATTTTCGCGGGGTCGCGACCATAGTCTGTAAGCTATTCAATATAGTGCAGCCGGATATCGCCCTGTTTGGTCGTAAGGATTACCAGCAGCTTTTGGTGATCAAGACCATGGTGAGCGACCTGTCGCTGCCCATCGAGGTCATAGGGGTAGAAACCGTTCGCGAGGATTCCGGCCTGGCGCTGAGTTCGCGCAACGGCTATCTCACAGAAGCCGAAAAGGCGCTGGCGCCCAAGCTCAAGGCCGCCATGGATAAACTGGCCGAGGCGATTGTACTGGGGCAGGATATCGACCAGGCCATCAGCGATACCAAAGAGTTCCTGCGCGCCGCCGGGCTTGAGCCCGACTATCTGGAAGTGCGTGAGGCTTCAAGCCTCAAACCTGTAAGCAGCGATGACAAGTCGCTGGTGATCCTGGCCGCCGCTTATCTTGGCAAGGCTCGCCTCATAGACAATATGACGCTGTCACGCTGATATCTTTTCTTTAGGGAGGGGAAATCTTCCCCTCTTTCTTCCGAAGACCTTTTCCAGGTCGCCAAAAAAATTTCCTTAGTCAAAAACTGGTCTTCAATAAAGGTTTGAGTCATATTGGTTACACTTGTTTTCAATACGTAACCCAAGGATTCCCGTTCCCATGTTGCCCGGACAGCTCAGATTCTGGCTCTTTGCTGCGCTACTGCTCTCTTGGCAAATTCAAGCCGCGACCGTCTATAAATGTATCAAAGAGGACAAGGTGGTATTCAGCCAGCAGCCCTGCCCGCAAGCCTTTACCCAGCACAGAATTGAATATCAGTATGGCGTGACCACGGAAACGGCCGAGGGAGAAAGCCTTGATCCGCTGCAATCCCTTTTGGAGAACGACAGCCTGCCCGAAGACAAGTTATTGCAGCGCTTGGCCGCCGAGATCTATCGGCTGCAACAACAAAACAGCTATCTGGAAATACTGCGGGCCAGTGAGCTACAAAAGCAGGAGCGGCAACGCTATTGGCAGAAACTGGAGCGGGAAGACCCCGCGTTTATTGAACAGCGCGACAAAATAAACGCCCACTTTGATGAGCTCAAACGCGCCAATGATGACAAGATAGCCAAGCTGCAGCAACACAGACAGTTGCTGCAGCAGAAAGCCGAGGCTCAGCCCTGAATCAGCTGCGCAGCCCTATCCCACGAGAGATCAGGTAATAGGCCAACAACCACAGACCCGCACAAAACCCCAGCATCACCCCAATGGACAGCGGCACGCTCATATCGGCAAATCCCAGGAAACCATAGCGAAACACGTTGATCATATACACCACAGGGTTCAGCGCCGATACGCCACGCCAAAAGTCAGGCAGCAGCGACAGCGAGTAAAACACCCCACCAAGATAGGTCAGCGGCGTCAACACAAAGGTGGGGATGATGCTGATGTCGTCGAAGCTCTTGGCAAACACGGCATTGATAAGGCCGCCAAGGGCAAACAGCACTGAGGTCAGAAACACTGTGACTATCACCAATCCCAAGTGCTGCACACTGAGATCGACAAAGAACATGGCTACCAGGGTTACTATCAGGCCTACCAGCAAGCCACGGGCGACACCGCCACCGACATAGCCGGCTATCATCACATAATGAGGCACAGGCGCCACTATCAGCTCTTCCAGGTTACGTTGGAACTTGGCACTGAAAAAAGAAGACGCCACATTGGAATAGGAGTTGGTGATCACCGACATCATGATAAGACCCGGGGCGATAAACTCCATGTAGGACACACCGCCCATCTCACCGATGCGACTGCCCACCAGATTACCGAAGATCAGAAAATACAGTGTCATGGTGATCGCCGGCGGTACCAGCGTCTGTATCCAAATGCGGGTAAAGCGGGTAATTTCCTTGATTAAAATACTCTTGAAGGCAACCAGATACAGACCTCTCATACCTGGCCTCCTTGGGCATTTTCAACCAGTTTCACAAACAACTCCTCCAATCGATTGGCCTTGTTACGCATGGATAGCACCTCAACCTCCTGCTCAGTCAGTAAACCGAAGACGGCGTTCAGGCTATGGGACTTCACCAAGTCCACTTCCAGGGTCATAGGATCGGTAAGCCTGACTATGATATCACCAAGCTTGGGTACCTCAACAAGCGGCTGCTTGATATCCAACACAAAGGTTTCCATATCCAGTTTCGACAGCAGGGATTTCATACTGGTGCACTCCACCAGCACGCCCTTATCGATAATGCCTATGTTGCGGCAGAGCATTTCCGCTTCTTCCAGATAGTGGGTCGTCAGTATGATGGTGACGCCTTCAGCGTTGATTTTTTTGAGAAACTCCCACATGGAGCGCCGCAGCTCTATATCCACCCCGGCGGTGGGCTCATCGAGGATCAAAAGTTTGGGCTCGTGCATCAAGGCCCTGGCTATCATCAAACGCCGCTTCATGCCGCCGGAAAGCTGCCGGGATTGGCTGTTGCGCTTGTCCCAGAGATCCAGTAGCCTGAGGTATTTCTCGGCCCGCTTGTGGGCTTCGGCTCTGGGCACACCGTAATAACCGGCCTGGTTAACCACGATTTGCAGCACAGTCTCAAACTGGTTGAAGTTGAATTCCTGCGGCACCAGGCCGATACACAACTTGGCCTGCTCCAGCTCTTTATCCAGATCATGGCCAAAGACCCGCACACTGCCGCCACTCTTGTGCACCAGCGAGCTTATGATACCGATAGTGGTGGACTTACCGGCACCGTTGGGGCCGAGCAAGGCAAAAAAGTCGCCCTGAGCCACATTCAGGCTAATCCCTTTGACGGCTTCGACACCGCCCTTATAGGTCTTCTTAAGATTGTCCAGCTCCAACGCCAGAGCTTTGGTCGTCATAGATGTTTCTCCTAAAGAGCCTCCAATACCTGAGGTATCGGCAGCGGCCCGGGACGCAAAAAGCAAGACTCCCGCCGTGGCGGGAGTCTGTCTTACTATACAAACAAAGCCGAAATCACAGCTTGCTTACTCCTGCGGGATCACCTTGGCGATATAAGGCAGGTTGCGGTACTGCTCGGCGTAGTCGATACCATAACCGACCACGAATTCATCAGGAATAGTAAAACCGACAAAGTCTACCGGTACGTCGACTTCGCGGCGGTCCGGCTTGTCCAGCAGAGTACAGAGAGTCAGGCTCTTTGGCTCACGCAGCAGCAGCATTTCGCGTACCTTGTTGAGCGTGTTGCCCGAGTCAATCAGATCTTCGACGATCAACACATCACGATCGGCGATTTCCGACTGAACATCTTTGAGTATCTTCACGTCTCTGGAGCTGGTCATGGCATTGCCATAGCTGGAAACAGACATAAAGTCGATCTCTACATGGCCCTTAATCCGACGGCAGAGATCGGCCATAAAGACCACTGAGCCCTTGAGCAGGCCGACCATCAGCAACTTGTCGGCATTGGCATAATGCGCATTGATGCGCTCGGCTAATTCATCCAGTTTCTGGTTGATCTCTTCTGCCGAGATCATCACTTCGGTGGTGTGTTTCATATCACTCTCAATTGTCGATCTCACTGTCTTTGGGTTTGTCATAACCCCAGCGATCCGTTAATGCATGTTCGACACCCAGATGATCAAGGATCCGGGCGACCATGAAGTCTATCAGATCTTCAATGGATTTGGGATGGTGATAAAAGCCGGGTGCGGCAGGCATTATGATGGCGCCCAGTTGGCTGAGTTTCAACATATGTTCAAGATGAATGGCGTTGAAAGGTGTCTCTCTGGGCACCAACAACAACTGACTGCGCTCCTTGAGCACTACATCGGCGGCCCGCTCCAGCAGGCTGTTACTCATGCCGGTGGCCACCGCAGCCAGGGTGCCGGTTGAGCAAGGACAGATCACCATCTGCTTTGGCGCCGCCGAGCCGGACGCCGGTGGAGAGAACCACTCATCCTTGCCGAGCACCCTCAGCTCACCGCCATCGGGAAACAGTTTTCTGAGCTGCTCGGTGGCCTTGTCCGGCGCGCTACTGAGTTTGAGCCCATGTTCCGTTGCCAGCACCACCCGAGCGGCGCTGGACACCATCAGAAAAACCCGAAACTCGGCCTTGAGCAAGCACTCCAGCAGCCTCAGCCCATAGGGCGCCCCGGAGGCGCCGGTCCAGGCGAGGCTGATACTCTTAATCTGCTGATATTTCACGCTTTGACCTCGCCACTTCTGGCTTTAAGGGCCTGGAGCAACTTTTGATGCAGGCCGCCAAAGCCACCATTGCTCATGATCAGCACGGTATCGCCGGGCTTGGCTTCACCACTGACCTTGGCCACTATCTCATCTATGTCGTGCAAAACCTGCACCGGCAGCGGCGCCGCCTGCATGGCCGCGGCAATATCCCAATCGATATTATCCGCCTGATACAACACAGCCTCATCGGCCAGGGCCATGGAGTTGGCCAGTGTGTCTTTATGCACCCCTTGCTTCATGGTGTTGGAGCGGGGCTCGAGCACGACGGTGATTTTGCCCTGGCCCACCTTGGCGCGCATTCCCTGAAGAGTTGTGGCGATTGCCGTTGGGTGATGGGCAAAGTCGTCATAAACGCTGACACCCTCTACGCTGCCCAGCAACTCGAGACGGCGCTTGGGCGGGGTAAAGTCTGCCAGCGCCTTGAGTGCATCTACCGGCAAGACCCCGACATGACGCGCCGCGGCTATCGCCATAGTGGCGTTGTCTATGTTGTGACGCCCAATCAGGCCCCAGCTCAAAACGCCCTGGGATTCACCGCGGAAAAATAGCTCAAATTCGTGACCATCGTCTGCCAGCATCTTGGCACTCCAGTCACCCAGGCCCGCTTCATGGCTCAAGGTTTCCTGCTCACTCCAGCAGCCCTTGGCTATCACGCCGGCAACCGCCTGGCTATCTTGCGGCCAGATCACCCGGCCATCCCCCGGCACGATTCTGAGCAGATGGTGAAACTGCTTCTGTATCGCCTTGAGATCGTCGAAGATGTCGGCATGGTCGAACTCCAGGTTGTTGATCACCAGGGTTC